>JADDYB010000209.1_pt1 | contig 18418 bp, 12 predicted proteins | sample 8641941 | NCBI WGS metagenome assembly JADDYB01 (sample SAMN16275377, study PRJNA637457) | freshwater sediment metagenome | isolation source: Lake Kineret sediment | place: Israel: Lake Kineret | collected 2013
GCCACAACCTCAACTTTGCGATCTCTATTGCTGGTGCTTCAATATCAATTCCAAACAAATTTCGTCTGATGATCTCCATTTTGAGCTGATATGGGTCGTATTTCTCTCTCATTACATCGAGGAGTCTCCTCTTTATGTAGAAGAGCTCTTTGAGGGTCGATGTCAGAAAATGTCCAGATCCGCATGCTGGGTCCAATATCCTAATAGCGTCCACAACATTGAGTGCTGATTGAATGTCCTCTTTGGTGTGAGGCAGGTTCGACAAGAATGACTCTAAAGACGTGTACTGTCTGAGATCAGGTTCAGTCCACCCACTCTTTGTGTAGGCTTCTTTGATCTTATTCAGTACATAAGGATAGAGTGTTCTCCTGGTGATGAAGGTGACCACATCTTCTGGGGTGTAGTAAGCGCCTTTTGCTTTTTGGGCGTTCGTACCTGTTTTTGAAATGTAATTTATCGCCTTTTCAAAGACATTTCCCAGAATATCTGGATCCAGTCCTTTTTCTCCCGAAACTGTGAAAGAGTATTTCTCAATGAAATCATTTATAATGACACATAGGATATCATCTTCTATGTCAAATTCTTTTTCATTCTTCACTACTGTCCTGAACAATCCACCGTTAAGATAGGGAATTTTGTTAAAATAAGGTTCCCGCTGAATTTTCTGATCTCTTTTGTGGAGCGGTTTGTTGAAAACGCCACAAAACAAAGGTTCCACATTGGATTTATAAAAGGTTTCCAGGATTTTGCCTCTGCTTTTTTCGAATTTTTTCCACATTTCCTTCAGCAAGTCACAAGGAATAATACCGATATCTTCCATGAACTTTATGAAAAGGAGTTTATTCATAAAATTCACAGCAAAGAGACTGGTGTCCTCCAGCGTAGATTCTACAGAAGATTCAATTGCATTCAAAAGACAGTATCCCCTTTTATCAGAATCTTTAAGGGGAATTCCGAAAACAAATTTCATGTATTCACCATAAAAACTCTGTGAAATTTTCTCTCTCTCCGTTTCCAATTCATAGAATCTTTCTTCCAGTGTAAACAGAATATTATCTTTAGAAAAGGATTCAAAGAACTCTCTCAATATCGCATCTGCGTCACTTTCCAGAACCTTCTGATTGAGTATATTCATCAAAAAAAAAGGTCTTAAGTCTGTTCTTGCTAATATCCTGCCTTTATGTGAATTTCTATCGTATTTTATGAGAATCCACTTCAATCCATCTGTGACTATACCGCAATCTGTTTCAGTAGGTTCTTGCAGTATTAAAGTTTTTGTCTGGTCTATGCCAGACCCTCTCTTTTCCATATCGTTGTTGAGAGGTTCCACATCGAGCAGGATTTTTTTATCTTTAACAATTAAGGTAAAATCAGCCTGTTTTGTTCTATCATCTGTATTTTGATAGGGTTCAACAGTTATGTCATCTTTTTTGTATTTCAGAATTTGCAGGAGTGGTTTTATCATTTTCTCAATTGTAAAAATTTCTGGTTTTTGTGGAGTTACGAGCTCTCTTGATATTAACTCTCGTGAATGGATGAGGAGGTCCTCCAGCACTTTTTCTCCTTTCACTGATTGATGAATATCTGTAGAAATGCTCTTGAGAGTTTCGAGTAACTCTCTCTTGAATTCTGGATTGAACTCTTTCTTAAAAACTGAAAAATATTCCTGTGCCATGTTGGCTCTCTCTTCCTCTGTATCCTTAAAAGGTTTCTGCACTGTTTCTCAGGTGCAAGTAAGTACAGCCACCTGTTCTCAACGCAGTAAAGTCTGGCTCTACACGGGGGTGCTAACCCGTCTACCTTTTGAAAAGCTCCGTAGACATATATCGTAATGCGCAATCCGGTATTAAAGTCACAATAGTACCTTTCTCCATTTTTTCAGCAATCTTTAGACTCGCCGCTACATTGGCACCCGATGATATCCCTACGAGGATGCCTTCTTCTCTCGCCATCCTGCGGCTCATCTTTATGGCCTCCTCATCGGTGACCGCTATTACCTCATCGTACAGGCTCGTATTCAGAACCTCAGGGATGAACCCTTCACCAATACCCTCAATCTTATGGAATCCGGGTTTCCCTCCCGATAACACAGGAGAACCTGCAGGCTCCACCACCACTATTCTCACATGAGGTATCTTTTCCTTCAAAAGAGAAGCCACCCCCGATAGTGTCCCACCCGTCCCCGCTGCAGCCACAAACACGTCAATTTTCCCATCAGTTTGCTCAATGATCTCCTTTCCCGTGGTCTCCCGGTGCGCCCGCGGGTTGGCAGGGTTAGAAAACTGATCAGGCATGAAACTGTGTGGTGTATTCTCCACGATCTCACGTGCCTTCCGTATCACCCCCTCAATACCCTCCTCTTTTGGTGTTCTCACCACCTCAGCTCCAAAAGCCTCACAAATTAACGTCCGCTCACGGCTGACAAACTCCGGCATCACCACGATCATGTGATACCCCTTCACTGCTGCTACCAGAGATAGAGCAATACCCGTATTCCCTGTGGTGGGTTCAACAATCGTAGAGCCCGGCTGTAATAACCCGTGACGTTCCGCGTCCTCAACCATGTACAGGGCAATCCTGTCCTTAATGCTGCACGTTGGGTTGGCTGATTCAATTTTCGCAAGAATTTCAGGATTAACCTTCGCTGCAATCTTGTTTAATCGTATCATGGGGGTTGATCCAATGAGCTCCAGCACATTATCATAAATCTTTTTCATGTAGTCACCACGTTGAAAGGTGTTTGTACATCGAAGGATGGAAAAGGTGTGTTCATACCTTTATAAATTTTTGTTTTTGATTTCAATTAGATGAAATGAAATGAGATGAGGAGTCCTGCGATGTGTGGACCAAAATAAGAGCAAATCTCAGCAACGTGCTAATGACCCTTCTACCCATCAGATCAGTCTTAACGTCGGGTCTCCAAATAATACAAAACACAACCACGCCACATTATTTTCACGAAATGCCTTCTCCTTTGCCATTCTCAAAGCCTCTCCCACAGTGTAGTGTTGAAGGCAGTACTGGTAAAAGGTCATTGCCAGCCTGGCTGCAGCCACATCGTGGATATCCCAGACACTGCCAATATACCCCACAGCACCACTACGTAAGAACGCTTCTGCCAGCTTTGTGTTGACTCCTCCTGCAGACCTGCACGCATTTATGAACACAATGGACCTCCCCTTCACAGTTTCCTGGATGATGCCCGGGTCCAAAACGCCATTTCTTAAGTGCAGCCCTGTCTCATCTGCATGTCCTGCATAATGGACTATAGTATAACCAAAGCCCAGACACTCGAGCACCTTTTTACATGTTGCCTCTGTCTCCTTGAGGTAGTATGTCTCCACCAGGTTACCGAGCTCTTTTTCCAGGTAATCACCTTCTTTCACTACCTCCTTCAGATCATCTTTGGAATCAGCGATTATCAAAGCACGAAAAGTCTCCACTTCTTCAGGTACCCTCATTCCTCCTGCTCCTTCAATCCTCAACCGCCGCCCCATAGCATATTTTATTGCAAAGAACTGGGTTTCCCACATCAATTCAAAAGGGATTTCATTAGCATTCGTTTCCAATACCAGATGGGACATTTCAAGCTCTCTTATCATATTTTCAGGGACGGCATAAGTTAACAGTTCTCTTCCCTTGCTTTGAAGTATTTTTAGAAAGGGAAGTGGTTTCTTCATTTCATAGTGTCTAAAATAACTCAGTGTATTCACTGTTTCTCCCACCAAGTGGGTGATGTAACGTGATACATATTCAAGATTTTTGCCCGTACTCATAGTGGTTGAAGGCTTCAATGCTAAGAGGGTTCCTCCCGCCTGTTCTGTGGAGACCTCTATTTCATTGGCCCGCTTCACTATGGATAACACCACCGTAGTGGGAGGGGTTATCCTTTCTTTAGTTGCCATGTATTCCAGGAGCTCTCTATCTTTTTTAGGGAGGTCGACCTTCCGAAGGTTCAGTTTTTTAATAAAAGCTTTCATCTCTTCTGATAACGGTAACCCGTACAAGAGCCCTTTTGCACTCTCATAAAGTGAGAGGTTTCCCTCTTCTGTTAATTCATTCAGCAAAGGGTACGTATTCTCCAGGGTTAGCCCGAGTCTGTCTGCCACTGTCTCCGGGCTGAGGATGTACTCGTTCTGGCTCCACTGCACAATTTTATCGTGCTGGTCTTGCAGGGTTTCCTCTCTCCCCTGGAGGTACTGGGTGACTGGCACTAAAGTGATGGGTGTCAGCAAAAGCCAGTACACAACTTCCCACACAGAACAGCCTCTGAAGGCCTCCAAGGGCGTGAGCCCGTACAAAACATCTTTTCGGAGGGAATGGGGCTGCCAGGGTTTGAAGGGAAGTGGATTGGGGAAAAATTTCTTGAGGATTTCGAATTTCAGTTCAGATCTTTTCACCATCTCTATAATGCCAAGAACGAAGAGTGGTAAGGTGATGAGAAAAATGGTGCTGGGGTTTGACGTTACCAGGAACGAGATGACGGCGAAGGGTAATCCGAGACTGAAGGCTATATCTCGCGTGTAGGCAACCTCGAAACTTAAAGTTGCCAGTAAGATGCCCCCTGTCCACGTCCAGAGAAGCACCAAAAAGAGAATAACTGGAAGGTAGTCTGCCCCGGTGATTAAATGGACAAGGTCAATAAGGATAACGCACGATAAGATTGAAAAGAGGTTATGGGCCGTGGTAAAGTGATGTTCCTGTCTGTAGTACCAGCGAGATATCAAAAGGAATAACAATAAATACGAGAGGCGCACAAAAAGTTCATTTAAGTTAGACTGGCCCTTTAACATGTTTTCAAGGATGAAGAACATGCCCATGAGAACAAGCCCTGCAAAAGAGAGGGTGAACAAATAAAAGGACACGTAGGTGGTAGAAAACAATCGCTGGCGCGTCTCATTATAAAACCGCTGGTGTCGAGTCTGGGCTTTCGCCAGCCTTTCGGGAGTGGGGGGTCTTCTTGAGCGGATTAACCTGGCCCAAAATTTTGGCAGTGAGAACGTGTCAATAATAATGATGGCTGCTGCCAGGACACCTGCACCCATAGAGATGATGAAAAATTGAAGTTGTTCCTCATCCATTGTTCACTTCTGGGTGACTCACAATAAAAACCTTTCTCCCAGAGAGATTGAGTGCTTATCATGAAGATGTAAAGAGTTAACAAGCAGTGGGTCAATGTAAGACTAGGAAACTAGATAAATAAAAGTTGCATTAAATATGGCCTATTCAAAGAAATGAGAGGCGGAAAAACCCCACAAGAAGATTACGGTCTGATCTCTGTGAACAGTTCCTCATTGTAAACTTCTACCCCTGCTCCCGTGATCTTCATAGGTCTCATGTCTTCATCAAACCCTGTTCCCCGCATTTTCTGTATTTCTATGGCTCTCCTCTTCCTGCCGCTCTCAATAAAGGTGTGCAATTTTAGAACTCCGTCGCTAGCGTAGTTTTCAAGGCTGGGAGTGTCTTCTGTGGTTTCCGAGGTCAGTATGCAGGTGCACCTCGAATCAATGAGGAACTCCATTAACCTGAGGAGCATTCTCCTTTTTTTAACTTCATCTCCGTAAAACATCTTGAGCGTACTCAATGAATCTATGGCAATCCTCTTCGTGTTTGGTTTCAAATAGGTGGAAATTAATCGGGTAATACTGGGGAGGTTTAGAATGACATCAGCTTCGGTGACCTGCTCTTTTCTCTGCATGCTCGGGGCGCCCAAGACAGAGTCGAGGCTGGAACCTGGCTCTCGTCTTCCCGTCTCTTCGACAGGGTTGACAAAGGTTATCTGGTTGAGGTCCCATTTGAAGGCTTCGACACTTCTCTGAACCCTCTCTTTGGTGTCGCCGAGAGAAAGGAAGATGGAGTCTTCGCCTTCCATGACCCCTCGCATGAGGAATTGGACGGACAAGATAGTCTTTCCTGAACCTGGTCCTCCTGCTATAATGATGGTGCTGTTCTCGGGGAATCCGCCGCCCAGCATTCTGTCAAGACCGACGATACCGGTTGGAACTTTCTTCATAGTAGAGGTGGGTGTTCAAAATATTTAAGGGTTTTTGTTCAGCACTCAAGATCCTCATCATTGATAGTCTCAGCAGGGTTCTCTCATCATGCTGAGGTTGACTATGGTTGGAAGGTTATAAGGGTTACGATGGTTGTTGGGGTGGGTCATTTTGGGGGTTACCTTTTTCCAAGATTTGAGATATTCCCAAAGCACTCGTATCATTGGATGGCTACAGAGAGGTGATTAAAATTCAAATTATGTGCCATTCAAGGGCATATTTATTTACCTCATTTAAGAGCACCGAACCTCTGTTTCAGACTCGCCCATCTCGGCCTCAAAATCACGAATGCCAGCAGTCCGTAGAAGAATCCATTCAACACAACCAGTACCACTGCATCCATGAAGGCCGGGGGGTTCGCAGCATACCCAGCAGTGAGCCCATCAAATGCTCTTATAACCTGCAGCACCAGCACGTACAACTGCCTGAAGATAAAGGTTACCAGCGTCACGAAAGCGCCAACAAAATAGATGGGAGCATAAACCTTGATCACCCGCATCTCCTGCTCAGTATTGCTGCTCATGTCCACCTTCTTAATCCTCGCTGAGATCTTTGCTGTTAAATTCTTTATGTAGCTCTGTGTATCACCGAGCAGGTTCCTGCACTTGAAATAGTTACTCAAAACGTAATACACGTCTGTCTGCATGTTAAACCTGAACTGCCAGATAATTCCCCACACCTTGATGAAATTGACTGCTTTCAAAAAGTTATACACGAGGACAGGCAACTTTATGATGTTATAATCAGAAAGGACGAGCAGTATCAGACAGAAAAATACCATCACTGCGTCCCAGGCCATCCCCGCCAGATAGACGACGTACCGCTTCTCACGAGGGACTGTCCAGATGTTGCCAAGGTTTGTCTGAGCTACAATGAAAACGAGACGATTACTCAGACTGAAATAACCTTCCGTCCCCACAGATCTGGCAGCAAATAAATGCGCCAGCTCATGGATAGCCAGCAAAACCCATCCGAAGAGAAACATGAACCCTACAGCCACAGAATACCACGGATGAAAGAAGTAGTCCTCGGGTTTTGGTATGTGCTGGGGAAAGGCAGCAAACAGTAAGACGCTCACAACAGCCATCGCGCCATACACGACCCATGCATATCGTGAAAACAGCCAGCCCACATATCGGGCAGTAACCTTGCTGAAGAGGTCTTTCTGCACCTGTGAGGTCGTGGCAATCTCGTACCCGTCTACCGTTTTGACCATTTCGTTGGTAACCATGTCACGGACAAAGTCCTCAACCCCTATGTCTTCACCGTATTTTTCTTCTGTAATCTTTTTAACCTCACCCACGGTCTTTCCCGAGTCCAAAAGATCGATAACCTCGATTGCTTCCTTTGGCAGACTCACATAGGAACCAATGTCCTTTCTCCCCACTAAAATGAGTCCTTCTTCCTCTTGACCTCTAAATAAATCATGGAATCTCACTCTTGTCTCATCAGTTATCTCGTACTCCGCCATGGTCATTCCTCCTGTCTATTTCGAGTTAGGGACAGCAACTCTTTTAAAGCTTTCTTCGTCACAGGGTGTCCACGTTTCAACAGCGCACGGGCAAAAAGCTTCCGTGCCTCACACTGGTAGGTATCATTTTTGTAGATTGTCCCATGGTATGCAAAGGCACACCCCCTGCACCCCCCGCCGCAGTAGTAGCGGTTCCAGCACTGACGGCAGGGTTCAATCATGTCCACATTCCAGTTGAACAACTCATGAAGTAAAGCAGAATCTTTGTACATAGAACGTATGGACGTCTCTCGGACGTTTCCTATCTTGAGTTCCTCGTATTTCGTGAGCATGCACGGGTACACGTCTCCATTCGGGGCTATAACGGGCGTCGTCCCTATTGAGCACCTTTCTTTACAGAAGATAAAATCAGTGAGCTCATCACCTGCTGCACCCCTCAGCTCTAACAGGTTAAAGTACATCTCAGGTGTCAGAAGCCAGGGGTTGTTCTCTCCCCGTCCCATAGGCATGACATTACCCATTTTGACAGTGTCAGCTATGTCATTCAAGAATTTTCGCGTCTCCTCAAAGTATTTCAGGTTCTCACTGGTCATGACAGCCGCTGCCATCACGTTAACTCCAGCATCCCGCAGATATTGAATGCCTTTAACTGCTTTTTCCCACGCACCTTTAACCCCTCTCTGAGTGTCGTGCACTTCAGGATTGACGCAATCTATACTGACCTGGGCATACCGGATACCTGCTTCGTAGATCTCTTTTGCCACTTCAGGTGTCATCAGCATGGCGTTCGTTAATAACTCCAGTTCAATCCCATTTTCTGAAGTCCTCCTCGCTATGTGAAGGGCTGTCTCCTTCTTTAACAGGGGTTCACCCCCGGTAATGTTGATCAACCCTACTTTGAGCTGGATTAACTCATCTAAAACCTTGTCAATCTCCTCTCGTGAGAGTTCATCAGGATGGGGTTTCCCCGCCTTAGCAATGCAGTAAGCACAGTTTTGGTTACATGCGTAGGTGATCTCCCAGATGACTGACAAGGGCCTATCGTACGCGTAGAGAGGAGCAATGGGATCTGGAGAATCCTTGTAGGTAATGATGCCATTTTCTGAGAGAGTGTTCAGAAACTGTTCCAGCTCACCGCAGACAGCATCTATAGGTTCTCCCTCTTTTTCAGCTGCCCACTCTGCAATATCTGCAACAGTATGCTTGCCATCGCATTTTTCGAGTATCTCGGTGGTAAGGCCATCTATCTCGATCACATTGTCTCCTGATAAAAGGTAATCTCCACGACGCGTGTGCCTGATGACTACCTGGTGTGTAACCCGCGGGTATTTGTTAATAGTGTTCACCCTCCTTGTTCTCTATGGAATGTCCTCTCATGTTCTGCTGCATGGTAACCTTTCTGCAGACTTCAATGACCAAGAGGACATACACCTACTGCCATGAATCTTCCATGAAAAACCACATTGGCAGAGGGGTGTATCACCTCTTTTTGTCACCTGATTTTTTCAGTATTTTATGAGGAAAAGCACTGAAGGGGTGCTTCTCCTCGATTGGTTTGGGCTTTCCTTATGAAGCGTTCTAAGTTTTTAAGCTTTCGCTCGTAGGTGTGCTGTTTCGGACCGAGCCGATACACCCTCCACCTCTTGACTTAAGTGGTCTTTCATATCGTCTATATACTTCATTACCAAATGACCCGCTAATTATTAACTGGTAATGCTCCTTTGAATTAAATCCCATATAAAGAAGAATCCCTGCTAAAAACCTTCGGCGTGCATAGAGAGATGGTATGATTTTGCGAGAATCACAATAAGAGATGCAATAATATTAAACATTCGGAACTACTGCTGAAAGATGAAAGAGAAAGGCTTATATGTGAATTTGATTGACATCCCGACATGAAGCAATACACAATTTTAGGAGAGAAAATCGGAATGCCTCCCAGGTTCATGGCAGTTCTAGAAAAGATAATAGAACCTATAGAAGCAGAAATTCTCTTATATCTTGAAGATTTTACCAATTCCAAACAGATCTCCATGTCCCTGTCTTATGATGAAGATATAATTGAAAATATCCTGGAATTACTATTCAAGAATGGATTTATTTCAAAAAAGAATAATGAATATCATATTAAGGACTTTTTTTCTATCATTAGCACTCTTCTTGGTGAAGGAAAATATCAGAGTCTAGAAAAACATGAAATTGATTCCTTAAGAGAATATTACTTAAAAAAAAGACATGAAATCAGCATAAAACTTATAGAAGAAAAGAAAATTCCCGTATCTTCCAAAGTAATCCCCGTCATGCAATCTTTCACAGGGTTACAGCACATTCTTCCCACAGAAGAAGCTTTGCAGATCACAAGGAACGCTAAAACCTTTGCTTTAGCCAACTGTACCTGCAGAACGACTTTCAAAAATTGTGATAATCCCACAGAAACCTGTATTCTGTTGGATAATGTTGCAGATGAACTCTTGGAAAGAGGTGTAGCACGAAAAATATCCTTAAAAAAAGCTAAAGAAGTCTTGCTGGAAGCAAATAAGTATGGTCTCGTTCACCTCACCGTGTACAATCCCATAGGCGTTTATGCTATTTGTTCATGTTGTGAATGCTGCTGTCATGATTTACAGTCAATTAAGAAATATGGGAGACCAGATATTATAGCAAAATCTGATTACGTAACCTTGGTAGAAAACACTTGTACTCACTGCGGGATTTGTGTCGAAAGGTGTGTTTTTGATGCAAGAAGGATGGATAACGACAAAATGATTTTTGACCCTGAAAAATGCCACGGCTGTGGACTTTGCATAAGTACCTGTCCAGAAAACGCAATAAAACTCATTCCAAGACACGAGATTAAGGATTGAGAAGATTTTTATCATTCACTGGTTCTCCATTTCTTTTCTGACATTCATGAAATACGGGGGAGCAATTTATATTTCCAACTACTGCAGGAAATATTCGGGTATAAGATATGGGCGATAAGTTTTTAAAGAATCAGAAAAAGGATTTACATGGAAGAAAAATTTGATATGCTGCAGGAAAAATTCGTAGCAACATGTTTTGATAGACATCCTGAAGTAGCTTCTTACCTTGGATTTACTGAATATGACACAGAAATTCCATCAGGAAAACTCAGTGACCGCAAAAAAGAGATAAATCAAGATAAAAGATTTTTAGAAGATTTTATGGATATAGATGAGACAAAAATAGATTTTGATCGCAGGATTACTCGGAAACTGGCCATCCACAAACTACATATATGGATTTTTGTGGACGAAACATTGCAGCACTATCTGATGAACCCTAATGCTGCAGGTGAAGTAGCTTCATTCATTCATTCTTTATATAGAAGACCAGAAGCTAAAAAATTCTATCCATTACAGGCTAGATTGGAGAAAATTCCCTCTTACATAAGGAACTTCAAGACGAGAGTGGTAACCCCTGTCGCACTATGGACAGAAATGTCTATAGAAGAAGCAGAAGGAGTGCTCAACTTCCTCCCTATGGTTGCTACAACATCCAGAAAAGAAATTCCTTCTCGAGATGCAGAAGAAATCGAGAACTCTCTTGCGAACGTGGAACAATCTCTTCAGGAATATATTACTTTTTTGAAACACATTCTCCCTACAGCAGATACACCCTGGGTTATGGGGAGAGAGAATTTTGAGAACCTGCTGACCTTAAGAGAAATTCCCTATACAGGAGATCAAATCCTAGATTTGGGTAAGCACTGGGTGCAGGAGGAAAAAGAAAAAATGAAAAAGATGATTTCATCGTTTTATCCAGGAAAATCCGTTGAGGATGTTGTTGAAATGGTGAAATCCCAGCACCCCCAAACATTTGAAGAAATTCTAGAATTATACCGTTTTTATATCAAGAAGAGTAGGGAATTTATTATTAAAAACGATATAATAACCATACCTGAAGGAGAGAACCTTGTGGTAGAGGAAACACCTGAATACCTCAGTTCCATGTATCCTGTGGCAATATATGTCCCTGCTCCTGCAGTAGGAAAAGAAAGAATTGGCCACCATAATGTTACACCACCGAAAAATCAGAACATGTTAAAGGAACACAATGAATCTGCTGTAGCCAATATTTCTGTCCATGAAGCCTATCCAGGTCACCATATTCAATTTTTCTGCAGTTATAATCATCCTCATAAGATTCGTTGGGGATTTACTCCCACTGATGTCTTTGCAAAATACGTATCCGATGGGACAGAATTTGTTGAGGGATGGGCCCACTACTGTGAGGACTACATGATGGAGCGAGGATTTGAAACGAGTAAAGAATATCTTTTTATGCAATCGCTGCATTCATTATTCAGGGCAGTTCGTACTATTGTAGATGTTCAGTTATCAAGAGGTGAGATAACATTTGATGAAGCTGTAACCTTTTTGGAAAAAGAAACAGGAATGGAACCTTACGCAGCTGCAGCTGAGGTGAAACGGTATACACTGGGGCCCAGTTATCCCCTGTCATATCTTTTAGGAAAGCATATGATTAAGGAATTAAAGAAAAAAGTTAGTAAGTCGGTTGGACCCCGATTTAGTGACAAATTCTTTCATGACACCCTTGTGTATGAAGGTACTATGCCTATAACTTTCCTGGAAGAGGTAATTGAATATAAAACCCATTCAGGATAACCCAACAAACAGAAAAAATACTTGGCCATGGGACTTCACACGTGATTACTATAAAAAGGTTTTTAAATAGATACTCCACATACTATACATGAACCTTTTAAAAGAAGAAAAAAATGGCAGTTTTTATTATAAAGCTATAAAAGGAGATAATGTCCTGGATATCGGCAGAATAGAAAATCTAACATCAAAAGCCTGGAAAGAACTTGAAATAAAGCTCAAGAATTTCGGCGATGAAGAACTTCTAAATTTGGTGAGAGAGGAAACAAAGAAGCAGCCCCGAATTGAGAGTATAGATATAGAGACGTCGACTGTCACAGATGATGTTGCAATATAGATGTAGGCAAGAAAATCAGTAACCTCTTACTGTAGACTCTAAAACTGAATACATTTCAATGCCTTTGTATAGACATTCCCCGTATCTACGACAGTGGGCCACAAAGAAGTCTGAGTTCTCTTTCTCTCTGTACTTATTGCAGGAATGTCTTTGACCATGTCAAAACTATTCCCTGTGATAATAAACGGTTTTGTAGCTCCTGTGATATCTCCGTTTTCCACCAAAAACCCAGATGTTACTGGGAGTGATAAGAATCCGGTCATAGGGTTCACTGCATGGACGTTAGATACCCCCTCTACTATTATCCCTCTTTTCATTTCTTCCAGGAGCTCAAAGAACGGGAAGGATTTTCCGTGCAAGTACAGAGAGGTTGCAGCCACCTGCGGGGGGAATCGCAAGTTCTTTCCCCTATATTTGGAAAATCTTACAGAATTTCCAGTGCTTCCTGATGCACGGTTACCGTAAAAACTGTCATATAAGAACCCATTGAGTATACCATTTTTTATGATATGTACTTTTCTTGCTGGTGAACCTTCGTCATCGAAACTCATGCTCTGGGGAACTTTCGGGATGGTGGGGTCTTCTACGAGGCTGATGTCTGCAGACGCTATTTTTTCCCTTAATTTGCCGCTCATTAAAGAGACTCCCTGTTCCACATTATCCCCCAGGAAAGAGGGGACTATGGAATTGGCAGTAATATTCGAGAAAGGTACTGGAGCAATAATAACATTGGACTCTTCATCATCGATTTTTATTTTTTTCAATGATTCTACTGCTTTTCCATAAGCTTCTTCTGAGAGTTTTTGAGCATCAAAATTGTAACTAATTCCTAAATCTGATTTAAAACCCATTCCAGTGCCTTGGGAATTTTTTACTTTAAATGATATAGAAATTCCAGCTTTCGAACTTTTTTCGAACAGATCAATCCCGTGAGAATTTATAATAGATCTTGTATTGATTTTGATAAATCCACCGCTCTCATAACTCTTTGTCCTGCTGTCATGCTTGACGGAAAAACTGAGACCTTCAAATAGGTCTTCTACTTCAATATTTAACATAGCCTTATCAAAAAGACCAGGAACAAAATCCATTTTCTGGGGTAATGGAAGGCTCTTCCACTGAGGGTTGGGTTCAGCACTCTTAGCCATCTTGAAGGCGAGGTTTGTGACGTTCGAAGATGGCCTATTAAAGTATAAAAATCCCATAGATTTATCTAGAATGACTCTAAGGGCATATTCGTGTTCTGAAAATATAGAATACGTTTTTTCTTTCGAAGAAAAAAATGATATATTCTTTGTATAACTTTTCGTTAGTTCAACCTCATCTGCACCCATCTTTATAATTTCTTTCACAATTTTCTCTCCTTCTTTTTCTTCCTTTCCTTTTTCTTTTTCTTCCGTTAACCTCATTTTCTTCCTCCTAGCATCACTCCTCTTATCCTTATCATGGGGACTATTCTGGCCTGAGAATCAATCTGTTTCTTCTTACAGAGATATATATGGTCCTCTACCTCATTTCCTACTGCATCTATATTACAACAGGTTTCTAAAATATCTCCACTGATAGTGGCACCCTTAAAAATTCCTACTACTTCCCCTTTTTTTATTTCAAAGGAAATCTGACTGGTAACGGAAAAAGTGCCTTCACTCAAAGCTACCTGCCCCCCAGATATTTCTCCAAGGAGAAAGCCATGCTCAATATCCTCTAGAAGTTCCTCTGTTGAATATTCACCAGGGTTGAGAACAGTATTACTCTGTCTGATAATAGGTCTATAAGAATAGTTTTCAGCGACACAGTGCCCTGTTGGCTCGCTGTTCTCTTTTGCTGCCGTTTCCATACTGTGGAGATAGGACTTCAGTACACCATTTTCGACAATCATCGTCCTTTTAGATTTCATTCCTTCATGATCGTATGCACGAAACCCAAGAGAAAAATATGTTGGATCATCTAAGAGTGTTACCTCCTCACTGGCTACCCTCTTCCCCAGCTTTCCTTTCAAAAGCGATCTCCCAGATAGGATGTTATCTGCTTCTGTAGCATGTCCAAGCGTTTCGTGGAGAAAAGCACCACAATTTGGTGGGGAGAGGACAACATCATACATCCCAGAATGAGGGTAAGATGCTCTCACCAACGAATCTGTTTCTTTAGTCATTTTCAAAATTTCCTCTTCTATGTATGGTTGTTTTGATTTTAAAGCTTCAAATCCACCCAATCCGCCCCAGTCTTTCCAGCACCTCTCAATCCTTCCTCCTTCTTTACACGTTATGGAAAAACACAATTTTGTGCCGCAAACTTTAGAAAGGACTCTTTCATCAAAAAAATTACATATTTCTACATCTCTTTCGAATGAATTCAGCATTATTTCCAAATTTTTAATATTATTTGAACAATCATAGATTTCATCTTCTAATTTCTTAATATAACTTATTTTTTCTTCTTTAGAAGTATCTTCAAAGGGATCTTTTGGTTTTAGAATGAAAGAACCACTCTCAATCTTTGGTAACTCCAGATCTTGTGGGCTCCCACGTCCCTTTGTCTTGAATGGACTGCAGCACGTCTTAGCAATACTTTTCAGTTCTTCTCTTTCAGTGGTCACACCATAAATCCACCGACCTTTATAAAAGACTCTTACACAGTATCCTTCATTCAACTGGCCACTGGAATCTACTGTAATTTTGTTTCTCCTCGTTAATGTGAATGTCTTCTTCTTGTCAGAACGTATATCTGTGTAGGAAGCACCAAGTTTCTCCGCAGACTTTAAGAGGGATATGTAGTTATGATTCATCTTTTCTCACTTTACCTAATAAGCAAAGTATTTATAAATGTTACCTTGTAGATGAGGTATGAAATTCACGAGTATCCATGGAAATGTTCTAAAATACTATCTTTACAAACCTCTTTCTCAGCTTGAAATCATGAGAGTAATTACAGTTCTCTTCCTTTTATCAAATGATTTGTCTTTTAAACAAATTCTTCTACTTCAAGCCATGCACGCCATTATCATAACCGTAATGGAGGTCCCTACTGGAGCTTTTGCAGATATTTTTGGGAGGAAGAAAACCTTAATTTCTGGTTCTTTGCTGGTTACTACGGGCTGCTTCTTCTACTGTATTGGAAGCGAATTTGCTGTCTTCACATTAGGGGAGTTACTCTGGGCAACAGGAACAGCTATCATATCGGGAGCAGATGATGCACTTTTATATGATACTTTAAAAGAAGAAAAAGCTGAAGATCAATATAAAAAGATAATTGGAAATATCTGGAGCTTGATATTTCTCTTTGAGGGGGCAGGCAGTATCATCGGTGGACTCCTGGCAACAATATCCTTTAGGATACCAATTTATGCAACATTTATCTCTTTTCTTACTGCTGTAATCATTGCTTTTAGTTTTCAAGAGCCAGAAGTCTATACAAGAGAATCAGAAGCAGGATTTATGCTCAAACAAATGAAAGAGAGTGTATCATATACTGTCAGAAAGAAGATACTATCGCTGCTCATACTGTATGCCTCTGTAAATTACACACTCTATGCAATAGGTTTCTATTTTTATCAGCCTTATATGAAGGCAGTGGGCATCAACATCTCCCTTTTTGGTGTTATCTATCTGGTCTATAATTGCATGTCAGCGCTTGGCTCTAAGTATGCATCAGAAATTGAAGGAAAAATTGGCACTATAAATACTATCCTACTGACATCTGTTCTCCGATATACTCCCTTTATCCTCATGGCAACATTCGTATCTACCTACTCTGTTGTGCTTTTATTTTCTGTTGGACTCTCAGTAGGATTGGCAGGACCTATATTCTCTTTCTACATTAATAAACATACACCATCAGAAAAAAGAGCAACCATAATCTCTCTGGCTGCAATGTCAAGAACGGTTGGATTCTCAATATTGTCACCACTTTTTGGGTGGCTTGCAGACTTATACTCCTTTTATTTCAGCATCCTCCTCTCCGGGGTTTTACTCTTGTTAATAACCACTGTTCTCCAAGTTTATATGAGAAAACGAAAAGAAGAGCTATAGGTTACCATTCCAGTTTCTCTACAATGCCCATTTGAGAGAGCTGTTCAACAGTCTTTTTAACCCAGGTTTCTGCTTCTTTTTCTTCCATATCAAAAAGCTTGGATACAATCTCTACAATGTCTTCAACATTGTGGAATCCATCGCACCTGTACAGGATCTCAAAACTCACTTTATCTAACTTAACACAACTCAAAAACATGTCTGTCTTCCTTTTTTTCACACGTTTATATGGGTTATAGAAGATTCCACCTTCATCTGTTTTCACCAGGACGACTTTCTCCTTTCTTTTGTACTTTGTGCCCGGAGTGAATTTTTCCTTAATCCGGTACATTGCGTGGGCTGTAATCATTACCTGGACTATTTCTTCCCATGTTAAATCTTCAGTCTCGTGTGTAGGAATGTCAAGAAAAGAAAACCGTGAAAAATCCTTCTCAATATACTTTATTCCTTCACTTTCAGGGTTATCGTAGTATTTTGTACCCGGGAAAGGCTTGAAACAGAATCCTCCTATAGCGGTGGGTTCAATCTCCCTCAATAGATTTATTATCTCAATTTCATTTTTAAAAGTGGAGTGAGGAAGTCCAAACATTACGAAAGCTTGAGCTTGAATTCCAGCTTTTTTTGTCAGGCTGAATGCTCTTCTTACTTCTTCAAATTGTTTTGATCTTCCCAGTCCTGTTAAAGTTTCTTCTGTAGCACTTTCTACACCATAGGCTATAACCTTACATCCAGCCCTGCCCATGAGATTGAGCAGTTCTTCATCAACAGAGTCAGCTCTTGTCATACAATAATAATCTAATTCCAGTCCTACATCTATGATCCCTTCATTAATTTGGACGGCTAAATCTCTTTTTGCGGTAAATATATCATCAATAAAGTAAAAACGCCTGAATCCCCTGTTGTGTGCCCACTGAATTTCTTTAAGGATATTTTCAGCAGATCTAAATCTAAGTGTTTTATTGTATGAAGAGGTACAATAGAAACATCTGTAAAGGCAGCCTCTGGAAGCTTCAAGTATATATCTTTGATTTCTCTCAATATATTTATCTAAAGGTAGAAGTTCATTTGCAGGCATGGGCAAATCATCTAAATTCTCTATCGATTTTCTGTGCGGATTGATTTTTATTTCTCCATCAGATCTGTATGCCACTCCTCCAACTTCATTGAGGGGGATGTTACCTTGGAGGTAATCCAACAGGGCAGGGGTACTGTATTCTCCTTCGCCCACAATGACATAGTCTATTTCAGAACAGAGCTTCATAGCTTCCCGAGGTGCAAAGGAGACATAGGTACCTCCCACAACGACTGGGATATCTGCAACGCTTTTTATATCCTCAGCAATTTTTCTTACTATGGGGAAACTGTAAGTAGCTCTATTAGCAATCCCTATCACAGAAAAATCTGAATCCTCTATATATTTTTTTGCACTTTCGAAATCTTTGCCTAAAATTGGCATATCAAATATTTCTACATGGTGTTCTTTCTTCAAAATTGCTGCTAACAGTGCTAGGTTTCTTGGGGGGTCGCAAAGAGAATACTCAAACGGGGGGTAAAACCTGTATGGTGGATTAATGAACAACACTTTCATTTACATTCCTCCAAAATAGAAAGGGGAAAATCCCCAAAAATATATACACTTAGAATCCTGTTCCTACAGGAAGTCCGTATTCAGGATTAATCTCTTCGTTCATTTCTTCCATTTGAATCACCTCTTTTATCTTTTTCCACCCCATCGGGGGTAACATATTATACTATGTTCTTAGGGGTATATAAATCTTTTGGTTGAGTGGGGTTGTCAAATTATGTGGTGCCAGAAATGGTGCGACCTCTCAGATTGTCAGTTTTTTCTATTAATTGAACAATTCATAGTAGTAATCTACTCT
>JADDYB010000210.1_pt1 | contig 18410 bp, 19 predicted proteins | sample 8641941 | NCBI WGS metagenome assembly JADDYB01 (sample SAMN16275377, study PRJNA637457) | freshwater sediment metagenome | isolation source: Lake Kineret sediment | place: Israel: Lake Kineret | collected 2013
AGGCCAATGAGTGTTACCAGAAAGCAGAAGAGCTAAGAAAGCAGCTTCGATAGAAAGTTTTGTTCGTCTTTTCTACTTCTCATCAAAGATTTCTTCTATTTTCCTTTCAACCCTACAGATGGAACCAAACCTCATGCAACCACGAATCACAATCAGTTGTCGGTTCAAATCCCATCTGCAGAGCTATCAAAACATCCCGTGGATAGAAAAATAACCGATTTTCAATAGAAACTCTAAAGTAACACTGCGGAGAGTACAGCACTTTATTCTCAGTGTCTGCACAATACTTCAAAGGAACCTCCCTCCGCATCAGAAAACGAACCTCAGTAGGCAACAATATCCTCCCCAGGTACGACCAGATCCCCAGTCCCCCACTACACGCTTTGAGAGCAGCCTTCTTGTATTTCCAGACAGTGTAGTAAAAGAATTTACCCTCTTCTGAAGGTGACACTGCATTCGGGTAGATCAAGTACGGGATAGCATACCCTTTTTCGACCATACTCAGATTCAAAGATTCCTCATTCACCGATAAGTCTGCAAGCATCCTCCCGTACCGATCATACACTTCCCTGTCAAAGGCTAAAGTGAGATTCCACTGCAAAATACTTTCTAACGTTTTCTGGGCTTCCAACCCAAGAATTTTACACGTCTTTACAGAATTCTTGTTCAGTTTCGGCTGCAGATAAGACCTGAGGCTCCCATTCAACTTGGAGAGGAATCCACTCTTTTCGAGCTCTTTCAAATTGAGTTCAGTCACTTCGGGCGCATCTATGGAGAGTAATCTCACGGACGTGTCTTTCAGGTTGAAGGTGATGAAGGCAGTGTCTCCATCTGTGGTGTGCTTTTCCGGGTCAGAGGGAGAGCTTCCTCGATAGACCTGTATTGGAGCTATAGGGTTCATGAAATAAGGTTAGTGAGCCCCTTTATATACTTTGTCTGCATCAGTTCATTAACACTATTTAAACGTATTAAGTATATACCATCGAAAGCTTTATATAACAATGACAAAAATCTGTTACAACAGATGGAGAAAATCAACAATGAGGTGATCGACATGAACAGGAAAGTAATGGCTGTCATGGCCATGGTGAGTATGGTTGTTGTTTTCAGTCCTGTCAATGCAGGAGAGGAAAACAACATAAGAGAAATTCCACAGTTTTTTGTGGAAAATACTTATTTTGTTGTTGGGTCTGGTGCTATGTGCCAGGATATTCTCTCGACAGCAAAACTATCACATGCCCTGGCTTTGTGTGGAGCGGGGAATCCAGAAGGGAGAACAGAAAAACTATTGACCACGACAGAACGTACAGAAGGGAATTTGATCATCGTGGGAGGACCTGCAGTTAATCCTATAGCAACAGAATTCGGCGGCTACTTCGGGATCAGCTACACGTACAGGCCGAAGGTGATCTTTGAGATTCAGTGTGAGAGGAGAACGATAAGTTTAGATCTTCAAAAACCACCGGGTGAAGACATCTGCATCATCTACCTGGGACGGACTAAGACGAGGAACGTTCTACTCGTCTGGGGTTACGGGTGGCAGGGTACGTACGCGGGAGCGATGTTCATGGGGAATCCGAAGAACTGGTCAAAATACGGGAATGCTCACTTGTTGTTACTGCGCTGGATCGATAAGAACAAAGACGGGCTGGTGGACGCAGAAGAAATCAAAGTGGAGAAATTCGCGTGATCTGTATGAGACAACTAATTTCTGTCAAGGAAAGGCATGAACGTTATCTTCTGGGGAAGAGAAACGTCACTGGCGTGGGAATTGGCTTCAAGAAAGTGAAAGGGAGAAAGACGAACGAGCTGAGTATCGTCGTTCTGGTGGAGAAGAAACTGCCAGAAACTGCACTGAAGGACGAGGACATCATAGAGAAAGAACTGGACGGTGTCCCTACGGATGTTCAGGAAGTGGGGAAGGTCAGAGCGCTTGCACCACAACCTCAATAACCTCAAATCAGACCGCATTTTAGTCTGCTATGCTTTGTCTTTTATCTCTCTGATTTTCATTGTTTTGACTACTATGGTTATATTAATTCCCAGAATTTGAGGTGTTCAAATGTGTCAATTTCGGCATTGTGGAACAGAAACGAAAGCCTCATGGTACTGCACAATTTGTGGAAGGGAAATTTGTCCCGATTGTGAAGACACTAAGAACCCAAAGAAACATACCACTTGCATTAGAGATAGTGAATCTGGAGGTAAGTTTGTCCCTGCATCTGTCCTTATTCCTGGATCAGGCCCTGGATATATCCCAGGCCCCATCCCTGGTGATGAAGCACCAGTTCCATGGTAGGAGGAGATTAAGGTCTCTGATAAAGAATTCTTCAAGTGACATATAATACTGTAGGAATGATTAAATATGCCACAAAAAAGCAGATAAAGGGTTACTCAATCTCTAGAAGGGTAGAATTGAACTAAGGTGAGAAAAGGGAGAAAGACGAAGATCTTGGAGCTCTAAGAGATTTATATGAGACCTTTCTAAACATCTATAAAGACGTTATGGAAGAAACAGCTACACATAAGAAGGCCATCTTGTGCAATTCTCAAAATTCTTCTATTCTGCTGGTCTTTGGAACTGCTTCTTATCTAGGCCACATCTTCCATTGTCTTATACCGTGAATGGGCTTTAGATCTGCTTCTCTCAGTAACCCATTAAATAACAACACTATTGATTCTCGCATAGCATCAATTTCGTCTGGTAATTCTGGATTATTAAAACAATAGAATCCATCCGGATACAATATCATTTCATTGCCTCGGACTGCGATCTGAAAACGTGTACGGAGATCTTCAAATCGATGGGCTATAATCTCCAATTTTCGGTTCCAATCTGGATTTGACAACATATTTCGTGGTTTTGTCCTTGCGATTTCGTCACCCTCTCTAGTTTTCATTATACCTGTATTCAAAGCTCGGATGATATCAGTTATTGCTATTAAGAAGTCGTGCATGTTTCCTTCTACTCTGAATGGCTGGTGAAGTGCTGGGCGATCAATGAATGACCTAAAATATTCCAGTGCCTCTTTGTCACTATGAGGAAAAATGCCTTTATCAGTTGATTCTTTTCCTGGAGGTGGACGAAGACCCTTTTTGAATTCACTTACTGCTTTAATCCAGTCATGCTTTCTTTCTCTGAGGAGTTTCTCCGGAAGTGGGTGCTGCGATATTGGCCAAGAACTATGAGCGAGAGCGTGATGCTTGAGGCATAGAATTACCAGGTTTTCGTAACTATTGTCTTCCGTTTTCGAATAATCCTTAATATGATGAATTATGATAGGATCTTCCTTTGCAATATCCCAGCAAATGCAGCACTTGCAGTCGCTTTCTTTAATTAATCTTGAGACAGTATCTTTTGGGATAGGTTTTCTTTTCGCAGCTTTTCGGATTGATTCAACTTCCCAGCTCTCAAAATCCTTTCTTAGGTCATTCTCGGAGGATGATTCAATCTTTTTCAATGTATACCCTTTTTTTGCGACCTTGGTAGCACAGTTCGAATCCAACCCCACTGCAATAAGATCACTTATTTTGTCTTCAGCATTCACGTTATCACCTGATTTAAACGCTTTTTAAATCTTTATAAATCTTCCTATCTTCATATTGTACTCCTCCATAAGATGCTGGTCCTCAGGCTCATAAACCTCTAAATGGTAAGCCTTCGATTTATCGACAACAATCGAGTACATCATCAGACCACTTGTGCTGTCTTTAGTCTCGACTATGCCCCTGAAATACAATAATCCCTTAGTAATCACCTTCCTCACGAAGGTGTCATCTTCTAAAGCCACGTGCTGCTACCTCTCCACGCAATGTCTATTTGTGTTCCATATATCCATATTTTTTAAAAGTTTCCCATATACTCCCTAGGCTGATCCTCCTCAAATGTTGCCTTAAAATATGGACCTTCATAACTCTTCATAGTTTCATCCTTTTCAAGCTCTATTCTGCATTTTTAAAATATGACCACTGTTTCACAATCTCCTCATCCATGTACACAATAGTCAAGGCTTTCTCTTCTCGCATATTTTCGACATCCTCTCTACGAAGGCTGCCCGGGTTGCCTCAACCCTATACAGACTGTGGCTGGTGACAGCAAGGATTAACTTTCATTACCAGAGAAACTACCTTCTCGCACATTTCTCTCAGACCTTCCACACACTTTCCATGCTCATACTCCTAAAATATATCTCTAAATACAAGATAAGCATAATTGCGTATTTTCTGGTAGATTCACCCTTCACTATACCTCTTCAGTACGGATGGTCCCGGCCAGTTCAAAATAAGAGCATAAAGATTCCTTTCACCTGCAGGTAGAAGTTCACCATGTCTATCTCTCAGTCCCATGTCCTGTTCTTGTTCCACACTTCCATATTTTTTAAAGTTCTCCCACGCACTCTCTAAGCTGATCATCCCCATGTATTGCCTTAAAATATGAACATCCATAATCCTTCATAGTTTCATCCTTTTCAAACTCTATTCTGCATTTTTCAAATATGGCCACTGTCTTCACTAGCACCATATAGGCCTATGCCGATGGCAGCATGGACATTAACTGATTACTAACTATCTTATCCCACATTTCTCTCAGACCTTCTACATACTTTCCAGGCTCATATTTCTGAAATATATCCCTAAATACAAAATAGTAGTAGGATGATAGAGTAGAAAACTAAGAAAAAGCTTAGAGTTTTTCACAAAAACTGAAATCAGTCTTTAGATCTAAGAACATCGGATTGTAAGTACCACTTCTGGTCAGAGGATCACATTTCCGTGCTAGTAAAGCTGCATGATGAAAAGCCTCACTCATGAAAGCTCCATTTCCAAGAGCATCATAGAAAAGCTTTTCAAACTCATTTGCATATTCATCCCATAGGATCTCCGTTGAAGCAATGAGAGCACTGATATCGGTAGTTCGAAACGAAGAAACAACTCCTACTGAATTACAGGTGTCTATGTATATGAATTTCAATCCAAATCCAGAAATTGATTGAAAAAAGTCATGAGAAGAAACATGGCTACCGCATAGGTGGATAGAACCAAGGCTGCTGACATTTGTACGAAAATGAATACCATTAAATCCTTGTTCCAATTCATTGACCAGTTCATTAAGACCAAGATGCTTGATTTCAGATATCCTAAGATATGGAAATTCTCGTTTAGGTAGATCCCAGTTTTGATAATTTGCATGGCGAAAGTCCGAAGAAAGTCCATTGAGATATAACACTTTACCTGCTCTAGGATGAACTTCTCTTGGAACACATATGTTCTGGACTACCTTTCCTTTAATTTCGAGGCTTATTTCGGCAAAATAATCTTCATTACTACTAGGTTCCCAGTATGATATTGGGAAGGCCATTTGTACGCCAACAGCCTCCTCTCTCACATTAAATTGTCGAATAAGAAGCAAAATTCCCCTGAAATCTGGTAATGAAAAAACTTCGTATTGCTTTTCTACCATGCTGAAGGTTCTTGAGTGGGAAGCAGTTGCAAAGAAAGACAGACCTGCAGAAATGGCATGAGAATGGGAAAATGTCATTTGTAGGGCATCGCCAATTGCTACCTCATTTCGCAAAGAAATACCCTTTCGAGGTACTATTCGAATCTTTACATCGGAATGCTTTCCTGGTTGAAAAACTAAAGGAATAACTAAGTGGGTTGGCCCCGCCTTCCCCTCGAACTCAACTCTAAGTCTTCTTTCTTCGATTGCTACTGGATTTTCTGCCATGATATCTCTCCTGTTCACACTTGATCATTCTGAATGAGGATTATCTACTGATAGTGGAGTTGGATGCTTATAAGCATTTTTATAACGACGCGCATGTGAAATCTGAATTTCAGGAAATGAAGACTTCTGGACCTTCTGAACTGACTCTTAACCCTTCATCACTCCTCCTTAGACGACCTCGCAGCCTCCTCCACAAGTCGCTCAAACCCAGGAATTTCTTTCATCATCTTCATCAGCTTCTCAACCTCAACCAACTTCCCCCTCAACTCCTCAATCTCCTTCTGCGCCCTCTGGTCTGCATGGAACTGCTTCACCGTCTCTACCATCAAGGAGTCTTTCAGAGGGACTGAACACCACACACAGAAGTTCCTGTCTTTGGGATTCTCTCTTCCACACTGCGGACACACCGTAATGTCCCTCTCCTTCGGAGAGGTCGACTTAATCAAAGTCTCCAGGTAGTCCTGGGGCCTCAATTTATTGTACACCTGGGTGGGCATCTTACTCCCCGGCTTCCACCCAAACCCTGCACACAGAATTTCCCTGTTGACACCTTTAAACCTGTTAAACGCCGTACGCCTCAGCATGTAGGTACTCACGTTCTTCGTGAGACCCGCCTGCTTCCCAAGCCGTTTAAAGATCCGGCTCAGCGAGTACTCGTCCAAGTGCTTTCTCCCTTTTTTCTCATCGTACCACAGAGGATACCCGGGATCACCAGGGTACCCAGGGTGCGCGTTCAAATACTGCATCAGAGACGTGTAAGCGTTCAAGGCGGAATCTAAAAAAGCGGGGTCCTGTATGACACTCTCACCTGCTAAAGGAATGGGGACCGGTCTGTAGATGGTCTTGGTCTGGGGAATATTCACCACAATGTACGATTCATGGAGTTCCACATCCCGTAACGTGAGCTTGGCACTCTCTGAGGGACGAGGTCCCCACAGCAAGTGAAAATCGATCATTGCCAGGTCTCGTGGATTGTCCCTGGCAGCATTCCGCACTTTGATAATCTCCTCGTCAGTGAGTAAATCGTGGATCGTGACAGGTGACACGTACGCTCCTGAGCGTATCTTCTCCACACGGGAGTCGTGCTTGTCCCCTGATTCCCATCTTAAAAAGGCTTTCAGCTTACACTTCCTCCCATGCATGGTGGCATTCCCGTACTCCTCCTGCCACTCCCTGAGTAGAGGTACCAGGTCTTTGTAGGTGATGTCTGAGAATGGTTTCTTGATCTTCAGAACAAGTTGGTTCAACAAGTCAAGGTAGGAACGGAGTGTGTTCTCAGGGTTCGCGTAGTTTGCATACCTCTCTTCTATGAACCTGTCAAACACGTTTCTCTGGGCTTCTGTCCATCCATATTTCTCATAACTGCTATTAACCCTTTTCATTATCTCTTCATTCTTCATATCTCCCCAATACCGTCTCCTTTTATAAATGTTTGGATTAGGATTTGGACAAAATGAGAACGCCGGGGTAGGGATTTGAACCCTAGCTGTGCAGTGCACAACCAGATCTCGAGTCTGGCGCGTTTGCCCTGGCTCCGCCACCCCGGCCTACTTCGTCGATGTTGTAATGTTGACGTCTCGCACCAAAACGTAGGGAGAAATCACCGGGTAATCACACTCCCACCAGTGAATCTGCTCTCCCCTCTTTCCAAGACCATCAATATTTCCGAGTACGTGTAACATATTGTCACTGATCCTTATATTCTTTACACTCCCTGTGATCTTCCCCTCCTCTATCACCAGAATAGCATCCCTCGGTATCGTGGAGAAGTCCCCCGTCAAATAGTTCTGGAACCTCGTATACCACGTGTTCGTCACCATTAATCCTTTCTTCACCGAACTGATCAGCTCATCCAGGGTCTCCCCCCCCTCCTTTACCACTAAGTTCTGAGGTTCAGGAATGTCTAACCCTGCATTTGCCGTCGTTTCAGTCTTGAATTTGGTGGCCGTCGACGTGTTGTGCAATAAGTTGTGCAGCACTCCCCTTTCTATTAAAGGAGTCCTCCTGGTAGGAACACCTTCTTCATCAAATTTCATCGTAAAAATCCCCTGTTCCAAGATCCCATCATTTGCCACAGAAAACAGATCAGAAGCTATCTTCTCACCCATTTTCCCCACGAGGAAAGATATTCCCGAATCCACGAAGAAGGCAGACAGCGAGTACAACCCACTGGAAAACAGCGTCGCAAAGCACAGAGGTGTGAACACAATGTCGTACTTACCTTCTTTTCCCAGTTTTGGTGAATCCACCTTTCTTGCCAGATCAGCCGCCTCCCGAGCAGCCTTTTTCCCGTCAAAATCTCTCAACGTCGAAGAACAGTTCACTGCATGTCCTGACGCCTCATTCTCGAAGCACCTCACCGATATTTCGATGTAGGCTTGTTCGTCTTCTGCTTCCGTGTTGGGAGAAGCCAAATTGACGCGCTGATGCCGTGTGTAGAGGACACCTGCTACTCTCTCGGCTCCGGCCGCTTCAATGGCCTGGGAAGCCAATCCTACTACATCAGCATCGGCAATACTTTTGTCACACGTCCTCTTCCTGTATTTAAAAGGACCCTTAGCAATCCCGTAATAGTCTTGAGACTCCTGCATAGTGTTCAGGAATTTTACTGATTTTTTCAGGTCTTCCTCCACTTCCTCCAGATTTTCCAGGGTGAATTTCGCTTTCTTCTTTCCCTTGGAAACAAATATTTTTGCCTTCGTACTGTTAAATTCTGTTGCCACCGAGATCTCACTGTTTGAAAACCGCACCTGCTGCATCTTCTCCTGTACCACCTGACAGATTGCCTCATCCACCCCCATTTTGAGGGCCATTTCCACAATTTTTGACGCTGTGATCTCAACCATAGGCACCACCCAGCTTCACTTCTTTCAACTTCACGTACGGTCCTCCCATACTGGTGGGTGCACCCTGTCCAGGGTCTCCTTTTCCACAGGTACCTGCATAGAGCGTGATCTCCTTTGCCACCGCTTCCACAGAAGAGTAGAACCCTGGTGTCGTCAGCTCCAGGACAGGCCTTCGCACAGGTGTCGTAATTTCACCCTTCTCCACAAGGTAGGCTTCTCTCCCGATGTATCGCTGGTTGTATCGAGTGTCATCAATATTCCACTCATTGAAGGATTCAATCACAATCCCTCGGGGAGTCTCTTCAATCAATTCATCTTTTGTGTAATCACCGGCACAGAAGTAGGAATTGGCCATTCTCACAATAGGTTCGCGATTATACCTCATGGCCCGGGCAGAACCATTGCTGTGGCCTCCTAACACAAAGGCAGTCTCTCTATTGGAGAGGAATTCGTTGATCTTCCCCTCTTTTATCAACATGCGTTTTCTCGCTTTCACACCCTCTTCATCGTAGAGATAGAATCCGTAGCTTCCCTCAATGGTGGGGTCTTCAGCAACGTTCACCAGATCAGTCCCAATCCTCTCACCTAACATGGAGGGGTTCACGAAAGATTCACCCGCCTGGGCTGCCTCTCTCCCCAAGATCCGGTCTGCCTCAAAGGGATGTCCACAAGACTCGTGCACTGCAATACCTGCGACTTCAGGACTGATTACGACGCTGATCGGCTCTTTGGGTGCTTTCTTACCTTCTTTTAAAATGCGATAGGCCACCCGAACCTCTTTCTGGAGCTTCTCACGTAGGTTGAACTTTTCGAAGGCTTCCCACCCTCCAAGACCTCCGAAGTTGACCTGGCACTGTTCACTCTCTCCACTCTCTAACACGGTAAGCACAACAAGGAGGTCTATGCGGGGGATGCGGGAACGAATCTCTGCTCCTTCTGAGTTGATGTAGTATTTGACCTTCTCCTCGTCCTCATACTGGTAGATCTGAGAGACCAACCCCTTTTCAGTCTCCAAGTACTTACTCACGTCCAGAAGACCCTGTGCCCTGTCTACGTCTTCAAGGTTTATCTTCTGCGGTACTGTGTAGGAGTCTTTGTACATTTTCTCTTCTGAAAGACCAATCGGGTTCTTCATTTTCAGTGCTGAAGCTGTTGCCAGAGATTCTGCCTTTTCCACCACTTCAGATACGCTCTCTCTTGTCATCACGTTGGTTGAGGCAAACCCCAGTCCACCATTGATGAGGACTCTCACTGACAGTCCGTAGGCACTCCTCAACTCAAAGACGTCAAGGTTGCCATTCTTCACGACAAGCTGTACACCACGCAGTGTTTCCATTCTCACTTCTGCGTAATCTGATCGTGCTCTTTCCAGAGCAAATTGAACTAACGTCTCGTCCATCGGGAATACAGTGAGGATAGGGTTTATAAACTTATGGATTCAAGAACGATAATCTCTGCAAGAGTCAACTGTGGATACGTAGATGAGGGGTGTCTTTGTTCGAGAGAGGATGAACCTGTTACCAAAAAAGAGGTACAACCAGAGGATGGACTCCATTCATTCGTATCATTCATGTTCATCCCAGAATTCTTCTGGTGTCACCTTTTTCACCCCTGTCCTTGCTGTGTAGGGACACACGGCAATGCAGGTGGAACAGTCACCACCGTTTTCGCACCAGAATTTGTAACATTTCTCAGCATTGACCGGCCATTTCAAAACACCCGGATTAGTGGACCTGCACACTGGGTCAAAGGTAGGTTCATCGTCAAAGGATATGGCTTCAGCCTCGCACTCTTCTGCACATTTCCTGCACGTTTTGCAGAATTCCTGTACGCCACCTTCAAGAGGGCGGTCACACACTAAGGGGAGATCAGTGAACACCTTACAGATGCGTACTCTCGAACCAAACTGAGGCGTAATTAGCAATCCATTCCTCCCTAACTCCCCCAATCCAGCATCCGCTGCCAGGGGAATGCTCAGAGCTGTATCGTTCCCCATTTGGATGGCATCATACCCTAAATTTCTGATGAATTCCCCCAAGCAGCTCACGAGGAGGGCCATCTTCGAGTAGGCGATACCCACTGCTGCAGATGCTGTTAAAGCAGGAGTCGTCCCAATCGCTCGAGGATCCATCTCACATGCCATCACCACAGCGTTAGTGAACTGGTCTGGTACGGTGATGGGGGTCCCTTCCCTGTTGTGCGAGTACACCCACCTTCTATCTACTTTCGTAACACCCACGAGAGAGGCTCCATAGAAGCGGGCGACCCTCTTCACCTGCGCTGTCATTACGGCAGGGTCGCACCCGTATCGGGGCAGAAGGTTCATCTGGGGGCTCCCTTTGCTCGGGAGTCTTTTCCACGAAAAAGCACCCTCATACGTGTTGTAACCAGTCCATGCAGCACAGTAAAAGGCCACGTCCACCCTGGAATACCCTGGTTTTCCTTCTTTGATGATCTCTTCAATGTTTTCCTCGATAGCATGACCGTAACAGAGGCAGGTTTCATCCCACCGGGAGCGCGAAAAAATGACATTCCGTTCATCAAATTGCTGGTATCTTCCTTCATCCACCACGTACATAGGTTAACCTTTTTGTCTTCTTTAAAAAAGGTTATCCCGATTGCTGCATTCCTCCTCACCATCAGGGTGGCAGTAAACGAATTGAAAATCAAAATTGGGAGCGGTAAGGCAAGGAGGAAAGAGAACCTCCCGCTCCCTGTTTACTCTATGTACTACCCTATATATAAACTTTTCGCTGTAAAAACTTACTAAAGTTGAGATTTCTGCAAGTTTCTCTGTTTTCGGATACTGTAACGTCACTCGTCCTTGTGTGCTCTGTGCCAACGAATGTGTCACACGCAATAAACGTGATGCTGGGGAATTAACCCTTTTCCGTTCCCCAAATATTTATAAGCACATCACAGAGGGAACTACATGAAGCATAAATCTGTCCTGCTCTTCACAGCCCTGGCACATTCAATGGATCATTCCTACATCATCGTGTTCTCCATTTTGATGCCGCTGATGATGAAGGAATTTGACATGGGTTATGGCGAAATAGGTCTCATCGGCTCATTGATGGCCTTTCTCTTTGGGTTGAACGCTGTCCCTGCAGGATTTCTCGCAGACAGGATAGGTTCCCGCACGGTTGCGTCTTTATCCATAGTGGTGTGTGCTGCAGCAGCAGTCCTGGTGAGCATTGCCTGGGACAAGACAGTTCTGGCTCTCTTCTTTGTTATCATGGGCATTGGAGCGGGACTATACCACCCTTCTGGCATATCACTGGTATCCAAGGCTTTTGAGACAAACAGGTCTAAAGCTATGGGAATCCATGGTATTGGAGGAAACATTGGACAGGCTTTAACCCCGGTGCTCACCAGTTTTTTAGCATCTCCCGAGGGGGTGTCCCTGTATGTGCTTGCTCTGGTAGGGCTGGGTCTGGGGTGGAGGACGACGTACGCTATCTGGGCAGTGCCAGGGTTTGTCATCAGTTTCTGCATTCTCACGTTCATCCGGTTCAAAGAAGAGCGGGTAAGAGAGGGCTCCATAAAAACCATGTTAAAAGATATGATTAAGATCCCCTTTGATAACAAGAATATAGGTATCCTCCTCATTTTAACTTCATTTCAGGGATTGTACTTCAATGGGTTAATGTTTTTCCTCCCCACTATCATGAAAGATGTAAAATTTGCACCCTTGCTCATTGTGGGATTACTCACCAGTTTAAAGGAAGGAATGGGTGCAATAGGACAGGCTTTTGGAGGATGGTCTGGAGACAGGTACAGAAAGAGGGATTTATTGATAGTGTTTAATGCAGTGTCCACAGCTGCTTTGTGTTGGTTCTTCTTTGCTGAAAAATCCTGGTTCATCGCTTTATCTGTTGCAATCATGGGCATTTCAGTGTACGCGTTTCAGCCTGTGCAGAACACGCTGATTGCAGAGAGCATACCGGTGAGCCTGAGAGGAAGAGCCTATGGATTGAGTTTCTTCACCAGTTACGGCATTGGCGGGCTGGCCCCCCTGTTCTCAGGAGCTGTGGCAGGGGTTTTTTCGTTGTCTGCAGTGATCCCTCTCATGGCTGCCTTTGCAGTCCTGGCCACCTTGATGGCTACCCAGATACGGGAACCCACCTAAACATTGGTTCTCGTGGGAGGCAGCATGACTGCAGTGGCTGAGAACTCAGAACCACAACAATTATAAAGTATGCCTTTTACCTACCCTCATGTTCAAGCAGGTCTTAGAAACTGTCAGCACAGAAATCTCTGGTGAGAATGCAAAAAATGTGGCCTCTGAGATCACTCGTTTTCACCGCATACAAGTTTCTCCCCACTTCAGGGAAGCTGCCCTGTGGTGCCAGGAACAGTTGAAAAAATACGGTCTTCCCTGCAAAATACAGGAGTTCACCGCTGATGGGAAGACCATGTACTGGAGCCTCGTCTTACCAGAAGAATGGAAAGCTGATTCTGCCACCCTTGAAATAGATGGGGACGTGTGGGCGCAGTTCAGGGACAAGAAAGTCTCACTCATCCAGAGGAGTCATCATCTCGATGCAGAAGCTGAAATAGTAATGATCGAAACGAAAGATGAAGAAGCTTTCAAGAATGCAAGAGGGAAATTTGTCTACTCTCCCTTATCTTTGGAAAAAATAAAAGATTTGGCCCTTCATTACGGAGCTTTGGGGATTATAACCTCTGGAATCCGTGAAATTCCCCTGAGGACCAGATTGGATGTGCCCGATGCAGTCCACTACTACTCTTTCTGGGAAGAAAAGGGCTCTGGCTTTGTCATATCGCCCAGACAGGGAGAGAAGCTGAAGAAAATGCTCCAGGAAAAACTCGTAAAAGCAACCATGATCATAAAATCCTCTTCATATCCCGGCTACCTGGAGGTGGTGGAGGCCTTCATCCCTGGAGAGACAAAAGAAGAAGTCGTGGTCGTAGCCCATTTATGCCACCCCCAGCCGTCTGCCAATGACAATGCTTCAGGTTCTGGGACGTTAATAGAAGTGGCCCGCACTCTTCAGGCATTGATAGATGAGAAGAAGCTGAAAAAGCCCAGGAGAGGCATAAGATTCTTGCTAGTACCTGAAATGAACGGTACCATGGCATATCTTGCTTCCAATGAAAAGGCTATACCGTTAATGGTGGCAGGGATCAACCTCGACATGGTGGGAGAGAATCAGGAACTGTGCAGGTCCACTCTTCTGGTGGAGAGAACCCCCGATTCTATGCCCTCATTTGTCAACGATGTGGCAGAGGCTATCTTTGAAGAGTTAACACACGAGGTGAAGAACCTTGGCAGTACGGAAAAGTACGCCTCTTTCAGGCATGCTGTCACCCCTTACTCTGGAGGGAGTGACCACTACATCCTCTCTGACCCCAGTGTGAGTATTCCCTGTCCCATGATCATACAGTGGCCTGACCTTTTTTACCACTCTTCCCTGGACACGCCAGACAAGTTAGATGCTGCCTCCTTAGAGAAAGTAGGGAAGTTAACTGCCACCTACTGTTATTTCATAGCGAATGCAGGAGAAAGAGAGGCAGAATGGTTAGCCCTCATCATCTGCGAAAAGGCGCGAGAACGCATAGCTAAGAGTGTGAGAGAAATCCTCACAGAGGTTTACGGAGGGAAGGAAGACAAAAAAGCTAAAGAAGGTAAAGAAGGTAAAGAGGAAAAAGAAGGAAAGAAAGTGAAGGAAGAAGAAAGAGAATATCATGAGTATCTTGACTTCCTTCTGGAAAGGGAGACACGCACACTCCAGTCTGTGAAGAAGCTGGGTGAGGTGGATACCGAATCTCTGGAGAAGGAGCTTGAGCAGTTCGTTGCTGCAGAAAAGGAGAAGATTCCGAAGATTAAATCAGAGAAAAAAGAGGAAGAATGCACATGGATTCCCAGGAGGGTGTATCGTGGACCCATTTCTTTGAGGAAGACCTTGTCTGAAATACCTTTTGAGGAGAAGAGGATGTATGAAGAAAAGCAGGAAGAGTACGAGAGTGCAAGGACCATAAGTGATCTGGCCGTGTACTGGACTGATGGTGTACGGACACTCTCACAGATTAACAGGTTGATCGCAAATGAAGTCGGGAAGAGCTCTCTTCAATACTTGAAGTGGTACTTTGAATTTCTGGAAAAGCACAGGTTAATCGAGCTTGCAAAGTGATCGTATGTGGAAGGTCATCCTGGCATCGGGGGCAGAACACTTTAGGGAGTCTCTTGAAAAGAGGGGATACTCCGTGTACACGTCGGGGGTAAATTTCGATGGGAAGCGGTTCTTCTATAACGGGGATGTATACACCCGATTGGAGGGAATTGAAACCCTGCAAAAAGAGAGGGTGTGTGTCATCCAGTCCGGGAGTTGCTCGGGGGAACTGGAAAAAGAGAAATTCACGACCCAGGACCGCATCTTTGAGACAGTGCAGATCCTCCAGCTGCTTCACAACCCTGAGTCAGTGAGAGAGGTGGGCCACAAGCAGTACGAGTATACTCTCTTAGAGAAACCTGAAGAAGTCGTGCTGCTTTTCACGTGCATGCTCTCGGGGAAACAGGATCATGCGGTGAGAACGGGGGAGTGCAATTCAGCCCTGGCAGCCCTCGAACTCTTCTTCATGTACTGTTCTAAAATCGCTGTGGTGGATGCCCACCCCTGGAACGTCAGTTGGTTCAGTGATCTGAAAATGCAGGGAAGGATCGTCGATTTGTCCATGGTCCCTTCGTTATTGGAGGAGATAAAAAAGAGATTTCCCGGCTCCCAGCTCCTGGCTCCCGATGAGGGGGCTCAGTCCCGGTTGGGGTTGGATGGGTTCGGGAAGAAGAGAACCAGTTCTGTGAACGCTGAAATCGTGGGAGACATTCCAGTGGAGGGGAAGAACCTGGTGTTTGTGGATGACCTCATCTTGACAGGAGGGACTCTCCTGAAAACGAGACAGCACATTTTGAAAAAAGGAGCCAGGAGATTTGCCTTCGCAGCCACCCATGCCCTCCCCCTGATGACAGGAGAAGATAACTTGAGGAACCTGGTCACTATCCTGGGTGAAGACCTTCTGGTGACCAATACCGTTCCTTCCAAAACCTTTGTCACAGATCATCCAGAATTAACAGTAGATTGTGTACCCTTGATTGACGAGTTTTTGAGGTCTCAAAAGTGAACCTAAAGGTTATGTCCTTTTAACCTCAAATGAGGATTCATTCTTTCTATTTTGTGGAATTCAATTCATTCTCACTCACATAACACCGAGGTATCGGCGACTCTGGCCAGATCACTTTACTTCATCACACTTCATCTTCAATCTCAAGAAAAAAGCTCATAACGTTCGTTGTTGTACATTATGCTAATTGCTGAGAACTACCCCCTTATTCAATGTTCAAGAGGTAACCAACACTTATCAACAGAAATCTTTATAAAGGGGACCTTACTATGGAAGACGTAAGAACTCTCAAGGAGGTGAAAGAAATGAAGAAACTAACAGCCGGAATACTAGCAATTTGTCTTCTTGTCTCAATCTACTCTGTTTTGGCTCCTGAACCACAGGATGTCATCATCGTTTTCAAGGACAGAGTAGATGTAAACCTGGTAGCACAGCACGGACAGGTCCACCACACCTTCACCATCATTCCCGCAGTTGGAGCCATACTCCCACCTGCCGCTATTGAAGCACTGAAGAAGAACCCCAACGTGGCCTACATTGAGCCAAACTACATCGTACAGCTCATTCCAGACGTGATCACTGCAGGAGATGTTCAGCCCTTGGCACAGACACTGCCCTGGGGTGTTAACCGCATTGACGCTGATTTAGCCTGGGCCATCACCAAGGGAACAGGTGTCAAGGTTGGTATCGTCGACACGGGAATTGACAGGGACCACCCCGATTTAGTGGCCAACATCCACGGAGGATACAACTGCATTAAGGAAACGACGAACTTCGAAGATGACCATGGACACGGTTCTCACTGTGCAGGTATTGCTGCAGCCGTTGACAACACTATTGGTGTCGTCGGTGTAGCCCCCGAAGCCTGGTTGTACGGTATCAAAGTCCTCAACAGGCAAGGCAGCGGTACGACTGCTGACTGCATTCAAGGAATCCAGTGGTGCACGACCAACGGATTGGATGTCATTTCCATGAGCTGGGGATCAACAACCTACAGCCAAGCAATGCACGACGCCTGCGACGCTGCCTGGAATGCAGGATTATTCTTAGTCGGTGCTGCTGGGAACAATGGAAACAATTTCATCATATACCCCGCAAAGTACGACTCTGTCGTTGCCATTACTGCAACTGACTCAAGTGACAACCGCGCTTCATGGAGCTGCTACGGTCCAGAGGCCTTCCTCGCTGCCCCCGGTGTGAGCATATACTCCACCTACAAGAATGGTGGATATGCCACCATGTCCGGAACATCCATGGCATGCCCGCATGTGTCTGGAACAGTAGCTCTGGCCTGGGCTGCACACCCATCATACACGAACGCCCAGATCAAGAACCTCCTGGCGACCACGGCAGAAGACTTAGGGACACCTGGCTGGGACCAATACTACGGCTATGGACTCGTAGATGCTTACGCAGTAGTTGTATAGCCATGTTTAGTTTTTCTTTCTTTTTTTTTCTTTTACTATTTCTGACATTCTTTACTCCCACATTACAACAATAAAAACTTCCAGAATCAGTGTTAATCTTTATCTTCCAGAATTTAATCAGGTCTTAGTCTTGAGAACTCGGTCCAAAATCGTGTATGCATCATCAATCTGATCCTTACTGGTGAACGCAGGACAGAAAGCATCGCTGTGTTCTATGGCAAAGCGAAATCCTTCTTCGAGTGATATCTTCTCTGTAAAAAGTGGTCTTGCAGCCACTATTTTCTTTTTCGTGCTCCTTATGGCCTCGAGCGCTTTCTCCTTACTCGGGATCATGTACTTCCCTTCTTTGTTCACCGGTGTCATGTACGCAGAAAAGTCGATATTCATCTGATCTAATGCAGGGATAGACGCACCCGGGAGATGAGTGGCTAACCCAGGGATCATCCCGGCATCCCGTATCTCTCTGGTGACCGCCTTGAGAGTTTTTTCTTCCAGTGAATCAGTCTGAGAGGGATGGACAAAGACTAAGACCGTCTCCAGTCTGGCAAGGGTTTTCAACTGGGTTGCCATCTTGGTAGTCGTTATTAAAGAAGCTGCAATGGGAAAGGTCTCAACCTCGTAAGCTATTCTGACTGCTTTCATTATGTTATCGTAGCAGATGACGTGGGCACCCTTGCACCCCTGCCTCACAAAATGGATGAAAATATCTGCCATGCTGTCAGGGTGGTTGTAGAATCGTATCCTGTGGTCAAAAGCCCTGAATCCGAAATGTCCCTCCCCTATGAAGGAGGATGATCCGCACAACATGACAGGCAGCTCTCTATCCTCGATCTTGAGCGTTGGGAAGTTCACGTAATCACCGTGATTCATTGTGAGTGTGCTCTTATTAAGGTTTGGTAAGGTTGGTTTCCATCTCCTTTTGGTTGATTAGCAATATTGATAATCAATTATTGGCAAACTCCTCAGCAAAATCCTCACCGTGGTGATGGGTGAAGTCTCTCAGAAGAGGTGAATATGGGGTCTCTTTGCTGAAAATGTCCAGGTAAAAGGGGATGAAAAATTTTTTTACCAGGAAGATCCATGGGCTGCTTCCAATATGGGGGTTGATCCCGGCAGCTTCAGCAGGAATTCTCCAGGAGAGGCCGCTGTGCGGCCTGATGTAGTTGTAGTACACCCTGTTCAGACTGAGGAAGGTTGCTGCTGAGTCCTCATTCTTGAATTCCCTCATCAGATCACATCTTCACCCGATGAACTGGTTGTGTCTTT
>JADDYB010000211.1_pt1 | contig 18289 bp, 15 predicted proteins | sample 8641941 | NCBI WGS metagenome assembly JADDYB01 (sample SAMN16275377, study PRJNA637457) | freshwater sediment metagenome | isolation source: Lake Kineret sediment | place: Israel: Lake Kineret | collected 2013
CTCCAATCCTAACCACACCACTCGAATAGACTTCCCCGGAAAGGCACCCACGCCGCGAACTGTGGCTTCAAATGGCTCTATTCGAGCCGATTTGAGGGCATCGCAAATATGCTTGATCTTGTCTTCGGACACATCCCCCAGGAACTTCAATGTGACATGGCAAATATCCGGCCTGACCAGACGCAGTCCAGGCATGCGCAGCCCCTCCTCAATCCGCCCTATCTCGTCGCGAATGCCTGGGGGCAGCTCAACAGCCACGAAGCACCGTATATCGTTCATCTGAGAATGCCGCCCTGGCTGGCCGAGGTAACGGAGTTTCTGTACCTGGCCAAAACGCCTCCGGTGATCTTAGGGATGGGCGGCTTCCAGGATTTCCGCCGCGTCTCCAGCTCGCCTGGATCCACTAGGAGCTCCACCTTTCTAGCCGGTATATCTATGCGAATCTCATCTCCCGATTGAATTAAGGCAATGGGCCCGCCTACTGCCGCCTCCGGCGAAACATGGCCGATGCAAGGGCCTCTGGTGCCGCCGCTGAACCGGCCGTCTGTGATGAGGGCTACTGATTCGCTAAGGCCAGCGCCGGCGATGGCTGAAGTCGGTGCCAGAGTCTCTCGCATGCCCGGCCCTCCTTTGGGTCCCTCGTACCTGATTATGACGATATCTCCTGCTTTTACCTGTCCGCTCATAATCCCGGCCATGGACTCCTCCTCGGAGTCGTAGACGACAGCAGGTCCGGTATGCTTGAGCATCGATTTCGAGACCGCGGTTTGCTTGACCACACATCCATCCGGAGCCAAGCTTCCTCGCAGGATGGCGATTCCTCCCTCAGGGTGAACGGGCGAGTCCAGGGTGGCGATCACCTTGGCATTAGCCTGCGGGTTCGCCGGGCAAAACTCTGCGATCTCCTCTCCTAGAGTGCAGCCCGCCACAGTCATGGCATCCAGATTTAATTTGGACTTGAGCCGGCTTAGGACCGCGGGTATTCCACCAGCTTTGTCCAGGTCGATCATGTGATGCGGGCCGCCTGGCCGCAGGTTGACCAGGTGAGGAGTCTCTTTGCTCAGCCGGTCGAATAGATCCAGATCCAGGTTCAGCCCGAACTCCGCAGCTATGGCCGGCATATGCAAAACGGTATTGGTGGAGCCGCCTATGGCCATATCTACCCTAATCGCGTTCTCTATGGCTTTATCGGTGACTATCTTCCTGGCAGTGATGCCCTGCTCAATCAGCTTCATGATCCGGGCCCCAGATTTCTTGGCTATTCTGATCTTTCGCGCATCAACTGCGTGAATGGTGGCACATCCGGGAAGGCTCAGCCCCAAAGCCTCAATCAGGCAGGCCATAGTATTGGCCGTGAAAAGACCTGCACAAGATCCTGCTCCCGGACAGGCCATTTCCTCTAAAACCGCCAGCGAGGCGCCTCCCGCCCGCCAGCCCTCAAAGACATCGACGAGATCAAGCTCTTTATCACAGGCAAAGCCTGGCAGCATAGGCCCGCCAGTAACCACAACGGTTGGGAGGTCCAGCCTGCCCGCGGCCATGATATGTCCGGGGGCTATTTTGTCGCAGGAGGGGATCATTACCAGGCCGTCAAGCTGATGCGCCTGGGCCATGATTTCTATAGAGTCTTCTATGATCTCCCGGCTGGGAAGCGAGTACCTCATGCCGCCATGGCCCATGGCCACTCCATCGCACACACCTATGGTTTGAAACTCAAATGGCACTCCTCCGGCAGAGCGTATGCCCGCCTTCACCGCTTGGCCGATCTTATCCAGATGTATGTGGCCTGGTATGAACTCGTTCCAGGAGTTCACCACGCCCACAAAGGGACGGTCGATCTCCTCATCGATAAGTCCAGTAGCCTTGAAAAGAGCCCTGTGAGGCGCACGCTCCGCGCCCACTTTGGTCACTTCGCTCCTCATCAAACAACCTCGAGCAGAGTCAGAGCATTTTTTATTTAAGTATTTAGTGATCATAAAGCCATCAACCGTGATTTGCCGGAGAAAAATGCAAAAATCGATCTTGAGCCAGCGCACTTGTCTTCAATTAAGCCAGAGCTGTCCTAGAGATTAAATATTCCAAGATCATTGCCGCGTGAGATTATCTATGGAGCCGTATTACTTATTCCTGGCATTCCTGGTGCTTTATATAGCAGCGCTGATAGGCATCGGCCTTTTCTCCGCCAGAAGACAGAAGTCCGTTACTGATTTCTGGCTGGCTGGAAGGGAGGTGGGGCCGCTCACCATCGGATTTTCTGCCGCAGCATCGTGGATTACCGCCAGCGCACTGCTGCTGGCCACCGGACTGTTCCTCCTCATCGGCGTGGGTTCGATATGGATCTGGGTTTTTCCCAATATTGCCGCCCTCATCATTATAGCGGCGATCTCAGGGCGAATCAAGAACATCCCTGCCCTGACCCAGCCGGAGCTCATGGAGATAAGGTACGATCCCCTGATCAGGGCGCCAATTGCCGTGGCCATTACCATTATGATGATACTATTTTCGGTTGCGGATTTCATTGGATTCAAGCTTGTTTTGGGAACATTCTTTGGGATTGAGCCCTTCTATGCCATACTGATAATGGCTGCGTCGGTGGCATTATACGTCAGCGTTGGAGGCTTTCGCGCTGTTGTTCTGACCGATTATCTGCAATATGCATTGCTGGCCGGGCTAGCGATATTTGTGGCCGCTATGGCCGTATTGCTTCCGGTCAAAGAGGGCTTTTCATTGACATCAATTGCACTTGCTCGCGGTCAGGATTGGTGGAATCCCTTTGTCATGGGGGGACTCATAGGTGCCCTCATCTTTCAATTGGCACTGCTGCCGGGATGGGTGGCAGAGCAGGATCCCTGGCAAAAAGTCTGGGCTGCTCGCGACGAGCGTTCGGCCAAGCGGGGCCTAATCTTAGGAGCGGGACTCTTAGCCCTAGTTTATTTATGCTGCTTTTTAACCGCAATTGGACTTTCGGCTCTCTATCCTCTGCCCGCTGGTGAGGTGGAGGCAGAGATGCTCTATCTGAAGTTCATAAGCGATAATGTATCCCCCTGGCTGCTTCCTCTGCTCACTATTGGATTTGCCGCAGCATCTATGTCCTGTACGGATACATTCGCCACATCCGGAGCATCGTGCATATCTAGAGACCTGATACAAAGGCACATCAGGCCGGGTGCTACCATGAAAGAGATGATGATGATCAACAGAATACTGGTGGTGGTCATGATCTCCATTTCCGCTTTCATCGCTTTGAACGTCGAGAGCATCATGGATGCGGTGATAATAGCAACGGTTATCGGCACTACATCCTACTTCTTCCCCATAATTGGCGGCCTTTACTGGAAGCGAGCCACCAAATGGGGTGCCCTGGCGGCTCAAGTGGCGGCGGGGGGCAACCAAATAATCCTCATTCACTATGAACTATTCTGGCTAAAGCGGCCCTTGGATACCATCTCACCCCTTCTCACTGAGCACGGGGTTTTAGCGGGCTTGTCACTTTCAGCCATCTCATTCATCGGACTGTCACTGGCCACACCCCAGACGGAGAAGATGAGACTGGCGCCTTTTTTCCCCGATATTGCCGATGGAGTCTTCGAAGACCAAAAACTCCAGGCAAACAAGAATAGCGCCCCCTATCGCGATGTCGTGGGCAAGATAGATCAGAGGATTTCTGGCGATCGAGCCCACTTGGACCTCTCCTTTGACATCCAACCAATGCAAGCTGAAGGCATGCATGCTTCGCGCGAACTGAGATGGGATGATTTTGTGGAGCGCTTGAAAGCGGTTCACCCCAGATGGTATACTCCTACAGGCAGCCATATAATATACCGGCTATCCCAAGCTGATATGCTGGCCGGCATCAAGATGGTTCGTGGCGATGTTCGCCAGATCTGGCTTTCTGCCGAGCCCATGCTAAGCCAGGCTGATCGCCAGAAGGATGAGCTATACATCTCCTATGAGGAAATGTTGGACGCTTTGAGCGAGTTTGGCTTTACCGCGTCGACCTCGAAACTATGAAGACTGACATAGCCATTGTGGGCGCAGGACCGGCCGGATCGACCGCCGCTGAGGCTGCGGCGGCATCCGGGCTGGATGTAGTCCTCATCGACCGAAAGGCAGAGATAGGGACACCTGTACAGTGCGGTGGCTTTCTTCCCGAAGCTTGGGAGCTAAGCGAACTAATGCCCCGTGCCAGGCTTCCCCAGACTCTGATTGAAATGCCGCAGCGCTGCGTTCTCCATAAGACACGACTACAGAGGCTATATGCCCCATCCGGGAGATACAAAGAGTTTCGAGTGGCTGGGAGGTCAATAGATCGCCGGGCTTTCGACCGGCATCTAGCCGCCCAAGCGGCTCGGACAGGAGCCCGAATACTCCCTGGCACCAGGGCATTTTTCCCCCGGCCAACCCTGAGGCTATCAGGCCGCTATGCCGGTGATCTCCAGGCCCAGGTAATCATTGGCGCAGACGGCCCAAACTCGACCATTGCCAGGGCCATTGGCGTCCCGGCAGCAGAGATGGGAATTTGCCTAGAATTTGAGATGGCAAATGTGGACATCGATCCTGATGCGGTGGAGATGTACTTTGGAACTCAATATGCGCCGGGAGGCTACGCCTGGATCATCCCATTGGATTTGGATATCGCAAATGTAGGCATTGGCATAAGAGCATCTTATCTGAAAGGGCAAAGGCTTCCAGTGATGCTGGAAAAGTTCATTAGAGAACATCCTGTGGCCGGAGAAAGTCTCAGGAAGGGGGAAATCCTGGCCACCATGCAAGGAATCGTTCCAGCAGGCGGTATGCCCGGCTCGATTCAAAAAGATAACGTGCTAATAGCAGGAGATGCAGCAGGCCATGTAATGGCCACTAGTGGCGGCGGCATCCCTCTGGCAATGGTTGCGGGAAGAATCGCAGGAGAAGCTGCTGCTGGCTCTATAAAGGATCACTCAAAGCTCGATGATTATTCAAAGTATATATATCGTGAGTTTGGCAAAGAGCTAGAGCAATCTGTGCATATAAGGCGCATGGTGGATGTGGTCATGCGCAGCGACAGGCTGATGGATGCTCTCTTTGGCGCCTTAGAACCAGATCAGATCAAATCAATAATTCGCGGCCAGATGCCTTCTGCCTTTTCCGTGATTTATGATATGGTAATCAAAGCGAAAATTTAGACATTTAGGATCGGATCGCGCCAATATGCGGCTTGTACTGGTCAGAATTTCTACCGACCAGTGCTAAAAATCAAGCTGCCTTCTCTTCCTTGGTTGCAGCGCCCAGCAGCTCCTCAACAGGCTTGGCTCCTTGATCCACGATTTTAACGTTGATCTGTCCTACATCCGCAGAGATATCCTTACCATGAATGCTTTTCCGCCTCTTTTTCCCCTTGGCTGATGGATGATAACCAGTCCCTCCCGCTACCAATAGCATTCTGCGCCTGCTGCCCGGGAGATCAGCGCGCATAGGGAATCCCTCGCGATCGCTTCCACCGGTAATTATTACTGAGTATCCGGGAAGGCCCAAAACATCACCATCTATTTTGTCGCCTATTCGATGTCCTAGGAATCTATTTGCTCCTGCATCTTTAAGCTCAACCTGATACGCTTTGCCGCTTTTGGGATCTGATACGACTACCCTAAAATCCATTTTTTTTCCTCACATGTGAACGTGACTTTCTACAGCAGGTTGAAGCCCTATAAAATCCTTATCCAGAATTAGATCAGCTTGCTCATCTTGCTGTAATCAAGAAGCGTTGATAGAGGAATATTCCTAATCTTAATTCCTGATTCTTCAGCCGCTACAGGGCCGTTAATGCCTGCATATAGGGCTATGCTGATTTTCCCTTGTCCTGAGGGGCATCCTAAGTTAGGCTGTCCTGTTTCGCTTATATCTATTAGGCCATCAATGCCTGCAATCTTCAATCGCTCCAAAAGCCTTTTGGCAAGGTCAGCTGCCGCGAGGGGCACTTCTCTGACATTTGCCAGCACCCTTCCATTTCCTCCGTATGCAGCTTCTGCAATCCTTGTCATTTTTCGGGCAATAAAGACCTTCATGGGATCTAGAGATGATCCTGTATAAGCTATTAGGTCAGTAAATTCCGCAGGAGAATGTTTCCTTATCTCCACTACCCCCGCAAAGCTTGTATTCACAGGAATTCCGCACCTCAGAAGCAATCCATCCAGGGTAATGCTACACATAGTTACAATGCCCAAACAGCCCTTTGGTATCTCTACGGAGGCGATTGCTTCTGCCTCCTCAACAAAAAGAACGCTCCTGCTTATTGTATATCCTGCATCAAAGACTTTTCCAATTATCTCTGCTGCTTTTTCATAGTCTCGCTTGTCCAGGATGCTGATGTTAGTTACAACGTCACCGAGCATGCTATCAGGATCGAAAGTCGTTTTGTATATATATTCCTCGATCTTAGTATTTACAAATCCGATTCGATCGCCAACCAGGGCGTCCTCCAGCTCCTTAGTTCCCAAAGGTGTGAGAATCCTGCCATTGTAACCTTGCTTTTTAGTAAATCCAAGCTCATCCAATATCTTGAGATTATATCTTACAGCACGCTCTCCGATCTCATATCCGCGGCAGGAAAGCAGGTCTGATATTGTCCTGGCTCCTATGGGCTTCTCTACTTCATCAATTACTCTGAGAATCTCTATTAGCCTGCGCTGACTGGTATGCGCTTTAGTCAGAAGCTTCATCTATACGGACATTCTTGGAAAGGCCATATATATGTGATACGGATAGCTTACCTCTTAGCATTAACAAGCCCAAAAGTCCCGTGGGGTAGTGGTCAATCCTGAAGGCCTTTGGAGCCTGCGACGGCGGTTCGAATCCGCCCGGGACTATTCATCTTTTGTACCCAAAAGCAAATATACATATATGCGAGCGTAAGCAGATGGACAAAAATGGCCTGCTTAATTTGCTAGCCAAATCTCTTTGGATGAGATGCAAAGACTGCGGCGATAGAATATAGTCTTATTTGAGTGTGCTCCGGTAGTGTAGTCCGGTCAATCATTCCGGCCTTTCGAGCCGAAGACTCGGGTTCAAATCCCGGCCGGAGCATATAATTACTTAAGTGTTTAGCTATCCAAGAATCAGTCGATAGATGCTGATTTTGGCTGCTGATGGCCCTAATATAAATTAACCTGTATTTAACAAGAAATCGATATCATATACATCTGAAGCCTCAAAAGCGTCCCTGCCTAATTAGCGACATAGGGAATCATGAAATTAGGCCTAAAGATACTGATTGTGATGAGCTAAACACATACAAGCAAAATTTTCAATTATGTAACCTAGTGCTCCGTAACATTAATTTTGCAAATTAAAGTAATGCCTTTGGAGCTTTACTCTGGCATTATCTTTATTGAACCTCCATCTTGCAGTTGCCCCAATGGCATTCCTTTCTCGTTCCCAAGCGCTCACCTCATCGGCTAGCTTCTCCATATCTACAATCCTTCGATCTAAGCATTGCTTTGAAAGTGCCGAGAGTTCTATCTCGGCCATATTGAGCCAACTTCCTTTTTTGGGAGTATAATGGTATTCGAACCTCTTTGCAAGTTCGAAGGCATCGTCAGGAGGTAGTGCTTCATAAAATGAACCTGCTGTGTGAGTGTTGAGGTTATCTTGGACCAGCAGAATGGTATCAGCATCGGGATAATGTTGGGCAAGCATTTTCATAAAATCCGCGTAATCAACCTTCGTCCTGTGTTCCTTAACGCTAATCAGTCTTTTGCCAGCCCGAGGCTCGAACGCCAAAAAGATGCAGCACGTTCCATTGCGAACGTATTCATAATGCTCTTTCTTTGGACTTCCGGGTTCTATGGGAATCGGAACAATTACATCGCCAATCAACTGGCACGGTCTCTCATCGAAACAGATAACCGGGCGTTTCGGGTCATACGGTTGTTCATAAACATCCAGTACATCCTCCATGTGCCAGATAAAATCGCTGGTCATCTTTCCTATGCACCAGCGAGTCTTTAGCCAAGGTTTAATTTCGTTTTTTTAAGCAACCGATGAACGCTCATGTGAGAGATGGAATCCACAACCTCCATCTCAACAAGCTTGTCTGCCAGGAGCCTAACCGTCCATTTTGATCTCCCATCTGGCGGCTCAGAACAGGCAAGAAGGGTCAATTGAGCGTCTATTCTTGCATCTATCTTTAGAGGAGCTCCACTGCGCGCCTTTTCATGCAATGCAAGATCAAGACCTCCCTCGCAGTATCTCTTTCGTATCCGATTTGCTGTTGACTTGCTAACCTTCAATGCTTCTGATATCTCATTGTCATCACGATCTTCGTCCGCTAAAAGCAGTATTCTAGCACGAGTCTGACTTCTTGCTGAAGATGAGCCTCGACGAAGATAACGGATTAGTTCGGATCGATCTTCTTCTTTCAGTCTCACACCATACAATTTTTTCCTTGACACAATCTTTATTGTATGGCAAGTAATAAAATTTAAGACTTTTGGTACAGAGCACTAGGATCTCGATTCCCCTTTCTTTAGCACAATTAAATAGTTGCGCCATTCTCATTGGATTTTTGCCAGGTTCGTAGATATTTATTAATTGGATGGAGCGATTTAAAAAACCTTCTTCAAATGTGTCGGTCGCGGGTGTACTATTAGAGAAGAAGCTGACAAATCGATGTCTAGCAGCCAAATATATGGAAAAATTGCAGAGATCCGATTGTTCCCGGATTTCAGCAGCTCACATACACGACCAATAGATCATGCCCAATATATGCCCCATATTATCGTCCATCGAGACATGACAAAAGTATTCCATCATCCCCGCCGCTGTTGACGCTGGCTAAGCACATTTAAACACTCAAATTCTTGTGGCGCAATTGGCGCAATCTCTGCTATTTTTCAGCTACGCCTTCATTGCTCCCATAGTTGGGATATAAAAGATCCTTCATCTTTGATGGAAGCCAAAGATTGGAAGAACCTATTCAGCCCTAACAGCATCTGTGGCTTGATTAAGATCCTAAGCAACCTACTGCTGTACATGCATTGCCCATTAAGTTATGATGGCTGAGGAGAACACATTTTCCGCTTCATCTCTAGTTAATCCTACGGTCTTCAAAACAATGAACGCACTAGCCATCGAACGATTCTGTGTAGCTTTAATTGGTCTCGCAAAAGCGTATGCTTGATATCTGCGAGGGCTGTTAAAAGCTCCGTCATTCGTTATTCCTTGGCCCTGATAGAGGATCGTACCCTCGGCACTGGCATTCCAAGACTTTACTCGGGCTGTCCCTATTTCCAACCAATACAACAAAGTGCTATTAATCGTCTCAAAATCACAGGGCACCAGTCTGTCGTGAAGTCGAAACACGCAAGACCTTATAATGCCACTGTTGGCAGAACCATATGAATAGATCGTTTCATTCTCTAAAGCCAAGGGGGTGTCGTATTCGCTCCGGCTAAAATCGCCTGGTACAGCAAAATTCAATTTATATGAGCCTAGTACGGCAGTTTCACCCGAGGCGGGAACCAATAGAATTAGCAATATCAAGCCAACTGCTAGCATTACCTTATGCATACCGCTTGAGGTTTTTGCCGTTTTTGCCATATGCACTGCTAGTAGGATTAACTGACTATTAAAGTTTGACCAAGGCAAAACCTGCCAGTTTGATGGCGTCCTATTTGCTTCAATATGATGGGCATTTAGCAAGAATTTTAATAGCACGAGGATGTATTTTATTGCTAGATATCGAATCGTTAGCTTTTTTTCGCATATAAATCGAAGCTTACGAAGTCAAAGCATTATGATTTTCATCTGTCACATATGAGCCCCCTCCTGAGGCTCATGCCGTTTCAGTAGTACGCGCTCTCGACCAGTTTTCCTAGCAGTTGACTTACTCCTCAATTTTTTTCGCCTCAAAATCGAGGTCGTATACATGCAGGCTCATAAGTCCACTCCATTTAATGCGAGTCTTCGCGATAGAGCGGATGTGATTCTCCAAGACTTTCCCTAAAAAAACTAAGAAATCCTAAAAGCTGGATAGCTGGCTGAAACCGTCCTAGAGCGTCTTGTTCTTGGCGTTCCTAGCTCTGGGATTATCTATGAATCCCATCAAAACCTAGTTGTCCATAGCCAGGACGCCTGCAATCCTTTGAGCTAGATATTTCTTGGATATCTCAAGCACTGACCTATTGCGTAGCTAGGGGCTAGTAGCCCTCACTCTACAATTGATGTCTCTTGGGTCATCCTTGATTGGCTGATCCATCGCCAGCCCATTCCTTCAGGCTTGAGGAAGCCACAGCATTCAAGCTCTTACAATTGAATTGAGATGGGGCTTAACAAGATCGCTTTCGCGTGCATCTATGCTTAGGCCCTCAAGCAGGCTATAGCCGTCTACAAAAGCCCTTGATTTGAGGATCTCATTCAGCTCTATGGAATTGAACGCCTAAAGCCCAAAAAATCCCATCTAAGAAAGCGTGATAATCCCATCTAAGAAAGCGTGATATTTGTCCTGTTTAATTCGGTCCATTATTTCTTCATGACTATTAATTTTTGCTTTAAATCACTACACAGAGACATGTTTTCTGCGCTCAAAGTCTCCAATTCGCGAATAAGCTTGTGGCATGGCTTGAGATTTTCAGTCTCATCTATCACGCCACCCATTGTCCAACAATGAACTTATTTTGGCTGGAGCTTTGAAACTTTAATCAATTCGAAATTCGGTCGTGCACCTAAATAACCGAATGCCAGATTCAAAACCAATACTTAGTGGACGAAATCTCAATGACCTAACATTAGGGCAAAGAACCATGTTTTTCAGTGGAACAGACGCACGACCCGAAATTCTATGCTGCTTGAAATAAGAAAATATCCATAGGAGCTCCTTAGGGAGGGAAATATTTTATCAAAATAACCCATCACCTACGTAACCGATAACTGCAAATTTTAATGCATTATGGTAATATTAATAAAAGCTAACTGTTTTGAAAAGAGAAAAGGCAGTATCCGAGTCGAAGGTTCCAAGTCAAAGCGAATTAATATTCGTCATAACTATTGAGTTTCATCTGTTAGGCCCATTGAAATCGCTGTTAAAGACTAAAGCCACTAATATTTCAAAACGAGAAAGCGAATTATATCATCGGCTGTGTTCAGCTTGTTTGCATCCACGATTTGTGGCCTAATCCTCGATAATACTTATTATATGAGACTCCAAATAAGAAAATCTACATAATGATTTATATTTGATCCAGCAGTTACATCAGATTGCTTAAGGCTTATAGACCTACTCATTTTGCATCACAAATCTGCTTTTTATTTGCACCAGTTCAGCTCGACACGTTTATATGCCATTAAACACCTGCAAGAATCGTGCCTGAGCAAAACGCTCAAATATTAGCCGAGAATCAAGTGTTCAGGTACCCCACACCGCTAAAGGATTGCTAATGGCTCCAGAAGCTGCGTAAAGGCAGCGCTGAATAAGGCATGCATCTCTTAATCTGGTGATGCGTCTCTCGGATTTTGTCCGGGATGAGCTATCCTTTCGGAGTGGCGCCATGATGGATCATGAGCCCTGTCCAAAGAAGTGCTTTTTGATCCTGATATAATAGTATAGACTAAGGAGGTGGGAACGAAATGAGAAAAGAACTAGTTGTTTTAGTGATTATTGCAATGGCCCTTGTAGGCATGGCCGGTGCAGCCAACTACATGTACGAAAAGGCATCAGTGAAGGGCGTTGGATACAAGAACGTAGAGATGATCGTTTCGACCCAGGAAGGCTTTAATGGAGCCAAGCTGGTTGAGAAGGAGTCAGGATCTGGTAACGTTATTACAGAGAGGACTGAGCTGGAGGTAGAGAGGCAGATCACCGTTGGCGGGGATATCAAGAATTGTCTCAAGGTCCAGTGTTTGACCGACTACATCAACTTCACTAAGGAAGCCGAGTTTGAGTACATGCCAGTGAGCTATCAGACCGGCGAATATGACCAGAAGTGGATCGAGAAATTGTGCGTCCAAAACTACAAGATCGGTGCAGTCTTAACCGAGATGTACACACATGCAGAGCACCTGCAGAAGACAACCGAGGTTAAGACCAGGCTGTACAACGACAACTGCGGACCGAAGTGCTGCACAGGCGTTCTCGAGGCTAACCTCAACTCTAACGTGATCGGCGTTGCCCATATCGGATGGATCTCCAGAGATCCAGGTGTAAACAGCAAGGGACGACACAACGAGTGGGGCAGAAGCGTTGAGGATCTGACTGGTGTCTTCTCCATCGAGAAGTTCATCCAGCTGTGGGGCAACAGCACCTGCGGCGCTATTAGCGTCGATTGGCTGCCCTGCGTTTAAATCTATTAAATAACAGAAAATAGGCTCCGAATTTTAAAGGAGCCTAAATCTCACCTTTTTGGTGAGAAGGGATCTCATAATCACAATAAAAATAGGGGGTGAAAGTAGTATGAAGGGAGTAGCAGTAGCAGCACTTGTAGCTGCAGCGCTTCTAGCATGCATGGGCCTGGTTATGGCCAATCCGCCACTTCCGGAGCCTTTGCAGTATGAACAGTTTTGTGAAAACCAAAAAGTAGCAGGAACAGGGATTGTTGATATAAGCACATCTATAGTCGACAAAAAAATAGCCCTAGAGTATTACAATGTAATGGCAGGCGACGGGGACTTTGAGCTGGACCAAACTCATGCATATTCACAGAAGTCGGATAAGCTTCAGAGAAATTTGTCTGCAGTAAACGAATCCCATGCCTCTATGCTTAACCTGTGGGAGACTACAAGGCTAACCTACAATTCAGCAATAACACCACTGACCGGAGGCAAGTATCTTAATTCCAAGGCCTTCTATGGTGGCATCGGCGCAGATGTTCAGGAAATGTTCTCGGTAAACCAGATGGAGAAAGATCAGACAGCATTCTTTGTCTCTACCGCGAACCTAGCGAATATCAGCCCGGACTATGAGACGCAAAAAAATAAGCTGAAGGAAGCGGGCAAAGCAGATGTTGCTAATGGCAACGAAGATCAAGTTAGTGCCATCATGAAGAACAATCCTGCCCATCTGATAGGCATAGATACCAAGAATAGCTTCAATGGTACCTGGGGCGTAGATGCCAAGTGGCACAAGATATTCTACAAGGATATAAAACTCCATGAGATGTTCACCGGACAGTTCGAAGCAGAGAAGATGATCAAATTCCACGAGTACCCAGTGCCGGAGATTGTAGATAAGCCTTGCAAGGGAATAGACTGCTAAGCAAGACGGTTCAAGCAAAAAAGCTAGGGCAATGCCCTAGCATTCAATCTTTTTAATTTTCTTGTGTATGGGGGTATTAAGATGAAAAAATGGCTTATAATATTGATTCTGATCATCTCTCAAGCATCAGCCACTGTTGAGGATATGGGGACTGGATCAGTCGGCGGGCCGACCGCCGTTTGGCCAGGATCTATGAGTCCTACTTCAACTTCAATGCCTATGACTTCAATGCCGGCCACGGCAATGCCTGTATCATCAGCGTGTCCGACATGCTGTCTGGCTCCTCAAGGCAATCTAATTGTCTCAGTGTCGCTCACCGGTCCCATATCTGAGTCAGACAGCCATTATACCACACCAGGAAAGACAACGGACTATGTGGTATCAGTAAAAAATGAAGGCGTGTCTGAGGTGGATGCTAATATTAGTATAAATCCAGAAAAGTGTAACATAGATTGGTTTAGCTGGACCTCAAAAACCATGAAGATACCGGCAGGAGTATCTCGCTCGGAATCATTTACAATCACACCTGATATGAGTGCTTTGGCAGGAGATTACTGTTTCCTGGTGGAGGCGTCAGCCAAGTGCAGGAATCCTGGGTCTGATTCAGAGTCATTTAAGATTCAAGCTTTCGATTACGCATCCGAGACAGTAATAAGCGGTACAGGCCAGTTTCAAATAAACAAAGATATTCGATCTATGGATTCCGGGATCAAGTCCAATAAAGACATAACGTTTAGCGGCAGCGTTGATGCTCTAGTGAAGAACGAATATCTAGTAGACAGAGCGAAAGGCCGCAATCCCAACTTTGAAGAACAAGATGCCGTAGACAACTACAATGCTCTTAAACCAGGCGACGCCCTCTTTGGAACTGAGGCCTTCAAGAGCTCCGCTGTATTCGGGGGAGTTGGTGCCAAAGTGCTGGAGAGCTATAATGTCCAGCAGATGGAGTTCAAGAACCAGGACTTTAACTTGCACCAGACAGGTTCACTTAAAAAAATGGCCGAGTTCAAAACCGCAGACAACTTTACAGGATTCTATCTCTTGGATGCCAAGCAAGTGCTTCCAGGCCAAAAGAGCCTGAAGGAGCACGAGGAATATTGGGGCTCCTTTGAGATAAACAGAAGGATACTCTTCCGCGATAATAGGCCAAGTTCCGGGAGGTCTTGCTTTGGCGACTCATGCGATAAATCTAATAAGCAACCTATCGCCATCAGCAATCCATGCTTCAGCAGCTCATGTGACAATTTCATGAAGCGTTTGGATGCTTTCTCTAGGTCGTCATGAGGCCTTCTTTTTTCCTACTTTTTTGCATGCTTATGCTTTCAGCCTTTGAAATTTGCCAATTATTCTACAAAAAGCTGTATTCAACATGCGATTTTCTTTTTATCGACTCAAATCTCGCCGCTCTGCCAAAACGTTAAAATAGCAGCCGGTTGACTACCAATGGGTGCAAGGGTTTAGGAGATAAGGTTCAGCCTGCCATCGTTTACGGGAAGCCTACTGGCCGGTCAAGTCAGGCAGACTTCTGCGATGGGATGCATTGGATTTACGGTTCCTTTGCATGACTATTCAGGCTTTACAGGAGGTAAGTGTGGAATGAAGCGAAACCTAGCCGTACTAGTGATAATCGCCATAGCCTTGGTGGGCATGGCAAGTGCTGCCAATTACATGTACGAGAAATCATCCATAAAAGGAGTGGGGTATAGAAACCTGGAGATCGTCATCTCCACCCAGGATGGATATAACGGAGCCAAGCTGGTTCAAAAGCAATCTGGAAGCGGGAACGTCATAACTTCCAAGATTGAGCTCGAGGCGGAGAGGCAGGTAGGTGTAGGCGGAGACTGCTTTGGCAGCAGCGACCCCCATGACTATATCAACTACACATCCGACCAGGAGCTAGAGTATATGCCGGTCAGTTATCAAACAGGCACATATGACCAGAAATGGATCGACAAGCTATGCGTCCAGAATTACAAGATAGGGGCCGTTCTGACAGAGATGTACACTCACGCGGAGCACCTGCAAAAAACTACTGAGGTCAAGACCAGGTTGTACAATGACAACGGAGCCCTGGCGGGCACTCCCTGCTGTACAGGCGTCCTGGAGGCCAACCTTAACGCCAATGTCATAGGCGTGGCTCACATCGGATGGATATCCAGGGACCCCAACGTTAACAGCAAAGGCCGCCACAATGAGTGGGGCAGGAGCGTTGAGGACTTGACAGGAGTCTTCTCCATCGAGAAATTCATCCAGCTGTGGGGCAACAGCACCTGCAACCAGATCAGCGTCGACTGGCTGCCGTGCGTATAAACAGTGATAGGCAAGAAAGGCTCCAGCAATGGATCTGGGGCGCTTTCGCTCTTTTATGTCCTAGTAATACGACTTTATTGCTTTATAATTTTGTGATATTTTCAGCCTAGGAGTTCTTTTGAATAATTCCTCAAATTCCATCTAGTGCGCCATAACACAAGTTTTGAATAATAGGATATGGCCCAAGATGCTGTTTCCTTAGGCTTTTTTTCCTCGAAATTAATGGTATGGTGCATTAGTAATTGTTCTGTCAGCGTCTCTTTTTAACGCCTAAACTTATTAACATATATAAAATGTAAACTCCCGCATATCTTCCTGAATCACGTTTCAGTCTTCGTTGCTGAAACGTACTTTCTAGTATTCTTTTTACTGCATAGAAAGTAGACTCAAATATCCAACGCCTTCCTTAGTCGTATTTCTGTCTCCCGCATTAATAGCCTAAGTCTCTCAAATCTCTTGCAGCATTGGCTCCAGCTGGTGTCCCTCTTGCTTTGGTGTTAGCATCGAATAGCTACGATGCCGATAAGATTGCAGGTTTCACTATTGCTAAGTCCCAGCCCATAACACAGCCCAGGCAAACTGCAATCAATATTACCATCAAGCCAAGCCCAAGTGGGGGATGAAATATAGTGGGGATATGGTACTTTGCCATCGATGCTGCTACTTATACCTTCAATAATAGGGTAGAGTTGAGGTTAGGGATTATCAAGGAATAATGCGCAATCTAGAAGCATGGTGGTTTATTGATTCATCAAGCAGGCTTTATGGAGCAAGTTACGTGGATGGATTTACGGCCACAATAACGCCATCCATCTCACAATGCATATAATCCGTGATCTTTTTCTCCTGCTTATTTGATCTCTATGGTCATAGCATTTTTTATAAACGTCCTTTTGCATTTAGACTCCATCGCTCCAGATTTTTGAGTATATCTTAAATTTAGCTGCTATATAAAAATCAATTTATCGGGCCATGTCGACAAATTATTCCATAGTATGGCAGAACAATCAGTTGGCTTGAAGTGCATTTAGGTCGTTTTTGACTGTTGTATACTTCTATGCTTACAACTCATCGATCAAGTACATTTAACTTTCTTATATGGCGCATCCAAAAAAGAAGGGTTAATTCTGTTAGAGGCGACAATTGAGCTATAGACTACTCTCTGAAAGAATGATCATGCAATTTTAGAAAATGTTTAATAGAGTATTTATCACATACATACATTATAATCTTAAATGGAGGTAATGAAAATATGAAATGGACTAAAAAGGCGATATGTCTTGTATTGACCGTTGTCGTGCTAATCTCGGCCGCTTCTGCTATAGTCGAGCACATTAAGTCAGAGACGGTGGAGATGTCAAGTGGTACTAGCATAACAAAAGTGGTGCAGCCTAACTGGACAATACCAACAGAATTGCAGCCCCCCTCGACAATACCGCCAGAAGTGCAGCCTAACTGGACAATGCCAACAGAATTGCAGCCTACTTCGACAAATCCAAAAGGAGTATCTGGCATATCCTTTACAATTATTGCAGTTGGACCGAGAGAGTTTATAGCTGCTGGTTGGCTGGATGAAAATACGCAAATCATTGTTTTGTACCATAACATGACTGAGTCTGATGTAAACACGAGATCCAACGAATGGTTCACGAGCATAGGAGAAACGGCCACGTCTTTTGCCATATAATCTTCAAGAGGCCGCTAAGTACATGTAACTCTCTTATGCAATGCATCCAAAAAAGAGGGGCTGATTCTGCTGCAAAATAGGGGGCGGCAAGGGTTCTATCACCTAGCCTTAAGGTAGAGCCGCTCCCCGATAAATAGTCATTCAGCATTTTTTCCCACCCAGAACTCCTGAGGCCACTCATCGGGGCTATTGTCTCCATAAGCATGCTTCTTGATATCGATTTATAGCGTCTTTTCTATTTCCGAGATGCTAACCCCCCCCATGATCTCCTGAAGCTGGCCTATAGTTAATTTATGAGGAAACTGGCATAACTGCGGCCAAGATATTCAGTGCAAGCAGACAATTGTCTATGTAAAACCATAATGACATGAAGCATAAGAATCCATCAAATCAGTTTCTAGAGACCGCTTTGATCTTTAGATTTTATAGGTAAAAAGCGCCGAGGGTGGGATTCGAACCCACGATCTCCGAAGGAGAACAGGTTTAGCAAACCTGAAGGTCCTCTGCGCTTTCGCGCATCGGCCCTTAATCCACAAGCAGCTATCGAATTCTGGTTTGATCCTCTATTACGCTTTATATACCAAAGACACTTTATCTTATTTATAGTTTCGTGTAACAACATTGCTGAATATGTGTAGCGTCTCTCCTTAGCTTTAAATTTATAATAACTCCAAGATTGATTGTTGGGGCCATAGACTGATTATCTATACCCTTGTAAAGCATTTCCTTTAGGCAACCTAGACCTGCCTTAGAATAAATTTTATGGGCTTCATTATTCTTTATCCTCTTCAGGCCCAATATAGTCCTTAGTTTTTTGAGATATAGCATCAAGGATAATCTTGTTGGCAAGCTCAGTCCTGCTAATATCCTTGTAGCTGGCTTCTATGGTCAATAACTTAGCCACATAAGGACTTACATCGATCTTGACCGCTGATTTGCTCATTCGTAATATATTGCAGGAAAGGCTTGTCTTTACATAGGCATAAGTTTTTCGCATGAGAAACACTTCGTCGATACTGCTTAAGGGGCACGTCAACCACATGCCCCTCGGTCAATCTTCCTAACCT
>JADDYB010000212.1_pt1 | contig 18287 bp, 5 predicted proteins | sample 8641941 | NCBI WGS metagenome assembly JADDYB01 (sample SAMN16275377, study PRJNA637457) | freshwater sediment metagenome | isolation source: Lake Kineret sediment | place: Israel: Lake Kineret | collected 2013
ACTTCCTTTTTTCTTCATCGGTCAGATCTGAATACTTCTTCTCATACCTTATGCCTGCATGATGGTTCTGGATAGGGCCTTTGAAATCATCGTATCTCTTACCGCTGACCACACTGTAGTAAGGCACTCTCCCGTTGACCTTGTCCTTTGTCACATTCAGGTTGTTGTCAAAGTAAACGTAGTTCCCTTTGCTGTCCACCAATGCGTATATGATATCATTCTCGCTGGGTGTCCAGTCAGAACCTTCGTTGGTGTTGCGTAAAACAACCTTGCCGTCCTTCATTTGTACTTCAAGGTTGTCCTTCACTTTTTCAGTGGCGGCGAAAGCGTAAAGCTGCACAGCCTTGAGATACACCTTGCCTACGCCAGGTATGCTCACAGTCCTGTCACTAGGAGGACTGGTCTTCAAAAAGTCCAGCAACTTGCGCATCACATCAAAGTGGAACACCTCTTCGCTCTGCACGCCAGAACCGTCTGGCCTGTCATAATAAATGTCTGTGCCGCGGGTGGCCCAGTAGGAAGGACGTGTGGCGTACTTTACTGTTTTCTTACCCATCACCCTTTCACTTGCCTTAAGATTAAGGGCTGCCTGCATGTTGACTATCTGGTAGTCGTCACCCTTTGCTGGCATGGGTACTGGCTTGGCAGGGACGGGCGCTTTGGCGAGAAGTTCCTTGCGCACGTTCTCAAAGTCTGAGAACAGGTCTATCTTCTCGTCTATCTTGTCCATGCTTACCTTGAACTCTTTGCGCAGCTGGGGGTTGTAGACGAAGATCTTAAGGGCCAAAGAAGGCACCAACCCAGCATAGGCAAGGGCGGTATCCTCGTTCTTGGTCTGTTTCTTTACCCTTTCATAAACCTGTTTGATCACATCATCCAGCTCGTACTTGCCAGATGTCTTTATCATTTGCTGAATAAGCTCAGCCAAAAGGTATTCGGACTTTTTTGAAATTGCGCAGATCATTATCCGTTACAGTCTAATTGGTTTTGTTGAACAAGTCGGGCGAGTACATCATCAGGTGTAGCGTCGGATTGTGATATCCTGTTGAACTCCGCCTCCTCGTCACTCATCGTATTTGCGGTAGTCACCGCGGCATTGTAATTCTGTACCGTGCCTTCTTCAGCTGGTGTAGCAGGTCCTGTTTCTGGAGCAAGGGCTTCCCGCTTGGCCTGGATGGCGTCAGACAATTCCTTTGTGGTCATATCGTATGTTTTTTTCACGTGGTCAGGTCCCTTTGCAAGGTCCTCCATGAGGTTCCCTTCAAGGACCGTGAATTTATCAATTGTATCGGCACTGTCGAGCAAAGCCTGCAAAGATATCGGTGCTGCAGCAGGAGCTGTTGTACCAGTTTCAACAATTAAATTTTCATTTTCAATCCTAGCAATAATATTTTTCTCAGGATATATTTTCTTAAGTTCTTCAATATCAGAAAATATCTTTTGTCTTTGCTCAGGAGTGGCTTTGGATATATTGGATATAACAAACTTGCCAGTCTTATTTATGTCAGCTTCCATTATGGCAAGACCTTGATTGCCTATATTACCTAGATTTCCAAATCCATAAGCAAGTTGTCCAAGTGTCACAGGAGCTGCTGATGCACCTTCTAAAGCATCTATTTCTGCATCGTATTTAGCATTGATTTCTTTCAGTTTTTCAATAATTTCAGATATAGGTGTTGCGTCCTTGCTATTTACCCCATGTATCTTCAATTCTGCTTGTATAGCATTTGCATAAGCAGAAGGTAAACTTCCAATTTTTACATTAGGATTTTTTGATAATCTTTCTATTGCATGGTTTGTAGCTATTTTTAAATCTTGATTTTTAGCATCTTTCCAATCTTGACGCTGTTTCCCATCATAACCTACTCTACTAACGCCTATTCTTTCAAGAGCGTCTCCTCTCAATTCTTGTCTTCTTCTTTCTATATCAGCTTTCTTATCAATAGGAGCTGCATCATATTTTAACCTACCATCTTTTATATACTCATCAAATTTTTCTTTGCTCCATACACCTTTAGAACCATCTTTTGTATTTTCCCACTGCACTGAACCTTTATCTGTAAATCCTCTTATCTTATAGTTTTGATTGGAATCACTTGTAAGAGTTTCTCCCACAACAGGTTTTCTTTCTATATCAGAAACAGGAGCTGCTGGTGCAGGGGCAGCAGGTGTTGTTGGTGCAGGAGCTGCTGGTGCTGCGCCTGGTGCTTCTGGGAATATGTTCCTGTCTATCTCGACTGGCATGGTGAACTTGCCTGTCTCATCCTTGTTTGCCATCGCACCAGTGTATTTCCCGCGCTCCTTGCTGACCTGTATGGGGAATATGACTATGTTTTTAACATTGATGTTTGTCTGCTGGCGCAGCAGCTCCGCATAGGCTGACTGCTGTATGGTGTCACCTTTCTTGTAATCATCATAGAACCTACCCTTGGTGTCGCGCCTGTTCTGGCTAGCTGTCTTAAGGTCGATGATGTACACGCTTCCATCCTTGCCTATGGCAAGAAGGTCTATCGTACCAGCGTATTTCTCTCCGTTGATCGTACCCCATAACGTAGGGATGTCCGATATGACTTCCAGACCCTGGCTGTCAATCGATTGCTTAACCTCCCCGAATATGGTATACAGATCATTTATCAGGGTGGTAGTAAACGGTGCGACCTTCCCGCGTAACGGATGCGCCTGGTAAGCTGCGTTGAGTTCTTCCTTGGAAGTTATGCTACCCTTTATGAAATCCCTCAATAGGTTGTCTATGATCGTACCTCTGTCTGCGGCGTCTGATTTGGGACCAGTGAACTCACCTTTCATGGTAGATACCCTCAGGTAAGCATCCTTCCTGTCGTTCTTGTTAAAATAGAACTTGCTGGCCTCCTCATTCACCTGTTCAAGTTTCTCTTCTATCTCCGCCCTGTCCTTGGTCCAGAAAGCATTCCCAAAGGAATCATACCAGTAATCGCTCCTGTCCTCCCTGACTATAGTGAACCCTTTGACCTTGTCTTCACCTATCACATACTTGACAAGCTCAAGTTCTTTCGAGTTGAGGTTCTGCAAGGCATCCTTCACCTCTTGCATTTCCTTTGTCACAGGTTTTACAGCTGGTGCGCCAGGAGGTGGAGGTACAGGTGTGGTAGTAGATGTAGCGGCGGGAGCACCTGGTGCTGGAGCTGGCGCTGCTGGAGCAGGTGGAGGAGCAGCAGGAGGTGCCGCAGGTGCTGGAGGAGGAGCCTTTGGTTTACCCAACGCTTCAAGGTAAGGTGTAGCCTCTGGAGTATTTTCCAACCAGTCCTTTGTGATATCGTCCTGCAGGTCTTCGGCAAGCAGTTTCTCACCCAGGTCACTGCGTTTCTTGTTTTCAGCAGCCACAATCTCCATGAGTTTGTTGCGTGCGTCTATCTTCTCCTGTTCAACTTCCTCTTCTGCTTCAACCTCTTCACCGCTTTCTTCGTTGACCTCTTGTTTCCTTTGGGCTGCAAACTCCTCTATGATCTTTTTGATGTCATCAAACCTGGAGTCCTTTTCCGTTATGGGCAGTCCCGTGGTGGCATCATATATGGTGACATCCGTCATGTCGCCATCGTTGACTATCTTCTCCACATCCTGCGGATCTATGGTGGCCTTGCGGTCGAACAGTTTGTTCAGAAAGTCATTGTCCTTGTATTGCTTGCGCAGGTTCTTGAAACTCTGTGCGATGTAATCCGCAAAGTTCTCCCTGCGTATCTTCTCCTTTGCCGCATTCCTTTTGACATGTTCCATGAACATCTCGGGATTGTTCAACATATTTAGAACGCTTGCCATGTGTTCAGACTCTTCTTCAAGCTTGAACGAATCCCTTATCTTGATGAACGCGTCATCTATCTGCTGGTCGTTCTTCAACCTGCTGTCAGTCTGTTTGGACAACACCTTTATGTACTCCTTATAGGAACGGTAAAGTTTTTTGGATGCCGCCTCCACCTGTTTGTTAAGGTTTGCTATCTCCATGGATGTCTCCAATGAGCTTTTGGGAAGACGCTTTACGGTTCCATCCTTGTATTTCACATTGACCATGTTTCCAGACACGGAAACTATCCTGGCTTGCTGACCGTTCTTTTTGTTTATTACTTTGGAACCTATCTTGTATTTGGGACCAGTTTTTGCAAGTTCCGCGACCTTCCTTCTTGTATCTGCAACAAGATCGTTGTAACCCAGCTTCATGTTCATGAAGTTCTCAAGGCTGTCACGTCTGGCCTGTTTGATCCTTGCTTCTTTCTTCTGTTCCGCAGTGCCTATGCTCAATACCGATATCTCGTTCTTCAACACATCCATTTCCCTTTTCAGGTCCTTGTTGCTCAAAAGGACGTTTATGTCCGTAGCATTGGCATTGGCCACTATCGGGCTTGACACAAGTTCGTTGTAAAGGTCCTGCTGTCTTTCAAGGTTTTTCTTCAAAAGACTCTTGGCTATGACAGCATCCTTAACGGCATTGTCAAAAGCTACGTAATTGATAAGCTCCTGTTTGAAAACCTCGCTATCCTTGTCCTTTCCTGTAAGATCAAAAGGTCTGAAAGGATTTTGGAATTCTTTAGTAAACCCGTTATATGTGTTTTCAAAATCCTGCGCCTTTTCCCTGAAACTTGAAAGTTTGTTTCTCACCTTGCCAGCTTCATGGATACTGACATTTGTTGCCTCGGCCAGACCTTCGTTATCAAGTTTCTGCAAGGAATCCAGGTGTTCGGTTATCATACCGATTTTGTTTGACGAGGCAAGGGTCCATAAGTGTTCCAATTGCATCTCGTCGCGGGCATCTTGGAACTCAGCCTGGTTTCCTTCCTGCTGGGCTTTGTTCATCCTGCTGGAAAGGTATTTTACAGTGACGGCATGGTCCAAAAGCTTGTCAGCGGTTCCAGTAGGATCCTTCAACAATGCATTAGCTGCGTCTTTTATATTGACTTCAGCCTGTTTGAACTCTTCACTTTTCTTAGTGAATTCCTCACCCTTGAATATCTTCCTGTATGCACCAGGGGAATTGGTTATTACTGCTTTACCTACGCCTCCCACACCTTGCACTATGGAACCCATGAGGAATCCAGACATGAATGTTTCAAGACCTTTCATACTGAACTGTCCTGCTGTAGTAGATCCTACTGATGTAAGAAAGGTCATAAGACCAGAAGCCATCGGATCACTGTACTTCTTTTCGTAATATGTATTGGACGCCTCTGATGCAATGTCTTGGAATGTCTCCTGCAGACCTTCACTTATATTACCTGCTGCATATTTCCTACTCAAAGGACTGTAGCTCGAGGTATATAGTTTCTTAAGATACTTCATCTTACCAGTATCCTTCATGAAATCATATACGTCCTGCCCCGATGTCCAATTCTTGTTCTTTGTAAAATGCCTTGCCGAACCGCTTATGGTTTCGTCTGCAAGTACTGACGGAGCTTTGAATCCACGTAAAAGATCATCAAACACAATCCTGTTGGTTATAAATATCACAGGCATGTTCCACGCTGAAGTGGCAAATCCTACATTGTTTGATTTTTCAAATATATCCTGGGCATCCTGTCCTTCTGGCATTTTGTCAAACTCTTCGTAATAGGCATCTATGGAATCCCTGTTGTTTTTGTTCCTTGCCAGGTTCCCTTCCATCATGGATTCTGAAAGGACAAGGTTTATCTCACGCAGGTCCCTGTAGAACGCACCGAACGCTTTGCGGGTTTTTACAAAATTGTTCATCTCCCTGAACCCGTTGGCACCGTTTGCAAGGTTCTTGGTATACGCTGTAACCTCCCGCAAAGGGTTTGCAAAATTCATGAACTTCTGTGTTGTAGAAGCCGCTTGTGCACTATCAAAGTAACGCTTGGCCTCCACAGGATCATCAAGCTTATGCAGAAGCTGTCCTGTGCTTTTGAGACCTTTATTGTAATCGAATACCTTCTTTATACTGGATCCGATCTCACCCATCCTACCGCCCATTCTTAATGCGGCAACAGGTGCTGCCAGACCTCCAGTAGCGGCAGTGGCTGCAGCTATGGCAAAGTTCTCGGCAAGCATCTGAAATGCTATACCCATGGTAAAGGCACTGTTCAAAGTAAGGTTGGTGAAGAATCCACCCACTCCTCCTTTGGTAGTGCTTCCCACTGCCATCGCTCTTTCAAAAGTATTGGCAGTATTCTCCGAACCGAAGTCATAAAAGGATTTGAATCCAGCACCGAAAAGAGATGCGTACTGTCCAGTCATCCTGGCAAAATCATCCGACCAGGTGGAGTTGGCATTGTATATTGCTTCGTTGTCACGGAAAGGATTGAAACCTAGTTTTTGATATTGGTTATGGCTATAGTATCTTTCAAAATTCGAACCCAGGTATCCAGCGGCATAATCAATGGCTCTTCCATACTGGTTCTTATCCTGCGCCCAATCACCCGCACTGTAAATGGCGTTTGCAATGGAGTTCAGGTTATCATTCTGCAGCTGATAGCTTTTGCCTGGATTAGGTCCAGTATCAAAATTACCAGCTATGTTGTTATTCACATCTGCAGCAGGAGGCGTACCAGAAGGTACTTTGGGATATATTGTTCCAAAAGCCTGCTCAAGATAATTAAGGGGATTACTTCCAGTAGAATCGGAATTGAATACGTTGTCTGCCATTCCTTTATTTGTTGGATTGGGAAATGGTTTGGAAAATAGCGTCGGAAAGCCTCATCCTTTGTGCAAAGTTCTGTTGAAAATTCTGGATCGCCAGCTGTTCTGGGGTAGGGTTGAGATTGCCAGTAGCTTGCATTGCATTGAGTATATATGATTCCATAGACTGTCCGCTTTCTGGCACCATTCCGTAATTCACGTAGTTCATGTTCCTTGTGTTCAGATCATTTGTCATGTCAAACACTGCTTTGTAAAGCATTCCTCCAGAGATACTGTTCTGCGGCCACGCTAAATTTTCAAAACTCTTTATGTTGCTCTTGACAATCTTACCTTGGGAGTCCTTGTCATAACCCCAGATCTGACCGTTCAACATGGTCTTGTCACCTTTTTTCTGTATGGTTATGTTGGATGCGTTTTTGAAATTGATCTGCAAAGGCTCACCTGCATCAACAAGTATGTCGTACGGTGACTTCTTAAGCTCGTTGAAGAGTATGTTGTCCGTGGCGGAACTGTTAAGGTATACCGTGGCTCCGCTGGAAGCCAACTCAGCTATAGGTCTTCCGAAAGCCTTCAGTTCACCAGTTGTCTTATCAGCCTTGGCATATGATTTCAACCATTCATAATTCGGTTTTATATGCACCATGTTAAGGTCTGACCTGTTTGCACCAATGGCTGATATTGTCATATCAGCATAAGGAGCGTCTTTTGCATCTCTTTTGTAAACCCCGTTTCGCATATCCCTTTCAAGAAATTGGATCATACGCTTGGCATCCTGGTTATCGTCAAGATCATTGTATGAAAGCTCGTCTGGTATCTCGCCTAAAGTCTGGTGGTTGCTTCCGAAAAGAACCTTGTTTATGGAACCGCTCTGTTTCATGTTGTCCATGATACTTAACAAACCCCTTGTTCCAGGTGAAAAAGGAAACCTGGGATCTGAGTTGTATTGCAACCTTGAAGCATAACGTCCGCCGTCAGCCTTGGCACCTACTATGGTAGAACCTATGGGGTGTGAAAGACCTTTCACCTTACCACTGTTGTATATGGATTTGTAAACGGCCATCTGCTCATCATAATCTTCTGCAGCGGCGTCCATCCTCACCTGTTCTGAACCAGAACGCATGCTTGCAGCAGCTTCCCTTATGTACTCACTCTTGGGTTTGAGCATTATCTTACCGTTGTCATACGTTTTGAAAAGACGTTTGAAAGCAATCCTGTCGTCTATACCTAGATCGGTCTGAAGGTTCATGGCTTTGTATATCAAAGCCGTATTCCTTTCAAGGGCTTTTGTTCCAGCGACACTCAGGACGTTCATCTCATTTTCAACGGCAAGGCTTTTGTTAAACGCCTGGTTTGATTTCAACGACTTGAACAATTCCTTCTCACCTCCCAGGGCAGTCATGGCATTCCCATAGAATTTTGACATGTCCACATTGCTCAGGTCAAGCTCACTGTAATCATTCACACTCAAGCCACCTTTTATGAACTTGTTTGATTTTTCGTCATAGCTCGATCCGAATATCTTCTTCATCACACTCTTGGCATACGCCGCTTCTTGCGGAGAGCCTGTCGCTATTGATTGGTTAAGATGGTTTTGGATCATGGACAATGAGGTTTTGCGAGCCTCATCCCTGCTATAAGTTCCCCCCGTGAGGGCACCTGAAGCTTCTGCAAACAAATCAGCGGCACCTTCCTTACCGTATTCCCCAGTAATGTTCCCCTTCAACGCCTCCATTACTTTCGCTGCGCCAGCGGGTCCTTCAAGACCCATGTTGAACAGGTTGTAAAGCTTGTCGGACATACCTCCGCTTTCAGTAAGGAAAGCATTCCTAAGATCAAGATCCGCTTTTGCCTTGAGCCGTTCCATGGCAAGAGTATGCTCGTAGGACTTGACACCGTACTGGTCTTCTTTCATTCCAGTCACAGCATTATGGGTCAAAGCATAAAGACCAGCTGTTTTGAAAAGCTCCTGTTGCATCAATCCAGACGCAGTGATCTTGTCTATTTTTTGACGAAGCATCTCCCTGTTGTCAAGGTCGATATTCAATGTTTTGGCAAGGTTTGCAAGACTGTCGTAATTGGCTTTCACCATACTGCTTATGTCAGCATCATCGCTTGCGTTTTGATACTCTCCCCAAAGATCATCATCCTTTACCTTGTCTGTAACGCTCTTCTGACTTATCTTCTGTGCAAGGTAATCCTTCTTGTTGTTTGCATAGTTGTTCATGCCCTCGACCTCTTGTTGGGTCTCAAGCTGTTTGGGCACGGTGCCTTTCATTATCTCAACAAACCATTGGTCTTCCGCTTTCCTTTCGTCACCGCCGAATTTTCCTTTGTTCTGGTCTATGTAATTCTTGCGTGTAAGATAGGCACTGGTATCAAACATCGCCCTTACTTTATGGTCCCTTCCGTACAAAGCGTTGTAGATCATCGTAAGAGGCACAAGCATCTGTTCACCGTTCTGTTTGGTGACAATGTATTTTCCATCGGATGTTACCGATTCGGCCACAAGACCCTGATCCTTTGTCCACTCGAAAGCCTTCTGTGTTATGTTTATGAAAGGGTTGTACCTAGGGGCAGCCATGGACCTACGCTCTTCAGGAGTAGCGTTCTTGTATTCCGTCCTTTTGAGGTTTATATATGAAAGACCCTCTTCCCAAAACTCACCACCACATTCCTTCGGATCAACACAACGTCTGAAACTCTCACCCATCTCATATTGATCATTGGCCTGTTTTGTCCAGGTCATATCATGTATAAGATCCTTATCTTCCAAGATGGGATCAAACACCTTCATTGCAGCCGACTGGTTCTGTGGCAACGAGAGGTCCATGGCCGATACCTTTTTGATGTTCTGTTCGATCATCTTGAAGTAATCGTCACGCTTCTTTATATTGTCCTCACCTGTAAGCGGGGCATACAATAACGACGCATACCTGGAACCGATACGTTTCCTACCGATATCCGTCTGCGCCTGCTTCATCTGCAGGATATTGTTATACGTATTGAAGTCTGGTTTGAACGGCTGTATCTGAGGTATAAAGTCCGTTATGCCAGGTAGGTATGTTGCCATGATCTATATGTAAATATACTAAAAAATCTTATATGTTTAATAAACTTTTAAAGTTTATTGGTAAGGGTTATACCAGGGTGGAGTAGCAGTTGGAGATTGGTCAGGATATCCAGGTATGCTTGATACGCTAGGTTTTCTTTTCTTCTTACCATCCATATCAATGTAATACTCATCACTGGCTTTACTATCACTGGCTTTACTGGAGCCAGAACTGTTTTTCCTACTATAGCCTTGGATAGCGTTATACTGGTCAAGCCAGGTATCTGACGTAACATCTTTAGGTTTACTATTCATCCATTGGTTTATGTTTGCGACCTCATCCTGTGGCTTGTATTCGCTCGGATCTATATCCCTGTAAGGACCACGCTCAATCCTTCCTCCAGACATAGGATCAATTTTCCAATCTGGATACAACTGGTTGTAGTTGTAAGCTTGTGCCCTGTTGGTAATGGCATCCATATATGATTGTCTCAGTTCCTGACGCGCCTTGTTTTTGGAATTGTCAAACTCCTGATTGGCAATCGTCACCTTGTCAAACAGTTTGGTTGCATCATCTGCACGAGCCTCCGCATACTTGTTGAAAACATCCACGTTGAACTTCTCAGCCTCGTTAGCCACACCTACGTTCAATTGATTGTATCTACCAAGGATATCCGCTGCATTGGCAGCCGCCTTACCAGACATCTGTGAGAAACGTGCATTATAGGCTTGAGGACCTGTAAATTGTGCAATACCTTGTGCACCAATCGAAAGTTGTTCAGCATTAGCTGCAAGCTCACGCTCAGGACTATAGAACGTAGGTTCCATATAATCCACATTGGGTGTGGCTTGCCATGGCAAATACTTCTTAACCCTTCCCATATCACCAAAGGCACCGCTTGTCTTAATCACATCCTGTATCCACCATGGTGTATCCTTGGGTGGCAGGGTGATATCTGAACAAGGACACTTACCGCTTGCATCACGAACAGGAACAGTGCCGTCAGGGCAAGGAGGACATTGAGTGACCTTCTCGCCATCACAAGGACATTTTCCGTTCTCATCCATCTTGGGAATGGTTCCGTCTGGACAAGGAGGACATTGTTTGGCTTCCTCCTCACCCATCCAATCCACAAGGAAAGCATCAGTGTCATCACCAGCACGCCTGTCTATGGCAGAGGTATGACCCACCTGTCCAGTCTTAGGATCAATATAGTTTCCTGGATCTGTATGGGTACCTTTCCTGCGTATTTGAAAACCTTTGAAAGCCTCTTTATACTCAGGCATGTTCATCACCTCGAGAATCGCTTGTGAAGTGGCTTGAACACCTGCCACATCCAACTCCTCCTGGATACCTTCGGTTTCAAATCCCATGTTTTTCAAAAGCTGTTTATGGATGGTATTTCCCGTATTTGAGTAAGCATCAAGACCCACACCTCCATTCTGTGGTTTTTCAAGAAAGCTTTTCCTACCTGCCGCAACATTGCGTTCATCAGCATCTGCAATAGCCCAGTTCTGTTTCTGGTACTGAAGGAAGTCATTGAGTATCTCATCTGGTGACATCGCCTCAAGCTTCCTTATTTCAGAATCCGAAAGTTTATTGGTCTTGTCCTTGCGTGCAAGGATTATCTTATATTGGTTTATAAGTTTATCCTTGACATCAGTGTTTTGTAAAGCAGTGACCAAAGCGTTGTATTTCTTATTGCTCTTCTCACTAAGACGAACATCATAGTCTGGTTTGTTTGCACCTGTGTTATAAGTCAAAGGTGGAACAACCAGGTCGACGGACTGCATATTACCCCTCTTAGCACTGCTGGAAACACTCCTGGAAGCACCTTGTGCGGGAGCAGCTGCCCTGGCTGAAGAAGAACCTTGATTGTTACCCGCCAGCTGTTGCATAGCTGTTTTGCCTATGCCGCTGGGTTTGTAGTCAGAGTTTGTATAAATCTTATTGTTTTGGGTATCAAACCATACTGGTTTGTTTCCATATTTGTTAGGGGCTGGAATAACCGTCCATCTGTCCGTACCAGTTTCTGAGGGCGGTGTTTCGAAAGTCCTGAGTTCCCTGCCGTATCTGGCCTCAACATCCGCGTCTGGCTGCTCTTGCTCAGCTTGTACTATTCCATACGTATCCTCCTGGGAAGGCAACACTTGTTTAGGATCCATACCCATTGATTCAAGATAAGGCATGGCTATTAAAGGTATCCCTTCTGGAAAAGCTTTCATGGACTCCTGTATCAATGCCAGTTTTCCAAGTTTAAGCATGTAATTGGATATCATCATCTCCGCCGTAGAGCGGGCCATATCATCCGAATCCTTGTCAAGCAGTATTTTCTTATACTTGTTTATATCATATTTCTTGGCAATATCGGCTGGAGTGACACCGCTTCTTGGAAACTTGGTTATACCAAACTGGGAAAGGACATCCGCGTCCTTTATCTTCATCGAATTGTCCCTGGAAAAAATATAACTGTTGTCTGGAAGATTAAGCGGAGTACCTCCATCATAATGCCTCTTACCGCCTATCTTGTAATGTTCAGGAATACCATCTGCATTAAGATTGGTAACAGCTGTCTCACCTACCTCGGCCTCAAGATTGGCATGTTCTATGTCTACTTCTTCAAGGGTATGCCTTACTTCAACATTGGGTTGAGAAAACTCCCCTGCCATCACAGGCCAGGAAAGCTGGTTGGCATTGAAGCCCAAACCCGCTTTCATTTTCACCTCAAGACCGCTCTGGGCCTGTGGCATCCTTACTCTTACTTTTCTAAGCATGTCTGTTATCAGTCTAGGAATTCAACTTGTCCACCAAGACGTATGATCTCTTCAATCTCACGTGGTGAAAGATACATATAATCGCTTTTCATTTCAGCGCCCCTTTTGGCATATGTGCTGGGATTATATCCAGTGAATTGCACAGGGGTCTGTTTGGTAGGAGGAACTGGGACACCGAGATTTGTCATCGTAAAGCCCCTATCTGTAGGAGCCGTAATGAATCTGTTCCTTTGTATTTCAGCATCTATCTGATCCTGTCTTTCCCTGGCTCTTTTTTCATCAAGCGCGGAGAGCATGTTGTTACCCATACCAAGAAACATGTTGACACCCATCTCCCTGTTACGTTGTCTACGCGCCTTTTCCTCATCGGTCCGTTCTGTTTTCTCACGCTTCTTCTTTTCTGGAACCTGTCCTAAAAGATAGTTTCCTTGATCATCATAATGGTAGTCAGCAGTAGACCCAGGCATACCTGCGCGCTGTTCTTCAAAGAGTTCCCTGTCAAGAACGTAATCTGGTTTGGGAGGACCCATCTCACCTTGATTAGGATCCGTCGGATTCCTAGGTGGACCGTACATTGCGGACTCCCTTTCTATTTCATAGTTTGTGAATCCCATGGGATCAAACGTCTCTGGTGAAAAACGACGTTGCATATCCCGTTCAAGTGATATCATCTGTGAATCGGCAAGAGCGCTGTTCATATCAATGAAGCCAGAGGTCTGACCGCTCATACCAGAGTCTATGTCCTGCTGGTATTTAATCAGCCCTTTTTTTTTTTGGCCCCGCCTTTTCGGAAGCTCTCTGGCATTGATGCGTTTCTTACATTGTTCCTGACATAATCAAGCCATGTGTTGTTGCGCATCTGCAGTTCTGAATCCACATTGTCTACACCTGGAAGTGCCACATTGCTTCCGCCATAAGCCATGGGTGGTGCAAAGTATGCATAACCGAACGGGGTATCTCCACCGTAAGCATAGATGTTGCCTCCGTATTTCTCTGTGGATGTATAATCGACTGTGGGTTGAGTATCTGAGATACCTCCGTAATTGTCTATGACATTGTAAGTGTTATTATTCTGATTTTCGTTATAAACGTCAGCAACACCAGGTTGCTTAGGGTTGCTACCTGATGGATAATCCGTTGTTTCTACACCCTCGGTTTGATCTGGACCATAAAGCATCTCGTAAGCCTTATACCCAAGGTAAGGTATCAACGCACCGAGACCAGCCCAACCAGCAGTCTTGCCAAACGTTTTTAAACCTTTAGGCATACCCTCGATTTTTGATTTTGCGCTCGCACGGGTCCTTCCTAAACCTGATTTACCCATGTGTTCCTTAGCTGCATCAGCCAATGCCGTTTCTGGATACATATCCATCAACCTTTGTGATTTATTGAATTGCTTTGGTGATTTTTTGTTTAAATCGTAAAGGGTTCTTATATTATGCTCTATGGTTTTCTGTTGCTCTTTAGGAAGCTCTTTGAGTGTTGAAAAAGTAGTCCCGTGGTCCATGTTATAACGCCTGATCGCTTTTTGCTGCAAAGGCTCTGAAAAGGAAGTATATGCCGAAGATTCACCAGCTTTAAGGGTAATTCCTTTCTCAGTGGCCATCTGTGACTTTTCTATCATTTTGGCATCCACTTTTCCTTGAAAAGGTGTACGTCCTGCTCCCAAGTAAACAGAAGCTGCTCCAAGTGCTCCCAATGAAGAGATCCAAGGATTCATCTCAGCATACTGTACCTGGGGAGGAGGCATAAGCATTGGAGGACGATAACCTTGAGCTTTGATATCCACTGGAGAAATATCTACAACAGGATAACCTGTAGAAGGATCTTGACGAACCACTTGTGGACCTGTTTCACCAGGAGGCACTTGGAAAGTAGGTATACCGCCGCCATATGCATAAACACGCCCTGTAGGTTGTCTACCTACAAAGCGCCCTACATTAGGATTGGAGAAATAACTGAAAGGAAGATTCCTAGGGGTGTTTACAACCGTCCTGTTATTAGATGCTGCATTCCTGTCAATATAATTCTGACCAGCTTCATAAAGGTCCATTGCTGATGGTGTGGGAGCCACATACCTGTTTGGAGGCATGTTACCTTGTACGCCCGCTGCATTCCTATCAATGTAGTTCAGACCAGCTTCGTAAAGATCCATGGCCCCTCTGGTAGGAGCATTGTAACTATTGGGTGCATTGGCGTCAATATAACGCTGACCCTGTCTGTTCTCATAACCCTCGTTCATACTGTTAACCATGGCTGATCTTCCTGCAGGAGTCTCTGAGCGACGGACAAAAGATTCATTCTTTGCAGCAGAAGCCTGTTTGCTGGTATTTACACCTTGCAAAAGGTTTTTCTTAAGGGCGATGTTAGAAGCATAGCTTCCATCGGTAAGACCTTGTTTCTTTGCTTCAGACCAAGGTAGACCTGTTACTTTTGTCCATACCTGGGATACGGTCATGCCGTCAATCGAACCTATGTTTTTATTCTTCTTTAGCGAAGACATATCGTTATAACCAGAGGAGGAAGTGACTTCAGGAAGACCTTGCGATTGGGCATATGACTCCATAGGAATGCTTGGAGTTCTTACAGGACCAAATGATTCTTCTTCATTTTCGCCTCCTTCTTGAAACAATCTTGGGATATTGGGAGGAAAAGTCCTGTATACTGAATTGTCATACATGGGAGCGGCCTGTGGAAAAGCAATATCGCCACCTTGTTTTCTTCTTGTAAACATTGAAAGTTTAGAAGCTCCACCATAAGCCATCTGCATCGCCTCTTCAGGATTCATGGGCATCTGGCCAGCTTGTGCCATCTCAGCCTGCTGTTGTGCTGGAGGAGCTTGTTGGGCTTGTTGTCCCTGGGATGCGTTTTGTAAAACCTGGATCAAAGCCTGAGCCGCTTGATTGGGATCCTGCGCAGCCATTTGTGATAACTGCGTAAGGAATTCTGGAGACTGCTGCAACATGCCTGCAAGCTGTTGGGGATCAATCCCTACTTGTTCTGCAACAGCTGTAATTACTTGTGTAAGAGGATCCTGCTGCCCTCCACCCATCTGTTTTTTATATTGGTTTATGAGCATCTGGGCTTGTGGAAAGGCTTCAACAAAAGACTCCATCGTAGGATAATCTCTCTCCAAATCTTCGGCCTTGGTGTATCCTCCAAGGGCCATTAGTTTCTTTGCAAGCATGTTATTGGTTTTAAATACAATATACTAAATTATAAATAATTATCCAAATATCGACATTTCTAAAGATTACTCAGCCAACCTTTTGAACTCAGGTTCCCACCTTTCCTCTTTTGATCCTTTTGTTTTTTCTTAAGTTTTTCGTTCAGGTATATGTCTGAAGCTACGTTTGCAAAACCCAACTCTACAAGACCGATGGGTCCAGCCATACCTGCGACCAAAGGATTCAACAACGCCTTGACTACAGGTATGGCTGACTCAGCTGGAGTCAAACCGCTTTCACGAAGGTCCTGTGATTCAAACGGAGCCTCTCCAAGACTTTGAGCCATTCCAGGAATCCACATGTGCGGAAGCCATTCTTCAACAGTCTCCTTTTCTGGGTAAACCTTGAATTTTTCACCAAGCATTTTCGCGTCCTTCGCAAGGTTCTCAGCCCAAAATTTACTTTCCCAAGGCAACACGCTATACAATTCAGGATCTCCTTCTTTTACCAGTTGTTTAAAATTCCTGTCATGAGCAAGCCGCTTGTTAAACTCTTCAGCTTTAGGACCAAGCATAGGTGCTTTCCTCCAATTTCTCAAAGGGCCTGGACGATCAAGATTGTATATCAGATCCCTTACCATAAGACCTGGGGTACGTTCCTGTAGGTATTTACCAGCTTTTTCATACCAAGGTATCTTCTTACCTACGATATCAACAGGTGGAAGATTCACAGTGGCTACAGGACCAGTCTGGCTTGTACCTTCCGTTCCTTGGAATTCTTTCAACCATCCCCCAGTCTTGTAAGCTTCTGGTAGATGAGGTGGCAGCTTTGATCCGCCTTTTCGTTTCTTGTCAAGAGATGTCACACCTTCTCCTTTTACGGGTTCAACCGTTCCTTCCATCAGTTTTTCAAAAGGCGTGATGGCATACTTGTTAACACGGGATATGTATGTCTGATGCCCTTCTGGATACTTCATGTCATATAAAACCTCACCTATCACCCCAGGAAGGTATTTGAACTTTGTCGATGAAATGTCTTTGACATTCCCCCTGTATAAGGACCTGAGTTTAGCCACCTCCTGATCAATTGTCATGTTGGGGTTATTGTAACCCAGATTCATGAGTTTGCCCGTTCCTTGGTTGTATGCCAGCATGGACATGTTATGCAAGTCATCATCCGTAAGGCGCAACTGAGGATTGTTTTCGCTGTACTTCTTGAATCTGGAATAGGCGTCTATGTAATTGTACACCGCACCTTTGACACCAGCATCGTCGCTGACATCGTCATCCTTGATGTCAAGGAAATATTTCATGTCGTCAGGAATGCCTGCGGTTTTCAACTTACCTATGCCTCTCGATATGTTTGATTCATCACTGGGTTCTCCAAGAAGAAACCTTTGCAATTTGATGTTGTTTATATCGGATTCAGTTGGCTTTTTGCTACCCAAACCAGTCTCTATACGCAGTATCCCTTTTATGTTTTCAGCAACGGTGTTGTTATCTAAATTTGGCGCAAGAATCTGTGTAAGGTCTTTTGAATAAACGTTTATCTTTTCTTCAAGGGTCTTGGGTTCCTTCTTGGGTTTATATTGACCTATTTTGGATGCAGGTGATCCTATCCACCCGATCGTAAGGTTGTCATATGAATCATGATGAAGCTTGCCGTGTATGTTATGGGATATCACAGGCTTGCCGTCTTTGATATCTGTCACAACACCCACGTGCGTATTGTATGTACCTCTCCCTTCTCTCAAAGCAGTAGGATGCATGTCGCTGGATTTGTTATACAATCCGACCACATCCCCTATCTGGAACATTTCGGAGCTGGCCTTGTTGTTTTTTTTGACCTGCTCTGTGACATTCTTCAACTGCTTCTCATTGTTTACTTTTGAAAACCTGCCGTCTTCATAGATGTTGTATTTTATATTGCCCCCGTTGCTTTCAATATTGTTTTTCATTGTCCAGGCATCACCCAGCACCCAGCCGTAAGGACGTGTGACCGAAGAAACATATTCCGCACAACCGTCATAGCTGCAGGATGATTTGGTTGTCTCCCCTGAAAGATCACCTACCCGCTGTGTGGCTTTGTATTTTAAATAAGCTGACTTTGTCTTGTCACCGAATTTACCATCTATTGCCGTAGCGTTAGGTAAGAAGTTGTTTGCGACGAGTTCCTCCTGGATGGCTTTTACATCATCCTGTGTCGCCTTGTCGTATTTCTTGTAGTACTTGTCAAGAACCTCCTTGTCCTCTTGGGTTGCGTAATCGGCAATCTTCTTGGAATATTTTTCAGGTGTGACCTTTGTCCTGGAAACGGGTTTGTTTTCCTCCCATCTTTCCTGGGCAAGTATTTTTTGCTCCTGCTGCATCCTCACAGCGGGAGTATCCGTTGACTCCGCAACCATAGGCGGAGGTTGATACGATATAGGTTGTTGAAGCCTGCGTTGTTGTTCCTGCTGTTCCTTGTTGAACGCATCCACCATCGGTTTAAGCTGCGGCCTGAATACTTCAGCTCCAACTTGAAATTCCTTAAGCCATCCGCTAGAGCCGCCTTTTTGCTTATATCCCGCTTGATTGAACAACTCCATTATGTCAGCGTTATTCTGTATCAACGGTAGATAAGAAGCAACGGTCTTGCCATATGGATATGTTGACATCTGCAGCGGTTGCTTAAGGAAT
>JADDYB010000213.1_pt1 | contig 18260 bp, 15 predicted proteins | sample 8641941 | NCBI WGS metagenome assembly JADDYB01 (sample SAMN16275377, study PRJNA637457) | freshwater sediment metagenome | isolation source: Lake Kineret sediment | place: Israel: Lake Kineret | collected 2013
TCCGAGGCAATCGCCGAGGGAGACCATGTGCACGCGGAGCGGCTTCTCCTGTTGGTGGAGAAGGCAGTGGGGGATGCGGGAATCGATTTTGCCGGCCTGTCAGGGATTGCCGTCTCGATAGGCCCCGGATCGTTCACGGGACTCCGGATCGGTCTGAGTACGGCAAAGGGACTCGTGTACGCCAGTGGGCACCCGCTGGCTGCTGTCCCGACGCTCGAAGCCCTGGCACGCCGGATTGAGGTGGAAGGGGGGGTGGAGGCATCGGTGATTGTCGTTGCCGCTCTCGATGCGCGACGGGACGAGATCTATTGTCAGCTCTTCGTCGGCAAGGGTGGTCACCTTTCCCCGTCGGGTGATGCCTGCGATCTTCGGGTCGCCGACCTGCTGAGGGACCTGGCCGGCCGGGACGTTCTGGTGACAGGGAACGCGTGGGAGAAGATCCATCGGGGCATGGAAGCCCTGCCGATGGGAGAACGGCCGCGGATTGCCACGGTCCCGGAACCTCTGGCCCGCTGCAGCGCAGGAACAGTCGCCACGATAGGTGCTGAGCTGCTTGCGAGGGGAAGGTGTGAGGACCCCGCGCTCCTGGAGGAAGGCATGAACCTGTTCCATCGTTGGAATACCCTTTCTGTTGCCCAGCACCGTACAGTGTATGGCTGAAACCGCCGAAGCAAAGATGGCAGTCCTCCTCAGGTCCCATCCACGTGCCAGACCTACCAGGTAGGCGCCATGAAACACGTCACCGGCACCGGTTGTGTCCACCACGTTGACTTTAAAAGCCGGGGTATGGAATTCCTCTTCTGCGCTGATAGTGTAGCTGCCGTCCACTCCTTCTGTCTGCACCACGATACGCGGTCCCTTATTCAGGATTGTTCTTCCTGCCTGCCAGATGTCTTTGTACCCTGTCAGCATGGCCCCAAAGCCGGAACCACATATTAACACGTCCGTTTCAGCTACCAGCACTTCCTGCCATTTGGGAATCGGTTTGTCAGTTTTTGCTGCATCAAGGACCACGGTCCTGCCTGCTTCATGCATCCAGCGAGTGGCGTGAATAGAAGCCTCAGCGTGGGTACCATCAAGGTGCAGGTACCGGGCAGAGGTGAGATAGTCACGGTCCAGTTCCTCCGGTCGAACGGGCCTTTTCCACATTCCCTTGCTATATCCGAAATTCCGCTCGCCGGTTTGTTCCTGCACATAAACAACGACGATATTATCTTCCGGGCCTTCGCGTCTGACCATGTGACTGGTATCCACACCAGCTTTTTCCAACGAACGCAATTTCCTCGCTGCCATTTCATCGCTGCCGACCGTATCGATGAAACCGGTCTTCAAGCCGAATGTCGCAGCCACATAGCAGGCTGTTCCGGCGGCGCCGCCGTCAGCCAGGACAAATCCACTCAACCTGCCGGGGTCTTCCCAGGTGGGCATTCGCTCAAGCTGGATAACTACATCCACAACGGCCATGCCCAAGCCGATAACATCATATTCAGGCGTCACAGTTTGAAAACCCTTTTTGCATTATCACCCAGGATCTTTGCTTTGGCTTCTTCACTGACATTGAGTTCATTCAATATTTTAACTACGTAGTTGTCCTTTATTGTCTCTCCCTGCACAGTTTTTTTCTGTACCTCAGAAAAGTAAGGTGCCTGCACGTCGGTTGCCCATAAGAGTCTATCGGCAAATCCTCTATCAAGGAATTTTTGCATGACCTGGCTTGGAGTGACATTGAACATGCCACCATGCGGTGTCGGTATATGGGTCGTAAATGAGGATATCTCCGCATACAGGTTTTGGCGGCACATCATCAAGGTAAATAGCCTGTGGACCAGATCTCCGGCCATGTGGCAGACTATGAAAGACAGGTCCGGGAAAGCCCTAAGGGCAGGGTCAAGCATGTATGGGTCGCCATATTTCTCATGGTTAAAAGGGGCGGCAAATGGTTCAATTCCACCGTGTATCATAATGGGCAACCCGAGTTCTTCAGCCTTCTCGTATATGGGGAAAAACCTCTTATCTCCCGGGTCCCACGGTCCCATCTGAGGATAAAGCTCACCAATGCCTTTCAGCCCCAGCTCCCTGGCACATCTTTCCACTTCTCGGACGGAGTTGGACCCTTCGGGGTCCACGAAATCAATGTTCGCCAACCCCACGAAACGGTCGGGGGCTTTTTTCTGGAACTCTGCCACCGCATCGCTGCCACCGAAGGGGGCTGTCTGCAGGAGTATCTTATCCACGCCATACCGGTCCAGTGATTCTATCCATGCCTCTACAGTTGTGGCTTCCTCTGCTTTGTTGGGAGCTCTAACCATAAAACCATATATACGCCTGGCCCATTCATCTGTTAAATATTTTTTTGCATTCCTAATGAAGTCCTTCTGTGTGTTAAAGTGTCCGTGGCAATCAACAATCATTTTCTCTGTCCTCCTTTAAATCAAATAGCTATTTTTATCTCCGTAATGGCAAGGCTAATCCTTCTTAAAGCTATAAAGCTATTGTCATAAACAAAAGATCATCGGAATAACTCAAGAAGGGCTTTTTATCGCTCAACTACGTATACGAGAATACTAATCCCTACGATTGGCAATATATCATAATTTCTGTAGAGATGTCGAGAACAAACAGAAATGCTAGACATATTTTAGATATAGAGTACTCTCTGAGATATATTTAGTTAATGGAGAGGTTTTATGACAAAACAATAACTACCATGCCTACTCTATAGTGATACTCATTGACTATCAGGTGGTCCCGTATTAGGCCTAAAGACCAGGTCTAACTGCCAGCATCCTCCAGGCATGCTCCTGGCTGCCTGCCACACCCCGGCATGCGGCGCTGCCTGCTTCCCGCCGAACTGGAGGCAATAACTCTTGACAACTGCCCGGGGCATACCAAGGTTTATCAACATTACACCCAGAGGGCCGCCGTGGCTCATCAGGCAGACCGGGCCAGATAGCTCACTTTCCCGGCAGATATGTTCGAACCACCTGTCCAGGCGGGCACGAACATCCTGTGCTGTTTCGTCATGTCGCCACTCTGAGAGTTCCGCCTGAATAACCACGGGGACTCCAATCACACCTGCAGCCAACCGGGCGGTCTGCAGTGTCCGCTCAAACGGGCTGGTGTATATCTTCTTAATCTTCTCGGCCCCTAAAAATTCCCCCATTTGCAGGGCTTCGGCTTCGCCCTGTTTACTTAATGCAGGTCCGGGCAGGACGTCATATTGAAGGTCCTTTTGGTTGGGGTCGGGTGTGGCGTGACGGGCAAGGTAGATTCTGGCAGTCATTTCGCTTGAACTCCAGTGTTGTCGAAAGAATTGATGACTCGCATTTATCAGTGGTCCACCGACCGGCAGCAGGACGCGCCTCTCTTACCAATAGAAGTTACTATCGCTTGGAGGGAGATGGGGGCGAAAGCCCCCATCTCCCTTTTTACGCGCGAACCACACTCAATATGATAGACCCTGCTGCGCAAGCAGATTACCTATCCGTTAAATTGTCCACTCAGGACTTCATTCTTTACATTCTTCGCAAATCCAGGTCCAGCCACCACCCATGCCGTTAGCGGCTCCTTCCGCATCAAAGCCGCAGAACCACGGCTGCATAAATACGGAGCTGCCGGTGCGGGGCGTGATTATGGCAAAGTGCTTCTCAAGGGCGTATTTGTCACACTCATAGATGAGCTGTCTTTGCCCCTCTTCGGTATCGGCAGCCAGCATTTCCTCGACCATGGCGTCGTAGGCAGGTTCGTTATGCACCCAGCCATACGCAGAACCATTATAGTGCCAGGCGCCAACCCATCCCCACGGTTGCAGGGCGACCCGGGTGTAGTAAAACCATGTCAGTCCGTAGGCTGTCTTCGAGTTCAGCTTCGGTGCGTAGGATACCATATCAGTTTCCTTAATATTAGAATCAACGCCAATATCGTAGAAGTAATCTGTGATGAGTAGCAAAAGTGAGGGGTCGCTTACCTGCGGGTGCCAGATATCCACCGTGAACCCGTCGGGGTAACCGGCCTCCTCCAGGAGTGCACTTGCCCCTGCAGGGTCGTAGCTGTACTCTGCCTTCAATGCCTCCGGCCACTCGGCGTAAGGGTAGTTATAACCGGTTACTTCCCCGAGCTGGCCAAATGGTGTCGGGTCTGCCGCACCGTCATAATATTCCGTCGCTATCTCCTCCAGGTTGATTGACATCTGCAGTGCCTTGCGCACCCTGATGTCGTCAAGGGGCGCGCTGTTTTCGTGATTCATATCAATCATGAGGGCAGGAGCGTCCTGCATGTAGACGTACTCTTTCATCTCCGGGTTTGTGTCGCGGAGGTCCATGGCCAGTTGCCGCTCGCCGGCATCGATCCACATGTAGGCAGTTTGGCCTGTTCGCAGTGCCGCCAACCGCGTCTGGGCGTCCGGTATGATGAGCGACTCGATGGCGTCAGGGTAAGGTAGCCTGTTCGCGGGGTAATCCGGGTCAAAGAGCCAGTAATCAGGGTTCCTGACGTAATGTGTAGAGCTATCCGCCACCCAGTTGTCGATGATGTAGGGCCCGCTGCCGACAAGGTTGTGCCAGTCTGTCATAGCCTCCTCGCCATACGTGTCCTGGAGTTCGCGGGGATAAATAGACCAGGCCGCCAGGAAGATCAACCAGCTATGGAGATAGGGCTCGGTGAGCTTGAGCTCCACGGTGTAAGTGTCTGTGGCGGTCACCGATTCTATCGGCATTTCTTTAAGCTGAGCGTTCATATTTAACCACGCCGAGGGCGTGTCGTAGCCGCTGCCCAGCCCCAGGAACCGGTGGATGCAGTACTCGATATCGTAAGCGTTCAGCTCACGGCCGTTCACCGGTGGTTTATTCTGAAAGTGGACACCCTGGCGAACGTGCATTATGAATTGGGTGGAGCTGACTACTTCCCAGCTCTCGAGGAGATGACCCTCGAACCCGCCCAGGGAGACGGTCGCACCGATTGGCTTGCTCGGGTCACGCCTTAGCAGTCGCTCAAATATATTACCATCGATTTCACCATTGAGCCGCGGGTCCTGGCCGGGGTCACCACCCGTGGTCCCACCTGAGGGCACCGCTACGGTAAGTGTGCCACCGTATTCCGGGGTTTCACACACGGGTGGCTCCCCGTTCCCATCCCCGTTCCCAACCCCGTCCCCATTCGAGGAGCCACAGGCAGACAGCACCAGTGCTGCCACCATCAGTAAGCTTGCAATCAAATATGGAATTCTCTTCATCTTTTTCCCTCCTTTTTAATGTCAATTAGATTCCTCACGGTCATTTTATTCACATAATCATCACCCTCCTATTAGACAGTGCAGCTATCGCGCTAATCTTTTTTCCTGACGTTTAAGTTTCTTTTTGGCCCTGGCCAGCGCTTTCTCTTTGGCCTTAAAGTGAACGCCTCCGTAACGCCCTACGCCACCGGCTCCACCCCTCAACCTGGGGTCGAGCAGGTCTCTGACGGCATCGCCGAACACGTTCAGGCCGAATATCGTGGTGGCCAGGACAAGGCCGGGAAACACCACCATCCAGGGTGCTCCCTCCATGTAGATACGCTTATCGCCGGATATCATCCCACCCCAGCTTGGTATTTGCCCGGGCAAGCCCCATCCCAGGAAGGCCAGGCCAGTCTCCATGAGAACAACACCGCCAATACCTGCTGTAACAGCAACAATCAGCATCGGCATCACATTTGGCAGCAGGTGCCGCATTATAACCTGGCGGGTGCTGGCACCCACCGCCCTGGCTGAATCATAATACCCACCACTTTTCACCCAGAAGGCCAGCATCCGCGGCCCCCGGGCGCCGCCGATGCCGCCGGAAATACCCATCACCAGTATCAGCTGAAGGTAGCCGGAACCGATCATGCCTATCACGGTAAGGTAAACGATAAACATCGGCAGGACGTTCCAGGCGTCAACGAATCTCTGTACGACCATGTCAAACGTACCTCCGATGTAGCCGGAGGTGAGACCGATGAGCACGGAAACGACTGTCTGCGCGGCAACCACAGAGAAGCCGATAATCATTGAAACACGCGCTCCGTAGATAATCTGGCTGAGCATATCCCGTCCCAGATTATCTGTCCCCAGCAGGTAATTACCACCCGGCGGCTCCAACCTGTCAAGGATGTGTATTTCGTTCAGGGGATAGGGCGCTACAAATTCGCTAAATAGTCCGGCGATGAGAAACCCGAGCACGATTACCGCCCCCGCGGTACCCAGCGGCTTCTCCCGCACCAGTCTTACTACGAACTCAATAAACGGATTGGGCGTCTGTACTTCGGTTGCCGCCGAAACCTTTGCACTGCTGTCAATCATGACTTAGCTCCCTTCGGTCCTAATCGTAGCGGATTCTGGGGTCCGCCCAGGCATAGCTGAGGTCAACAATCACTATAGTTACCAGGCCGAGAGTGGTGTAAAACAGGTTCACTCCCAGGACAACGGGCCAGTCTCGTATTGTCAGCGCGCTCAACAGGTAACGTCCCATACCCGGGAGACAGAATATCTGCTCCATGATTACAGAGCCGCCGAGCATCCCCAGGAACACGGGAATCAGCATTGAGTTCAGCGGAATCATGGCGTTTCTCAGGGCATGCCTGAAAATAATGGCCCTCTCCCTGAGACCCTTGCCCCAGGCAGTCCTGACGTAATCCTGCCTGATGACCTCCAGCGTCAGCGTACGCAGCGTTCTGACCAGGCCCCCTGCTGATAAGCTCATGATAAGGGCGGGGACTATGAATTGCTTCAGGTTCCCTATGGGGTCATGGGTGAACGGGATATATTTCACCAACGGAACCCATCCCAACCATAATACGGCAAAGACGAGGAGCATGGTCGCTACCCAGAATTCGGGCAATGACATCCCCATCACGGTAAAGCCTCGCCCCAGGTAGTCCAGCGGAGTATCTTGTTTGAGGGCAGAGTATATTCCAATGGGTAAGGCAATAATCCAGGTTATTATAAAGGAGAGGAGATTTAGCTCTACAGTAATCGGTATGCGTTTAAGCATCTCCTGGGTCGCAGACTTTCCCGTGAGCATCGACACCCCCAGTTCTCCACGGAAGACACCGCCAAGCCAGCTCATATATTGCTCGATCAGGGGGCGGTCCAGCCCAAATTCCTTCTTAAGCTGCTCTACGTCTATCTCGGCTCCAGGGTCTTGCTGTCGTATTGCTATTACCAGAGCATCAACGTAGTCACCGGGCATCAGTTGTAACGCCAGGAACATGGCTATGGTAAACAAGATAATCGTGGGGATGAGTAGCAGGAGTCTCTTAATCGCATAGTTACGCATCTTACTTCCCTCGCTGACAGAATTATAGCTATGGTAGCCATTTAGTTTTTCAAGAGGTATGGCTCAAATTTTATAGTTTAGCACTTCTCTCTCAAGTTGTCAAAGACAATGTACTACTCACTTTTTTACCAGATGACAGGATTTGCTGAATTGGTTATCTGACCCCTTTCTTTGAGGCTTGTTTTCCAATTAGAATAGACTATAGAGGAAGATACCCCTGGGGTTTGTGCTATCTCGTGGTTGTTTCCACGCAATTTGACAATGAGCCTGTCTAATTTTCTTCGGCATAAGGCGGGTCTGTGACCAGCCGTTCAACCACTCCGTACCACTCAGCAGCGACTGTAGCCACGGCATTTGACCCGGGCGCCCGTACATAGTAATTTGAGCCATCGGGCGTACTATCACCCACCGTAATATTAAGTATAGTGTTATCCGTCAGGTTCAGGGTGATTTCAAGGCTGGGCTGAAGCAAGCCATATTCAGCTAGTTTTTCCTGGGTAGCATTTTTATCAATGATGCGGTCAGCCCCGGGACCACTCAATAGAAGTGTAATACCACCCCACCGCGTGACATTGACTGAAGAATGCTGGGGGTCATCAAAGAACCATGAGAACTCGTGTCCCTGAGGTATCTTGATGAAGGACTGGCTCAATCCCTCGCGCGTTAGGTTTAGTGTTATGTGATTGATATCGTTCATCTCAATATTCCAGACATAGTGCTTGGGTTCGGGCGATTCTTGCTCTGGACGGCTGACCCAGTAGTAGACACCAGCCAGTAATGCCAGTATGGCTGCCAGAATAAGTATGTTATTAAGTTTCAATCAACTTCCTCCTGGCTTCGTCTGTATCACCGGCGGCGCCACCATATGATACCGCCAACCATGAGGATGAGTAAAGGCGGCAGGATGAGGCTGGAATAGTTAATGAAATTGGCCTTATCCGGGTTTACAACTAACCGCCGGAAGGGCAGGACTGTGCGGCGGATTGAAATCAACTGCGTTTCTTCAGCTAACCAGTTGACGCAATTGAGGAATAGGTCGCTGTTGTTAACTTCCCGGTAGTGCTCGTTGGAGGCGAAATCAGAGTCGCCGATTATTATCAGCCGGACTATCTTGCCCGATGATTGCCCGCCGTCTGTTGGCGGTGCCGCCAGAACTACACCAATGGCAATCGGCCCCTTAACATCTATTCCCTCGTCATAGACCGGCTCCTTCGCCGGGTCGAAGCCTTTTTCCAGCCAGCCATCCTTGCTGGTATAGACCAACGGTTCCATTTCAACGCCGGCAGGTATCTCTTCCTGCGGGATAAGCCCGATTGCGCCGGGGAAATAAGAGATGATATTTAGTCCCGTAGTCAGGGCGAAGTAGTTCCTATCGCCGGTTACCAGCGGCATATCTTCGTGGGGAGCTACTGAAGATGCAGGGTCAATTGTAGTTCCATCGCTCAAGTTTAATCCCCAGGGTGACACGAGCTGGGCGATGCTGTCTGGATAGCCTGGGTCAGCTAGAATCAGCGCCTGGCCCCCGGATTTGATGTAGCGGTCTATGGTCTCCACCTCCATGGGAGTGAGTGGTGACCGCGGTGAAGCAATCACCAGTACAGCGCAATCGTTGGGGATAGTGGGGTTGGTGATGAGATCAAGAATATCAACCATATACAGGTCATCTCGCAGGCCATAGCCCGCGGCACCGTAGGTGCTATTGATATTCGCCTCACCGTGTCCGGAGAGAAAATACACTTTCTTCTGTGCTTGGCCGGTGATCTCCAGGATAGCGCTGGTGAAGGCGTGTTCGGCTTCTACTGCCACCGGCGTCCCCTGGCTAGAAAATACAATAATCTCCGAGGGTGGGACTAACCTGGTTTTTTCTTCGCTTTCAAAGACGATGGTCTGATACTGCGTGATTTTATACTGGCGTGCGCGGTCGGGTTGCTGGTCCGGGTCGATATTCTCTACAGATAACATATCAGTGAACTCCTGGTATGCTGCCAGCAGGTCACTGGTGTAAGTGGTGATACCGTAAGTATCTTTTTGCGACACAAAAAAGCATAGAGCTTTGACTGGTTTAGTTATTGCTTTTAGAACATCCTGTGTCTGTTGGGTAAGGGTAAACTGACCCAGCGCTGTGGTATCAATGCTCTTGTAATTGTTGATGCTAATACCATTAAGCAAAATAATAGAGCCCAGGAAAATAGAAACCATGACGGTTGTGCCGGCGCTAAAACGCCCGCGCCGGCTGGTAATAGCGCCTCTGACACGGCGGAAATCCAGAACGAAAGCCGAAATGAGCAGTATGACGCCGAGACCCATAATGCTCCAGGCAGCAATAATGATTTCCGGCATCAGCAGCATAATGAGCAGACCGGTCAGGAGGGATACCACCCCCAGAATAGACAGGAGGCGACTATAATTGTAAGGTTGTGGACCAGTCTCCATTAGCTCCACCTGCTGTTTTCCAGAGAACGAATAGCCATGAATAAAAATAGTGCGGTGATGCTCAAATAGTAAATTATGCCTCTGGTATCAATTATTCCCCTCATGAAATCGGGAAAGTAGCCGGAAAGCGAGAAATAGTTGATGGCATTGCCCAGTGTCTCGGGCAGATACTGAGCAGCGGTAGCGATGAACCACAGGGCAAGCAGAATGCCGCCACTAACTACTGCTGCCACTATCTGGTTTGAAGTGAGTGACGAGCCGAAAAGACCCACAGCCAGAGAGACACAACCGAGCAGAAAGATACCAAGATAACCAGTTCCAATGGGTCCCGGGTCAGGATCACCGAAAACGAAGAGCATGATGGGATAGTAAAGGGTCATTGCCAGCATCACTAAAAAAACCCCCAAACTACCCAGGAATTTGCCCAGAATCACCTCGCTGTCTCTCACCGGCGCTGTCATCAGCAATTCAATTGTGCCCAGTTTCCTTTCTTCCGCCAGCAACCGCATAGCCAGCAAAGGCCCTAAGAGCAGGACTATGATGCTGGCCGGTTGCAGAAAGCCCCTGATGCTGGTTTCTATATAGGTAGAAGCATTGAAGGGATAAATGAGGCTAAAGAAAGCTCCGGTGAATACAAGAAAAATACTGATAACAATATAAGCTATTGGCGAAGCCAGGTACGACTTGAATTCCTTGCCGGCAACGGTCATTATGTTTGTCACTGGTTCGCCTCATTGGTCTCTTCTTCGGTGGTTAGCTTAAGAAAAATATCTTCCAGGCTCATCTCCATGGACTCCAGTGAGAGCAGAGTAAATCCACCCTGTGCCAACGCCTCGATAATTTTACTGCGCAGGTCCAGGCTAACCGGATACTCTACGATAAAATTAGAATCCTGATAGGAGACCCGGCTGACCCCCTTAATCTGGCGTAGCTGCTCGGCGATTTTCTGGGTTGAGCCTTGTACTTCCAGACGGACACGTCTGGAGCCACTTATCAAGGATGAAAGATTCTCAATATTATCTTCGGCGACGATTTTACCCTCATGGATAATTATCACGCGCTCACAGATTACGCTAACCTCGGGTAGGATATGGGTGGAGATCAAGACAGTGCGCTCCTTACCTAGTTCTCGAATCAGTTGTCTGGTGGAGGCTATCTGAATAGGGTCAATGCCGATGGTGGGTTCGTCCAGAATCAATACTTCAGGTTCGTGGACAATCGCCTGAGCTACCCCTACCCTCTGTCGGAAGCCCTTAGATAGCTTACTAATCAGCACATCATAATATTCCTCAAGGTGGCAAACCTCTACCACTTCATCTACTCGTGATCTGAGGCTGTCACCGGGCACACCCCGAAGGCGGGCCAGGAATTCAAGATAGCCACGAACCGTCATATCAGTGTAAAGAGGTACCGCCTCCGGCAGGTAACCGATGTGGCGGCGGGCTTCCAGAGATTGGGACATCATATCATAGCCAGCCACTTTCACCTCACCCTTGGTCGGTGCCAGAAATCCAGTAAGGATGCGCATGGTGGTAGTCTTCCCGGCAGCATTGGGACCCAGGAAACCGACAATAGCACCCTTCGTCACCTTGAAGCTTATGTTATCTACCGCCAGGCGCTTGCCATAATATTTAGTCAGGTTCTTGACTTCTATCATTTCTTACTCACTTGAGGAAGTTCCCATCTTAGCCAATTGATAATTTATCCAGGCATATGTTTCAGAGTCAAAAGCGCCGCCATCAAGCCCGTGAAAGCTAACTGTGTGCTTGGCGGTTTCGGCATTGAGCCATTGCTGGAAGGCCGTTGCTTGCAGGGCAGGTATATATTTTTCTTCCGCCTGACGGACCGCCTTGTCAGAGACCATGATGATGTAATAATATGATGGTGCAGAGTAGGGCTCCGGGTAATAAGGCAAGGGTTGGCTAATCTCACCAATAGCCAGAGAAAAGGCGTTATCATAAACATCACTGACGCCGCGCGGGACCCACCCGACCTCACCACCATTCTCCCTGGAGGCAGCGTCCAGAGATACCTCACGAGCCACAGTAGCGAAGCTCTCGCCGGCGTCAAGCCGGCTCTTTGCCTCGTCTGCTTCATCACGTGTCAGGACAACAATAAGGTGGAGATAAACATGTTCCACCTCAGTAGGCGTTTGCTGCGCTATATATTCCTGGAGACGATTGACTAGCAACTGGATACCAATGAGCTTACGAAACATGTCGTCGGAAAGACCACTGTCGTTGAGTTGCTGACGATACCACTCCTTGAATTCAGTCTCACTAATAGTGATATTCTCGCTACCACCGGCGGCAATACGCCTCAGCTCGCGGTCTATATCCTGTGAGGTAGCGTTTATACCATAGGCTGGCGCCCCGAGCTCAATTACTGTCTCATTGGTCAGGGTCTGCAGCATGTCCATGGGATCAGAACCAGCCATGTTAGTCCTTTCTAGGAAATACCCCATCCGAATCTCAACGTCATCCACTCTGATAACGACCTTACGGAAGGGGGCAATTGAGTTTTGGTAATAGAACACGCCGAAGATAGTAAGGATGATGGCTACAACTATACCGGAAATAATATAGGCTGTCTGCCTGTTTTTGCGTTCACGTTCGCGAGCCAGTCTTGCCGCGAGCGGTTCCGTCGAATCTACCTTCTTCTTTTTGGAGGGTGGAGTCATATTATAACTATCCTGCCAGCATTATATTGTATTAGCCAGCCCGATGTCAAAGCGATGGAGCCAACTCGGACAAATTCGAGAAATTAGTGCTTAAATCTGGCAAACACTTCGCCAGCCTTCCCAACCTGACCTGTCCAATGATAGGAATGCAGCCCCTTTCGTAAAGCCAGCCACGAAAATAGCAAGATTTTCATGGGTGAAAAAATCAACAGACTTTTGAGGGTTAAATCAGATTAATATATTGGCGAGTCCGGGTCTAGCTATACTGAGACCCGGTGGCAGGCTACCCAGTGTTCACCGCCGATATCTTTAAGCTCAGGCTCCTCCTGGCGACAGATATCCTGAGCCAGGCTGCACCTGGGATGGAAATGGCAGCCGGGGGGAGGATTGATGGGGCTGGGCACATCGCCTGTGAGCAGAATGCGCTTGCGCTTACGGTCGACCACCGGGTTGGGAATAGGTACGGCTGACAGTAACGCCAGACTATAGGGATGCAGTGGGTTATCGTACAGCTCATCGCTGCGGGTAATTTCCACGATTTTGCCCAGGTACATCACGGCGACCCGGTCACTGATGTGGCGGACGACTGAAAGGTCATGGGCGATAAAGAGATAGGTAAGGTTTAAGTCCTCTCTTAATTTCATCAGCAGGGTAATAATTTGCGCTTGAATAGAAACATCCAGGGCAGAGACCGGCTCATCACAGACGATGAATTTTGGCCTTAGTGCCAGAGCCCGGGCGATGCCGATGCGTTGCCGCTGACCGCCGCTGAACTCATGGGGATAGCGGATAGCCATTCTTGGCTCCAGTTCCACCATGCTAAGTAACTCAGCCACCTGTTCCCGGTACTCCTTACCTTTCACCAGGTTGTGCACCAGTAGCGGCTCACCGATAATAGTTCCAGCGGTCATGCGGGGGTCAAGAGAAGCGCCGGGGTCCTGAAAGATCAACTGCATGTTGCGGCGCATCCGGCGCAGGATTTCGCCCTTCAGGTTAGTGATGTCTTGTCCATCGAAGTAGACCTTACCGTCTGTGAGGTCGTAGAGTCGCAATATACAGCGCCCGGTGGTAGTTTTACCGCAGCCGCTTTCTCCCACCAGCCCGAGGGTTTCCCCATTTCTGATGAAAAAGCTAATCCCGTCCACGGCTTTAACATCGGCCACCTTGCTTCGCAACAGTCCTGCCACCACCGGGAAATACATGCGCAAGTCTTTGATTTCAACCAGGGACTCATTTGTTACCATCAGGCAGCCTCCACCAGTTCACGTATTTCTTTGCTGCGGAAGCAGGCAGCGTAGTGGTTGTCTCCGACCTGGTCCAGATTGGGTCTTTGCTCCTGGCACTTACTGATGGCATACTGACACCGTGGACTGAAGGCGCAGATTGTCTTGGGCAGACGTGCGAGATTGGGAGGGAGGCCAGGAATGACGTAAAGGCCGCGTTTTCGGGGTAAGTCCAGGCGGGGCACCGAGTTGATAAGTCCAATGGTATAGGGATGCCTTGGTTGACTATAAATGACCTCGGTTGGTCCCGACTCCACCAGACGGCCGGCGTACATCACATTGACGTAGTCAACATACCTTGCCACCACACCCAGGTTGTGGGTAATGATAATCACTGCGCTGCCGAATTGCTTGCGCAGGTTATTCATGATTTCCAGGAGCTGGGCTTGTACGGTCACATCTACCGAGGTTGTCGGTTCATCAGCGATGAGTAGCGCGGGATTACAGCTCAGTGCCATGGCAATCATAATTCTCTGTTGCATGCCTCCACTGAACTGGTGGGGATAATCATTCACTCTTCTCTCGGCATCGGGTATGCCTACCAGCTTCAATAGTCTCACTGCTTCATCATCAGCCGCCTGCCGGTCCAGCCCGCGATGCAATTCCAGTGTTTCTGTTAGCTGGCGTTTCACCGTTAACACCGGGTTCAGCGAGGTTGTTGGCTCCTGGAAGACCATGGCAATGCGATTACCACGGATGTGGCGGATCTCCTCTTCGCTGACCTTAAGCAGGTCTCTACCCTCGAAGATTATCTCGCCACCGACAATAATGCCCGGAGGATAAGGGATGAGGCGCATGATGGAGAGGGCGCTGACGCTCTTGCCGCAGGCACTCTCTCCCACTAGCCCCACGCATTCTCCTTTGCTGACAGAGTAACTCAAACCGTCAACTGCCCTGAGTTCCCCCTCATCAACATAGAAATAAGTCTTGAGGTCTTTCACTTCCAGTAGTTTATCTGCCATAGCTGCTCACCTTACTTTATCCAGGCACTTTACCACTACCAGAGGCCTCTGTATATCACTCCAACACATGCCAAATTGTTGAATGTTAAGTAGCATGTTAAAGTTAGAAACTGAGACTTGTTTGACTTCTCCCTGATAGCAGGTCACGGTAAGGCTCTATAATAATCTAACTTCCATGGTTTGTCAATAGTCCGATTTGACACGTACACCTTATAGTGGCTTGATACATGTTATGCTATGGGGTATACTGTGATATTTCAATGATAGGGCCAGAAAATCGTCCTCGTAAACTAAAGTGGAAATGCCACTCTGGATTTGATAAATTTTCTTTGCTCTAGGACAAGTTGTTGATAGACATAATCGCCCACGTCGGACTAAAGGAAACTAATGATGAACTCTAGCCCTGAAACCGAATACTGGCTTATCTGTCCGGTCTGTCACCAACCCAATCCGGCCGGCACCAGGTTCTGCAAACACTGCTGGGGAGCGGCTCTCGGTTCCCAGAAGCCGGTATCCACGCAAGAGATGGAAAGAGTCCTGGCACAGCATCAGTCGCGCATGCGACGGCGCAAAAGAGCGGTACGCATCGCCATTGTTTTAGTGTCGGTAATTGTTGCCGCCGGCATTGTCCTGCCCATTCTGTATAATTACACGGACCTGCTCAGCCGACCGCTAGGGACCATCAACTCAGATTCACTGCCTGGTGAGTGGGCTATGTTCCGCCACGACCTGTCTAATTCCGGCTCCACCGGCGCTACCAATACCAGTCCGCAGCCCAGAGTAAAATGGACTTTCGCTACGGGTAGTATCATTCACTCATCAGCCGCTGTGGCTAATGGCACTGTCTATTTCGGCTCTCGCTATGGCGGGCTCTACGCCGTGGATGCTGCCACGGGCAATAAACGGTGGGAGTACCCCATTAGTTGCGGGGTTCAATCGACTCCAGCTATTGTAGATGGCATCGTTTACTTCGGCTCCAACGAAGGTGCCATGTACGCCGTAGACGCCGAGACCGGTCAGATGGTGTGGAAATTCCCCACACGCTACCCTGTCATGTCTTCCCCGGCGATAGCCAATGGCATGGTCTTTTTAGGCTGTGATTACTCAGTCTATGCACTGGATGCACTGACAGGGACATTACTCTGGAGGGTGGAAACAGCAGGACGAGTCATGTCCTCACCTGCCGTGTCGGAGGGTCTTGTGTTTGTTGGTTCCGGTGGCACGTACGTATATGTCATTGATGCCCAAAGTGGACGAGTCCGCCTGTGGTTCAAGACTTACTCACCTGTTTTTGGCGCGCCTGCTGTCATGGGGAGGACTGGCCTTTTTGCCAGCTTCAATGGGTATGTGCATGCCATTGATGGTAATGCACGCAACTGGCCGGGCGAATATGAGATAAGACCTTACTGGTTACAGCTCTGGGCCTTCGGATTGCCAGTGCCGGCACCCCCAGTACTATCCGGCTTATTATGGCAGGTTAGAGTAGGCCAGGTTGTGAGATCCTCACCGGCTATCGGTGGCAATGTCTTGTACATCGGAACAGACAGTAATTTAGTTGCTGTTGACCTGCAGACGCGGCAGTGGCTGTGGTGGTTCCCGACGGAGGGCGCAGTGCGGTCGGCGCCGGCTGTAGCCAACAATACGGTATATGTGGGTAGCGAAGATGGCTGCCTCTATGCCATAGATGCTATGTCAGGCGAAAAGCTTTGGCAATTCGCCACCGGAGGTAAGATAACATCATCACCAACAGTTGCTGATGGCACCATATATATTGGCTCGCATGATGGCAATATGTACGCCATCGATTAGCACTATCTTTTTGACGAACCAGGTGAGCATATGATGGTGCGGAGATAATTGGTGGACTTCCTGAGAAAGTGAGTATTAGGAGCACCCTTGAATTTCAAGGATAGTCATCTAGTGGCATTCTTTTAATTCAATAAAGAAGGAGAGAGAAGAACTATGACTACGAAAAGAAAACTTATCAGATGGACCTGGGATAACCCGTTACTGGAGAAGGCGGCAAAGGGAGAAACTCCAACCTGGGAGGACTTGAAACCGGTATTTCGTCCAGACGAATTTATCCACTGGGGAAGAGTGAAAATAGACAAAGAAAAATGCATCCAGTGCGGGTTATGCGTTCAGAACTGCCTGGCAGGAACATTGGAGATGGGCAAGGACAACTACCCACGGGTGAAAGAGAAATGGGACGGTATGCCCGATAGGCCAGAACATCCCTGGCCATGCTTTGCCTGTTGGCAATGTTTGGTACCCTGCCCGACGGAGGCCATCTCTGTTGCTAATGAGACCTGGTATGATGGAGGGTTCTGGAAAACCCTGCCTTGCCGTGTTCCGCTCAAGTTGCCCCAGCAACCTCGTGATGCCGGGGGGAAACCGACAGAGTGGAATGCTACTGAGAGGATAGTAATGATACGCCGCAGCGTCCGGGAATACCGGAAGAAGCCTGTTCCCGAGTACATTATCAGGAGGGTGCTGGAGGCGGGTCGGTTTGCTCCCACTGCTGGAAACTACCAGGGCATCCGGTTCATTGTTATCACGAATAAAGCTCTCATGAAAGAGCTGGAAACAACCGCTGTAAAAATGTATGACGAAATGTGGAAAATTTACAGCGACGAAGAGAAAGTGAAGCAGTTGGCTATCGGGCAGTACCAGAGCAATCCACAGCAGATGCCCTGGGGTTGGAGCCAGGATCCGCGTATGGTAAGGGCTGGAATCGGGACATCCATTCGCCTACGTCTCCGCGGGCTGTGGCTTGGTGCCCCGGTGGTAATTATACTTGCTTGCGACATGCGTTGCATCGGCCAGCCCCAAATGCAGGTGGGCATCGCTGGGCAGAATATGAATCTTGTTGCCAACTCCCTGGGAGTCCGGGTTTGCTGGGTTGGTTTTCCCGGAATACTCAATGCACGACCTGACATATTATCAAAGTTGGGGCTTGCTCCTCCCTTCCAAATCATAACCACCATGACCCTGGGATACCCGCGGTTCAAACAGGAAGGTGTCGTGCCACGGCAGTTTTGGCCGATCACCTGGTTTCGCGAGGGAGTGGAAGGTCCTGAGGTTGAGACTGAACCCGTGTGGACTGAGGTGAGCAAATCTGGAGCGACGTCGGCCTTAAAGCGGAAATAGTAAAATCAAGGTTAAAGCAGAGCAACCATTATAAAAACCGCCACTTTCTTCACTGGCTACAACTTGGAGAGGAAAAACACCTCAATACATTCCCCTCAATTGAGGGCATTTACTTTTCGCTTCGTCTTGATCTTCAGCAGTATTCTTTTCTCCCATCCCCTTCTTTCACTTCTTCAGAATGAATATGGTTGCAATACCACCAGCTCCAGTACACTGAGCAATACCAACTTTGGCATCCTTGACCTGCCGTTCTCCGGCTTCACCCCTGAGCTGGGTCACTATTTCATGTATCATCCGTATGCCAGTGGCACCGAAGGGGTGTCCCATTCCCTGAAGTCCGCCGTCAGTATTCACCGGCAACTTGCCAGTTATCTCTGTCTCTCCATCCATCGTCAGCTTCCAGGCTTCTCCTTGTTCAACCACTCCCAATGATTCTATCCCGATAATCTCACCGCTGGTA
>JADDYB010000214.1_pt1 | contig 18213 bp, 17 predicted proteins | sample 8641941 | NCBI WGS metagenome assembly JADDYB01 (sample SAMN16275377, study PRJNA637457) | freshwater sediment metagenome | isolation source: Lake Kineret sediment | place: Israel: Lake Kineret | collected 2013
AGTCCGACTGGACTTTCTTGATAGGCAGAAAGCAAATCCTCTTCGGGAGACCTGACGGCTTGCAGCCTCTTTAGAAGCTTTCGCATCTCCAATGGCCGCATCTTCTGTCCATGATGCAATTCCCCTTTCGGCTCTTGCGGCTCTTCGCAAAGGATGGTGGGCTTCGCCTCGGAACTGACGGCTTTCTGCTCGATCGCTTTTAGGGCCAGCTTGGCTTCCTGATAGGAGCTGCTGAGCTTTCTTATTTTTTCCTCTCGTTTTTCCAGATTGCTTGTCAGCTCATCCCTATCCTTGGCCAGCTCGAGGATGCGCAACTCCAGCTCCTTTATGCGGTCCTCATATTTCTTTTTCCCGAAAAGATCGACCAAGCCCTCACCACTAGGCCAAATACATTTAGGCAGAGAAATGATTTTCCCTTGCTATAGGACCGGGCCTAAGATGTCATATACGCCATCTGCGCAGCCACGAGACTATAAGCGGCATAGCTGAAGTATGGAAATGGCAAAATAGCGGACTCGCTGGGAATCGAACCCAGGTCAGCGGGTATCTTCGATTTTTTTATCTCCGAAGCCCGCTAGGATGTCCTCTACCCCACGAGCCCAAGCACGCTTCACATTTATTTACCATGCTATTAACCTTTCCCGCATCCAACATTGGCAGGCTTGGGACAAGATATTATTATTGGCTTGGACAAAACCGTCTCGTTATTGTTCCCATGAAAGTGGCGTCAGAAGCTATCGCTTTCATTTTCTAGCATGAGCTCTCCTGATGCTCATGAGTGTTTATTCGCAAAGGGAATATGATTGATAAAGGCCAAAATAAGAGCGCCTGCGTGGCTGCAACATCTGCGCGGATAGTTGTCTGTCCTAGGCTATCAATGGCCAGCCCAATGGAGAGCATATCATAGAACTGTCACGAGGCCATAAAATCTAAAGGAGCCCTCTAGCGCAGGTTGAAGGAAAGACAGCCTTTTCAATATTGCCTGTATTCTTTGTAGCTATGGCCAAAGAGGTCGTCCTAATAGGCAGGTCCAACGTAGGCAAGTCCACTCTTTTCCGGGAACTGACTGGAAAGAAAGTAAAAGTGGGCCGAAGGCCGGGAATCACCAGATGGCCGTTCAAGACACAGGTAGGCGGCATATTTTATGTGGATATGCCCGGCTACGGATTTATGAAGTATGCCTCAATGAATGATCAGGACCGGACCAAAGATCTTATTATAAAATACTTTGAGGAACATGTAAGCGAAATTCTTCTGGCAATTCAGGTGATAGATGCAGCATCATTCCTGGATATCGCAAATCGTTGGGAAGGTCGAGGAGAGGTTCCCTTGGAGATAGAACTTTATGAGTTTTTGGGCGACCTGGGAATAGATGTTGTTCTGGCGGCCAACAAAATGGACAGAATTGCCAATAAGGATGAAGCCCTGGATGCCATTGTTGAGCGGCTGGGCATGCTTCCTCCTTGGCGGCAGTGGTTGGACAAAGTGGCGCCCATAAGCGCGAAGCGAGGCCAGATCGAGCCGCTCCAAAGAATAATAAGAGCAAAGCTGGCAAATATCTGATCAATCTTCCCTCTTCGCCGGCCGTATTCCCTCTGTCTCAAACCTCTTCTTTGAAGCCTCCCTGATCTCGGAGGCTATATCGGTCGCTTTCTCCCTTCCAGGGATGTCGATGTATAGCTTAAGGTTAATCTCCATGTATCTTGAATCAGTCACAAGCACTTTTATCACCCTATCCTTCAGCACAGACGGATGTCTTTTGGCCTCTTCAAGGATGATCTCCTTAGCCCTATCGATATCCGATGCATTTGCGAGGTCGAAATCCACATTCCAAGTAATAATTGGATTTTTTATCGTCCAGTTTATTATCGGCTCATTGCTCATAATGTTATTTGGCACAATGATCCGGCGATAGTCCTTGGTCAGAATCACCGTATGTCTGAGTGTCAAATCCTCTATGACTCCGTAGCTGCCGCGAAAGTCTACCCAATCGCCCACTCGGAAAGGCCGGAAGATGGCGATGAATATGCCCGCGGTGAAGTTAGCGAGGGAATCCTTTGCAGCATAGCCAATGGCAAGGCCTGCTAAACCTGCTGAAGCAAGCATAACAGTTGCCAGGCTGTGAAGTTGGGGTATCTGGAGGATTATCAGCATCAGGCCCAGGATATAGATGGTGGCCGAAGCCACCTGTCTCATCATTATGCTGACGGTTTCGTCCATCTTGACTTCCACCCGGCTGGCGACCTTGGGGATGTAGTTCATCAACATTCTGTCCACCAGCCTGGCCACATAGTAGGTCATGATGATAATTATTAGAATGATGAGCAGGTTGATCAAAAATGGTATGGGATTTATATCGTGTATGGTCCTCAAAAGAATATCAATAGATGTCAAATCGATATGCTGACCGGCAATAGAGTCTATGCTGGTCTGAATCTCCTGACTCAGCACTATGGGATCTGCTAAGTTTCCGATTCTATTGACATCCATCGATCCCGAAATAGATTAAATCTACTTAAGAGTTTGCCATCTAATTTAAAATAAGGTGGCAGGTGCGGCTTTGTCGATCAGTAAATTAAACGAAGGTAATGCTAAATTCATGGAAGCGGCATTTTAGAGGAAGTTTTAGCAGAGGATGTCTTTAGGAGAACATCCTCAATGCCTCTTCAGTGCTTTGTTCTTCGTCTCCCAAGACTTTCCTTATGGCCTTTTCGAAGTCCTGCTCGGTGACCGCTGGTGCATCTCTCCGGATGGCATTCATCCCGGCCTCGACCACGATTGCCTTTAAGTCTGCACCACTGGCATCTTCAGCCACTTTTGCAATCTCCAATAGGTCCACATCATCGGCCTTTTTCATATTCTTGGAATGAATCTGCAAAATCTTATGCCTGCCATCTAGATTGGGCATGGGAATTTCGATGACCCTATCAAACCTGCCTGGACGCAGCAGAGCCGGATCGAGAATATCTATCCGGTTGGTGGCGGCAACTATCTTTATATCTCCCCTGGTCCTGAAGCCGTCCATCTCAGCTAAAAGCTGCATCATGGTTCGGTTGACTTCAGCGCTGCCCGTGGTTCCATCGTGGGTCCTAATGCTTCCCACTGCATCGATCTCGTCAATGAATAGTATGGCTGGAGCCTTCTCCCTGGCCATTTGGAATATATCACGAACCAATTGGGCCCCTTCGCCTATGAACTTGTGAACCAGCTCAGAGCCTGACATGTGGATGAATGTGGCCATAGATTCGTGGGCCACTGCCTTGGCGAGCATTGTCTTGCCAGTGCCTGGCAATCCGTATAAGAGCACACCTCGAGGTGGCTCAATGCCCATGTTGGCAAAGATTTCCGGTTTGATTAGAGGCAGCTCTACTGTCTCTTTAATCTCGCGGATCTGATCGTCAAGGCCTCCTACCTGATCATAAGAAACATCCGGGGCTTGTATTAGCTCCATGACCTTTGCTCTTACGTCCACAGAGCGATCGAGAATCCTAACTATAGTCATAGAATTATTGATTGCCACTCTTGCATTGGGCTGAAGCTTCTCCAGTAGCTCGGGAGGGGGAGTAGTGATGAACTCTTGATTGTTCCCATGTTGCCTCAGCAGGACGAAATCGTCTCCCATCTCCACAACAGTGGCCAGGAATAAAGGCATTCTTTTAAGAAGGACATTCTCTTTCTTTAGCCTCTCCAACTCACGCAAATATTTCTTATTGCTAATCAGAGACTCAAAGAGCTTTGCCCTTATCTCCTCCCGTTCTACTTTGGTGGTCTCCAGCTCTTCGGAGATGCTCTTGATCTCCATCTCCAGAGCGGAGATCCTTCTGGCGAACGACTCTTGAATGGTACCTTGATCTGGCACGGCGGTTGAATCACTCATATAAAACTGATCTTTCCGCTTTTTATGGATATAAACCCATGCCCGCGATATATATGGAGCTTAGATACTATTATGATTTATTATGGCATTTATTGCGCAGATGCTTTATCCTTGCTTTGCTGCCTTTTGCTGGCAACGGCAGGATTTGGCCAATTTGTAAGTCTCACTGGTCATTATATTTATGCTCTAAGGTTTATCTTTTGAAAGCCAGCTTTGGCCAGTCCCAGCAGGAGGCCCGACATCATTGGAAGTGTAGTATCGACCATAATAATTAGCCCGGAGCTTAAAGACACTCGAGGACGGGGCAATAGATAGATCAAATCAATCATCTAGCGCTCATGGATCTCGCTGCTACAAGCCTTATGTCTCTGCCCGATAATGGAAAGTGATTGTGGGCTGGAGAGCCTCAGGAAAGGAGGAAAGAGGACCCAGGTTCCCCAGCCAGGTGGAGTTTCTACCAGTTGAACCGATTGTATCCACTTAAAAGAACTATAATAGTTATTCATACGATTTAACTTTTTCGGTATATTATCTAAGTATTGAACTTTAGAAGACTTTACAAAGATATATTAATAGGATTGAGTTGACTATAATATTTATAGTGCATGCTGCAATTTTGAAGTTGAAGATGGAAAAGTGCTTCCATAATATTCACTCCTTGGCGAGCAAAACCAATATTCAGAGAATCTGCAAAAACCAAGCTGCCAACAATTCGAGCATTTTAAGTGTATTTGCCCAGAAACATCATCTATTTACCTTTTCGCGGACTTTAATATTTGATAAAATGATAACCTATCAGAAGTATATTCGTCCACAATTTGAGGTAGTGGAACGCAAAGGCATTGGCCACCCCGACACTCTAGCTGATGGCATCTCAGAGGCAATCTCCAGGGAGCTGTGCAAGCATTACCTTGAGGAATTCGGACAGATTCTCCATCATAACGTGGATAAGGTCTTAATTATTGCCGGTAAAAGCCAGCCGGAGTTCGGCGGCGGATCTATTCTCATACCTCCTTCTGTCGTGGTGGGCGGAAGAGCCACCAAGCCTTCCAGAAAATCCCTAGGCACGATCTTCAACGAATCAGTGTCTTCTCATTTCCAGAAAACCTTGAAGAACTTAAAAGACTTTAGGGTGGAGCCCCGGGCCGAAGAAGGCGCTCCTGAGCTTCGCAGCCTCATCGGCCGAGGGGCCAATGACACATCCATTGGGGTTGGATTTTGGCCTCTGAATCCTGTGGAGCGCTTGGTCCTTGACCTGGAGAAGGAGATCCACTCCGTTCGCGGAGCGGGCGAGGACACCAAGATCATGGCCGTGCGAATTGGAGAAGACCTGAAAGTTGTAGTGGCAGCGGCCATGGTATCCCGGCACATCGGCTCCATGCAGGATTACATTGAGGCCAAGGCCAAGATTAGGGATGTGGTGGTCAGAAAGTCCAATACAGAGGAGGTAATTGTCAATGCTGCTGACTCTGGGTCAAACATCTTTCTGACCGTTACCGGAACTTCTATTGAAATGGGAGACGACGGAGCCACCGGCCGCGGCAATCGCGGCAATGGGCTGATTACTCCCATGAGGCCCATGACTATGGAAGCCATTGCCGGGAAGAATCCGGTCAGCCACGTGGGAAAGATCTACAACGTGTTGGCCCAAAGGATGGCCCAAGAGATTTCTGAGCTGGATGGGGTGGTTGAGGCTTATGTCACATTGGTCAGCAAAATAGGATCTCCTCTAGACCAGCCGATGCTACGAGGAGTGAGTATCTGTGGCGATACCAACGCTGCCGTCCCAAGAGAGGCCAGAGTCGATTCCATCATCGACTACTGGTTGGAGAGGACCGATGACCTGGTGGAGGAATTCGTCCAAGGGAAGCTCACAGTTTATTGATTTTTTTTTTCAGTCAGTGTCCTGGACTTCCTTCTTGGCCATCTGCAGTCGCTGTTTGGCCGTGTAGCCGGTAGCCTTCTCCAGAAAGTTCCGAAAGCGTTTGTTGGTGTCCAGCGCCACATCGTCACTGACGCCTGACGCGGACTCTGTTACCACTGCCAGCTTTTTGCCTTCGATCCACGCCACAATGCTTTTTAAGGCTCCATAGCTCAAGGTGAGCTTTTCTCCCTCCTGGCGTGCATCAGAGGCAAACTCTGTCTCTAAGATGTCCTTTATTCTGGCAAGGTCAGGCGAAGAGCCCCTCTTCAGTTTGTATTCCATGAATCATTCCAGTGAGCCCAATTGTCTATAGATCTTTCGAGCCTAGACTTCAGATCTTCGCGTAGCTCGCCGCATCTCCCAGCTCTTCCTGAATCCTCAGGAGCTGGTTGTACTTGGCCGTCCTCTCCGAGCGAGCCGGTGCGCCGGTCTTGAGCAGCTCGGTGCCCAGGGCCACTGAGACATCAGCTAAAGCGCTATCTTCCGTCTCTGCAGATCGATGCGATGCCATGACCTTCCAACCGTATCGGAACGTCATCCGGGCGGCGTCGAATGCTTCAGATACCGATCCTATCTGGTTGAGCTTGAGCAGCAGGGCGTTTGTAGCACGCATTTTGATGCCCTTCTCCAGCCTTTTTATGTTGGTAACATACAGGTCGTCTCCTACTATTATCGTGCCGGGCAGCTTCGAGGTGAGCTTGGCAAAATCATCATAGGCTTCTTCCTCAAAGGGGTCCTCCAGCAATATGATAGGATAGGTAGAGACCAGATCAACATAGTAATCGATGAGTTCCCCCGGCGACAACCTGTTCCCATCTACAGAGTAGCCGCCGTCCAAATAGAAGCTAGAAGCAGCAGAATCTAGGCCGATCTTGATCTCTTCGCCATACCCTGTGATATCCAGGGCACCCATGATGGCATCCAGAGCATCTCTGGTCTTGGCCAGAGGCGGAGCATAACCTCCCTCAAAGCCAACGTTGGTAGCGCCAACACCGTAGCGGCCCTTCAGGATCTTGCCCAGCGCGTGATAAGTTTCCGCGGCCATGCGCAGGCCCTCGCTAAAGCTCGACGCTCCTACTGGCTCGATCATGAACTCCTGGATGGACAGCTCATTTCCGGCATGCTGCCCTCCGTTCAGGACGTTAAAGGATGGGACGGGCAGGCGGCAGGTGTTTATGCCCCCTAAGTACTTGTACAGAGGCATTCCCATAGAAGAGGCTGCAGCCTTGGCCACCGCCAAAGAGACCCCAAGGATGGCGTTGGCCCCTAGGTTAGCCTTGTTAGGTGTGCCGTCTAGCTCAATCATCAGCTCGTCCAGCTCGCGTTGGGCGGAGGCGTCCATTCCCAGGATCTCTGGGGAGATCACTTCGTTGACATTCTTCACCGCCTTTAGGACTCCCTTTCCCCCATATCGATCGCCCCCATCGCGAAGCTCCAGGGCCTCATGAGTTCCTGTGGAGGCGCCTGATGGGACAGCTGCTCGGCCAAATCCACAGCAAGTCCAAATATCCACTTCTACGGTTGGATTTCCTCGCGAATCAAGGATCTCCCTAGCGTGAACCTTCTCAATCTCCAGTGACATATCTAAATCCCGTTTGGCCCTTGGCAGCCTTCTTTATTAATGTTAGCGTTAGCATAAATGCAAATGTGAAAGAATGCTAAAAAAATTTTTAATCATTCAGTAGTGAAGTCCATAAAATTAGATTAGGAAATATCATTCTTGTACTGTGAACATGCAGGAGCATGTCCTATTTTATTAATAAAAGAATATTTTTAAGTCAATCACGAAGAATAAAAATGAGTTATCCTTTTTTCTTTTTCTTCAAAGCTTTTTGTCCAAGATCGGTAAGCTTTACTTTTGCAATAAAATTTGGCAAAGTTGTGCTAGACACATAATCTCTGGTTATGATATCTACATGCCCAGATTGTTTCAGAAGCATTAAGCGGTCTCCAAGCTCTTTTTTATCAAGCTTGGCTGCCTCGCTAACTTCAATTGGACCTACGAATGACGTTGGGGATATAGTATTTATTGCTTTAAGTATATTTAAATCTACCTTATCCATCATCTTGCCTCCAAACGATTGGTACGCCTTTAGGTTAGACCTGCAGTATTACTATGCCAAGCTCCCATCCAGCAGGCGAAGCATGTCATAGATAGGTCAATCGGATTTTTAGCGAATTCGCTATACTATGATCGAAGCAAAATCTCGCATTTTGCTTTACCAAATATTATCCTCTATAACTATTTAGAAGTAGCGGATCTTGGCGAAAAGACAACAAAAACTTGATTGCCATCTATCGTCTCGCTTCGTCCTGAGGTTAATTCATATCCAAATAAGCTGTCTTAGACGCGGATGATTAAATGAAAAACTCAATTGTACATTTCTTAGGTCTGCTGGTCGTTTTGATAATTGCATCATTCATGGTACTCGCCGCTCAAGGCGATAACAAAACTATATTAAATAATATAGACTTGAATAATACATCTCTAATGAATGCTAGTACGAATCTCCCGACCAATAGCAGCACGGATTTTAATGGTAGCAATCCTCGGGTGGTTGGCTCCGAGGAGAATGCTACTTTTATCATTAGCGGCAATGTGATAGTCGTACCGATAAACAGCCCAAAAATCAATATCAATAGCCAAAACACAGAGATTCAACCTCCCAAAAGGACTGTTTTCATAATTGATTTTGTCAGGCCTGGAGACAGTGCATCCTATGAGAATAGATCTTTGCGAAATGGCGCATATCTTAGTCGCAAGGTGGAGGGAACGCCACATGGATATGTATCATATTATAATTGATATATCTAAATATTTTTTATATTAGATAATAAATTATGCTCCGTACTCTGGGCAAATGAGAATAATGCCGTAGCCTTTATCCGACCGGAGGAAGGAGGAGCGAAATCCAAGCTTGTAGCCGCATGCGAGACAGACCCTGACTTCCTCTTCCAAATATATCCTTTTGGTCTCTGGAGACACTTTCATGTTTGGACTTCATGAATTGAGATTGCTTTGCTTTTTGGCTCTTCGAGAGATCCGCTTTTTGCAGCTCCCTACCTCATTTAGGCTTGGTTATCTCTACCTTAATATATACGAACTTGCCCTCAATTTAGCATGCGTGCTGCCTGCCTTCAGCTTCGGATAGATCTTTGCCAGAAACAGGAAAATACCGCCAGGGCTCTGAAGATGGCCAAGCAGGCTGTAGATCAGGGCGCCGAGATTCTTATATTCCCAGAGATGTTCATCACAGGCTTTTGCTATAGTGAAGTTCCTGAAGAGCCGCCTTATCCATCGCTGGACCCCTTCAAAGCTTTGGCCGGGGACCATGACTGCTTGATTATTGGCTCCGTAAAGGCTGGAAAATTCAACCTGGGCTTCTGTTTGGACAACGATGGTATCGCGTTTCAGCCCAAAATCCATCCCTTCCAGCAGGAGAAACAGCACTTCCAAGGCGGAGACCGCATTTCGCCTTTGAAGACCAAGTGGGGCCAAGTGGGACTGCAGATCTGCTACGACCTGCGTTTTCCGGAAATGGCTCGTTCTCTGGCCATACAGGGGGCAGACTTCTTGGTCACCATCGGCCAGTTCCCGGCTCAGCGCCTGGCTCACTGGCGCGTCCTGTGCCTGGCCCGAGCTATTGAGAATCAGCTCCCCCACCTGGCCTGCAACTGGGCCAATGCTGGCGGCTCCCTGATCATCGATGCCAGGGGCAGGGTCCTGGCCGAGGCTGGGCTGGGCAGCGAAGAGGCCATATTTGGGGAGGTCGATTATGCTATGCGAGACCAGTGGAGAGCTGAGATCTTCTATTTGAGCGAAAGAAAGCCTGCAGTCTATTGAAGCATTGAGGTGACCATTTGAACACCCTCACTAGGAACTTTCTGCGATCCAAGTTTCGGGAGTACTACCTCCAGGAGCCCCTTGACTTTCCCCCAAGCCTAGAGTCCAGAGAGTGGGGCTTCATATTCTTCGACGATGTGGGCATGCGCCGCCACAAGTCCTTTGTCAGCCGAGGAGAGCTGGTGGACTATATCAGGTCAATGGTGCCTGCTCACCTATACCACTCAGCAGCATACTACCAGCGACCTGGCGCGCCTACCATGAAGGAAAAAAACTGGCAGGGGGCTGACCTGATCTTCGATTTGGACGCTGACCATCTGAGAAAGGCGCCCAAGTCTTACAAAGAGATGCTAGACCTAGTCAAGAAAGAGACTCTGAAGTTGCTGGGATTTCTCATGGGCGACTTTGGACTTTCAGAGAAGAACATAAGCGTGGTATTCTCCGGAGGTCGCGGCTACCATATTCACGTCAGAGACCCCAATGTCCTATCTTTGGGCAGCGATGAGCGAAGAGAGATAGTTGATTATCTCACTGGTACGGGATTGGAGATAGAACGGTATATAAACGAAGTCTATATCGGAGAAGGCTCCCGGAGAGGAGAGAAAGCGGCAAAACTTAGAGCCCCTCCCGAGGGCTCACCGGGCTGGGGCAGCCGGATTAACCGATCTCTTATTTCTTTTGTATCTTTCATACGCAGCTTGGATGAAGATGGGGCTGTGGCTGTCTTATCCTCAGCGAGGGGGATCGGCCCCAAGAGGGCTTCTGCCTTTTACAGGGGCCTCATCGAGGGCGATGCCCTGGACAAGATTCGCCAGGGAAACCTCGACTTGTTCCGAGGCAGTTCTCAGATCTGGAAAAGACTTCTAGCTGAATATCTAGATGGGGAAGGGGTCAATGTTGGATGGAGCCTCGATGATCAGCGAGGCGAGACTGACGAGCCGGTCACCGCAGACATTCGCAGGCTGATCCGGTGCCCTACCAGCCTTCACGGCGGATCTGGCTTTCGGGTCACGCCGCTTTCTATTCGCACCCTAGAGGAGTTCGAGCCGCTTTGGGATGCAGTAGTCTTCGGGGAAGAGCCCGTTCCCGTTGACGTACAGAAGCCCTTTAAAACAGAGATTCGCGGACAAAGCTATCAGCTGGAGGAAGGGCCTTCTGAGCTTCCCGCCTCTGCTGCCATATTCCTGATGGCCAGGGGTGTGGCTGAGCTTGGGGCAAAGCTTTAGAGGAATGACCAGGCTCTAATTAGTGCAGAGATGGAAATTTTCTGCGATAGCGCTTTGAATTGGCGCTAGGATGGAAAAAGTGGATCTTTCCAATACCCTTCGTGAAGAGAGGAAGACAGCCGAGCTTCAGAAGCTGGACAAGAACTTCTATGAGCAGGTCGGCTCGTATCTGGCTGGTCTTGAGCAGGAGCTGTCTCGGATTGCGGATCCCTACTCGGTTGAGGCCCAAATCATACAGGATACTCTAAAGAGCGAGCGAAACAGCGTTAATAAGCTGATCGACCAGCGGATGAAAAAGATGGTTCGGCGCGTTGTTAGAAACGCGCGCTCCGTTGCCAGGCAGGATGTGCTCCTGGATCTGACCCAAGAAGAGGAGCAGATATATACCCAAATGCTCTCTGCAGTTCTCTCTGGCCGGGAGACCATCCTAGCCCACATATCTTATACCGAAAGGCCTTTAACTGGCAGGAAAGATATACCCCAGGGTTACGAAATTGTGAGGTTGCTGGATAGTGTTCCAATGTTTGTAGGAGTAGATGGCTGCAATTACCTTCTCTCCAAGGATGATGTAGTCATGCTTCCAGAAGTCCATGCAAGAAACTTATGCGACAAGAATTTAGCCGTCGAAGTGAAAATTGAGTAATAAGGTGAATATAGCGAAGTGATAGAAGTGAAGATGCCAAAACAATCCAAAGCTCATTGTCCTTTCTGCAATAAGCATACTGTTCAGACCGTAGAAAGGGTCAGAAAAGGCCAAGCCTCTTCGATGACCCACATAGCCAGGCAGAAGCTGCGGGCTAATGGCATAGGCAATCAAGGCAAGTTCTCCAAGGTTCCCGGCGGAGATAAGCCAACCAAGAGGCTGAACCTGCGCTACCGCTGCACTGTCTGCAAGAAAGCCCATAATCGGGCCGGCTTTCGGGCTGGAAAGTTCGATCTGGTGGAGGGATAAACCTGCCGGCCAAGTTCATTAAAGTTAAATGCAACGACTGCGAGAACGAGCAGATAATATTCGGCAGCGCATCTACGGTGGTCAAATGCCTGGTCTGCGGAAGAACTCTAGCTGAACCTAGAGGCGGAAGGGCAGAGATTAAGACAACAGTAGTAGAAGCGCTAGAGTGATCTCCGATGGAACGCGAGGGTTGGCCAGAGACCGGAGATCTAGTGGTCTGCACAGTCACCCAGGTAGTGGACTTTGGGGCGTTTGTAGCCCTGGACGAGTATGCCGGCAAACAAGGGCTGATACATATCTCTGAGGTAGCCAGTGGATGGATAAAATATATCAGAGATCATGTCCGCGAAGGCCAAAAGATCGTCTGCAAGGTACTGAGCGTAGATAAATCCAGGCATCACATCGACCTCTCCTTAAAGGATGTGAACGAACACCAGAGAAGAGAGAAAATCCAGGAGTGGAAAGCGGATCAAAAGGCCTGGAAGTGGCTGCAGATGGCCTACGAGGGGCGGCCTGATGATCTCAAACGAGTATCTGATGCTCTGATTGATGCCTACAATAGTCTGTATCTAGCCTTTGAAGAAACGACCATCATGGGTCCGGAAGCCCTCGCCGATGCCAGCCTTGCTGAAGACGACATCAATATCATCGAAAAGCTGGCCAAAGAAAACGTAAAAATCCCCTCGGTGGAGATCAGCGGTTATGTCGATCTGACATCTCCCGCGCCTGACGGAATAGAGGTCATTAAAAAGGCTTTAAAGCAAGCCAAACGGGTAAAGGATAAGGATGTAATGGTCAACATTACCTACGTCGGCGCTCCTAGGTATCGCATACATGTGAAGGCTCCTGATTATAAACAAGCGGAATCTTTTCTGAAAAAGTCGGCCCAATCGATTGTAAAGCATATCGAGCAGCATGGCGGAGAGGGCGCCTTTCATAGAGAAGCATGAGGTCAAAGATATTGAGATGCCCTGCCTGTGGCCGATACACGCTCAAGGCCAAATGCATCTCATGCAATGAATCCACCAATGCTACCAAGCCGGCTCGCTTCTCCCCTGATGATCCTTATGGAAAGTACAGGAGGATTTTAGGCCGGGAGGCTAGATGAAAGAGACTTTTATTAGAAGGATGAAGGATGTAGCCCTCAAAGATCCCATATTGGTGGAAGGGCTTCCTGGAGTTGGCCACGTTGGAAAGCTGGTGGCTGACCACTTAGTGGAAGAGCTTCATGCAGAGAAGATAATAGAGATCTACTCCCCCCATTTCCCGCCCCAGGTCATGGTGAAAGATGACGGGACTATTAAACAGGTCAGAAATGAGATTTATGCTTATAAAGGACGGGACGGACAGCCAGACCTATTATTGATAGTGGGAGATTACCAGAGCGCCACCAACGAAGGTCATTATGAGCTGACCGGCATCTTTCTGGACATCGCTCAGGAGTATGGCGTCAAGAGGATATATGCGCTGGGCGGGTACGGAACAGGCCAGTTTGTGGACAAGCCAACCGTCATAGGGGCGGCCAACAACATCGCTCTGGTTGAAGAGATGAAGCTGTACGATGTTATTTTTCAAGAGAATGAGCCCGGCGGCGGGATCATAGGCGTATCCGGCCTCCTCCTGGGATTGGGAGGTCTTAGGAATATGGATGCAGTCTGCTTGATGGGAGTGACTAGTGGCTATCTGGTGGATCCCAAGTCGGCTCAAGAGGTGCTCAGAGTTCTGTGCACGGCTTTGAAGGTTGAAGTTGGCATGGAAGCTCTCCAGGAACGCGGCAAAGAGATGGAGAAGATCGTGGGCAAGCTACAGGAGATGGAGAAAGCCCAGTTCCCTTATGAATGCGGAGGCGACGAGGATCTCAGGTACATCGTATAACCAGGCAAATGGCAGCCAATCAAATAGCCTGGTCGAATATGCTCATCAGCTTCTGTCTCTGTCCCTTGCAGCAGGTGCCCAAGAGGCCGAGGTCTTTGGGATGGAAGGAAGATCAGCGGAAGCGAATCTGCGCAAGGACAAGGTAGAAATGGCCAGCCAGAGCATTCACTGGGGGCTGGGACTACGGGCTGTGGTCCGTGGAGCAGTGGGATTTTCCGGCACTAGCGATATGACCAGGCTGGCGTTAGTGGCCCAAAGTGCAGTCAAGTCGGCCAAGGCCAGGGGAGGGGATGAACACTGGAGATCTTTTCCTGCCCCTCAGAGCGGTTCTGTAGCGCAAGGTATTTTCGACCCCAAGCTGGACCAAGCCAGCTCCGAGGAGTGTTTGGATCTTGCCGCCAGCATGCTGGAGGGATGCCTGGAAATGAAAGGCGCTGAGCCGGTATCCGGTGGAGTGACTTGTGTTTCTAAAACTGAGTTTATCATCAATTCTCAGGGGTTAGAAGTATCGGAAAATGGCACCTATCTCCAGGCGTCAATGGAGACTATTGCCCGAGGCAGCGATGTGGCTACCGGCAACGAGTTTCACAACTCCCGGCTCTTCGAGCCAAATCTACAAAACGTCGGCAAAGCTGCAGCCGAGATGGCTGTAAGTTCCCTAAACGGGACCAAAGCTGCCAGCGGCGCCTTTGATGTAATTCTGAAGCCTTTGGCCTTCGTGGAGCTTTTGGAGTATACTTTCGTTCCATCGATTTCGGCGGATAATGTTTTAAAGGGACGCTCTCACCTGGCCAACCGCTTAGGTGAGAAGATCGGATCAGAGCACCTTTGTATAAACGATGATGGGCTTCTTGCTAAAGGAATGGGGACATCAGCCTTTGACGACGAGGGTGTCGCTTCTCAGAAGACGGCAGTCATTGAAAACGGGGTGCTCAAGGGCTTTCTTTACGATAGCTACACTGCGGGCAAAGCTTCGCGAAAGTCTACCGGCAATGCAGTTCGCTCAGGCTATTCAGAAGTTCCTCTGGTGGGGCTTCGAAACCTGGTGGTGAGTTCAGATGAAGCTTTCGACCTTCAGGCTGAGACAAAGGGGCTGCTGGTAAACAGCTTCATTGGGGCTCACACTGCAAATCCCATTTCAGGCGACTTCTCCGTGGAAGCCAGAAACTCCTTCTACATAGAACCGGAGAGAGCTCCTCGACCCATTACTTCCATGATGCTGGCCGGAAACATCTTTGATCTCTTAAAGGATATCGACTTAGGCTTAGATGTAAGGGCAGTGGGTGGGATTGTCACTCCCAGCGTAAGGGTAAGGATGAAAGTAGTAGGAAGTTGAGGTGGTTTTGGTGATCATTGCAGGGCCTTCATCCCAGCTCTTAGCCGGAAGGGTAGCGGCCATTTTAAGACAAGACCTGGCCTTATGCGAGTATAGAACCTTTCCTGATGGGGAATCGTATTCTCAGGTTGTGACCGAGCCGGAAGATGATGTGGCCATAATACAGTCTACCGTTACGGATAGGGATATAATCTACATTCTGCAGCTTCTGGACATTTGCCGGGACAAAAAAGTCTCGCTGGTCATACCTTACTTCGGCTATGCCCGACAAGATAAAATCTTCAAGTCCGGGGAACCCATGAGCGCCAGAGCGATTGCCTATGCCTTTAATCCCTTTCTAGGGCCTGGAAGCAAGGTTTATACGGTGAATATACACGCCAGTTCGGTTCTATCTCATTTCAGTTGCCGTGCACAAAGCCTCGACGCAACGCCGCTTCTAGCAGAAAAAGTGCGATCTTTGGGACTAGACGATCCGGTAATAATATCTCCTGATAAGGGAGCTGTGACTATGGCCAAGACTGCCGCATCATGCCTCGGCGCAGAGTGCGATTACCTGGAAAAGACTAGGCTTAGCGGGACGGAAGTGTCTGTGGCTCCCAAAGAGATCAATGTCAGTGGAAGAGATGTGGTCATATTCGACGACATGATCGCCACCGGCGGGACTATGGCTACTGCCATATCTCTACTGAAGAAGCAGGGCGCACGAAAGGTGTACCTGGCGGCAGTTCATCCAGTGCTTACCGGAAATGCCATTCTCAAGCTTTATCGTTCCGGAGTAGAGGCGGTTTTGGCCACGGACACGATAGATAGGGGCGTTAGTACGGTATCGGTAGCACCTCTAATAGCTGATGCATTGAAGGCTTGATCCAGAATTCGGGAAAATCAATAATTGTTTCATGCAGAGAGCTCTTATATTAAATATCCTCTAGCTTTTATCAATTCATTAGCTTAACAATAGGTAATCAGAGATGTCTGGCAACACATTTGGCACAATATTTAGCATTACCACCTGGGGTGAGTCTCATGGCCTGGCCGTGGGCGTAGTTGTGGACGGCTGCCCAGCTGGACTGCCGATAGCAGCAGAAGACATCCAGAAAGAGCTGGACCGCAGGCGTCCCGGCCAGAGCATTGCCACCACCCAGCGAAAAGAAGAAGATCGGGTGGAGATCTTAAGCGGCATCTTCGATGGAGTGACCACTGGCACCCCTATCTCCATGATCATCTGGAACAAGGATGCCAGCTCCAGCGCTTATGATGCCATTAGGAACATGCCCCGTCCGGGCCATGCTGACTACACCTACCAGGCCAAATACGGCATCAGAGACCATCGCGGAGGCGGGAGGGCTTCGGCCCGGGAAACCGTGGGCCGTGTCGCAGCCGGAGCTATTGCCAAGAAGCTTCTATCTCGGGATGGAATAGAGATAGCAGGCTATGTCACCGAGCTGGGCGGAATTAAAGCCCACATCAGCACTTCAGACCTCTCCACCCTCAGGTCAAATGCCGAGTCAAATCCCATTCGCTGCCCTGACCAGGATGCTGCCGGCCGGATGCTGGAACTCCTGGACAAAGTCAGGCTGGAGGGAGACAGCTTGGGCGGTATTGTGGAAATCGTAGCTAAGGGCGTGCCTCCCGGACTTGGCGAGCCGGTATTCGACAAGCTGGACGGCGATCTGGCCAAGGCGCTCATGAGCCTGGGCGCTGTGAAGGCGGTGGAGATTGGCGCTGGCCTTGAGAGCGCCCGGATGCGAGGCAGCCAGATGAACGATCCGCTGATCTTAAAAGATAGTCGTGTCGATTTCGAAACCAACAATGCCGGGGGAATCTTAGGCGGAATATCCACCGGTGCTCCCATCATTTGCAGGATTGCTGTTAAGCCCACTCCTTCTATTTCAAGAAGGCAGCGCACTGTAGATCTTCTATCTAACCGGCCTGCCGAGATCGAAATAAAAGGCAGGCACGATCCGGCTATCCCGCCCAGAATTGTGCCGGTGGCCGAGGCCATGGTGGCTCTAGTGCTGGCCGACCACCACATGAGGGCCCAATCGTCCAGGCTGTAGCACCTTTAAATCTTTACCAGGATATCAAAGTGACCATGCGAAAAGAGTTTCGCCGGCTGATCTCTCCGGAAGAAGCCAGGTCCATTGTGCTTGGCCATCTGCCCGCCGTCGAGGAGGAGACGGTTTCCCTGGATTGCGCTCAAGGCCTCGTCCTTGCTGGGAAGGTCGTCTCTGAGATCGACGTTCCTGGTTTTAACCGCGCTTCCATGGACGGCTACGCTGTAAAGGCTACTGATGTCGTGGAGGCCAGGGAAGACCGACCTGTTCGCCTCAGCCTGGTGGGCAGCGTTCCCATAGGAAGCAGGGCTCAAGTTCAAGTCGGCCCTCTTCAGGCCGCAGAGATCTCCACCGGCTCCATGATGCCAGATGGAGCTGACGCTGTGGTCATAATAGAGCAATCCGAAGAGGATGGAAAAGAGGTTCTAGTCAGGAAGCCGGTTTATGCCGGTGAAAATGTTCTGGCGGCCGGGAGCGACATCATGTTTGGAGATGCGGTTCTCCTGCCTGGAACTATTCTTTCTGCCAGGCAAATCGGCCTCCTGGCTGCGCTTGGCCGGGACCGCGTCAAAGTGAGGCGCCTGCGGGTGGGGGTTGCCTCCACCGGCAACGAACTGGTGGAGCCGGGAACAGCTCTTCAGCCAGGCCAGATATACGACATTAACTCCTATTCCATAGCCGCAGCAGTCCAGGAGTGCAGTGCCACGCCGATAAGGTATGGAATTTTGCCCGATGATCACGATTCAATGGCCAAGGCGCTGCAAAAGATCTCCCAGGAATGTTCCATGACTTTAGTCAGCGGTTCCACCTCTGCCGGAGTTGGCGACATGGTTTATCAGATCCTGGATGAGATAGGGGAGACCATATTTCATGGAGTAAATCTAAAACCAGGAAAGCCCACCCTTTTTGGCTCTATCTCCGGAAAGCCCATCCTGGGACTGCCGGGCTACCCCACCAGCGCCCTTACAGTCTTTTCGCAGCTGGCGGCACCGGCCATTAGAAAAGCATTGGGCCGCCGAGCGCAGGGGATGAAGAGGAAGGGGATCCTCGCCAAGCCAGTGAGGACCGAGGGAAGACATCAGCTTCTGTCGGTGGGCATTTCCGGCGATCGCGTTTATTCCGTAG
>JADDYB010000215.1_pt1 | contig 18128 bp, 25 predicted proteins | sample 8641941 | NCBI WGS metagenome assembly JADDYB01 (sample SAMN16275377, study PRJNA637457) | freshwater sediment metagenome | isolation source: Lake Kineret sediment | place: Israel: Lake Kineret | collected 2013
CAGCGAACGCCACTCCGATCGCGGCGGCCGTCTTCGTCGCCGAGACGACCGGCTCGACCGGCTACGTCGTGCCCGGCCTCATCGCTGCGACCGCGGCCTACCTCGTCAGCGGCGGTCGCTCGATATCCCGCAACCAGCGGCCCGGCAGGCGCGAAGTCTAGTCGGGCCCCGGCGGGCCGGTGCCGCTCAGGCGGCCGCGTGCCGGTTGCGGCTGTCTAGACCGAGGACTTGCCGGTCATGTGCTCGATGAGGAGCTCGAACACGCACGTCCTCTCCAGGTCGCGTTCGATCTCGGCCTCGGCTTCGACGAGGTAGTCGGGCGAGTACTTCCTCGCGAGGCATCGCAGGGCGTGGATCTTCTCGTCATCCGTTGTGAGGATCCGCGCTGTCCCGAAGGCGACCGCGCTCCGGTAGTGCGTGGCGAACGCGTCCGGCACGACGTCGTCCGCGGCGATGACGCAGAAGGAAGCCTTGTCGCTGCGCTCAAGAGCGTCGATCTTGTGCCCGGCGAGTGCGGAATGGAAGTAGAGTCGCCCATCCTCGTGGGCGAAGCTCAGGGGAACCGCGTAGGGGTAGCCGTCGTCACCCTGGACCGCCAGGACTCCGGAGGTGCAGGAGTGCAGCATGGCGGCCGCCTCGGAATCCGAAAGCAGGCGATTCTTGCGCCTCATCTCTCTGAACATGTCTCGACTTCCTCGTGGGTCGTGGGTCACCACATGCCAGCGCGGTTGCGCGCGGAAGGGGTCGGCGCCCACATAGTAGCGGACCCTGCGCTATCCTCGGTCACGTTGAATTCGGGGCGCGCCCGGGCTGAGGCGCCGTGCGGCCGAGCGGCCGGAGGTGGCGATGGCAGTGGATAGGAAGACGCTCATTCGTGAGTACAAGGAGTCGCCGAGACCCGCTGGCGTATTCGGCGTCCGCAACGTGGAGACGGGGCGGTTGCTCGTGGGCGCGACTCCCAACCTTCCCGGGATGCTGAACCGCCAGCGCTTTCAGCTCGAGATGGGATCGCATCCGGACAAGGAGCTCCAAGCGGATTGGGACTCCCTCGGACCCGACGCGTTCGCCTTCGAGGTTCTCGACGAGCTCGAGCAGATTGACGACCCCGGTGCCGACCAGGCCTCGGATCTGGACACACTGAGGCTCGTCTGGCTGGAAAGGATCGAGGAGCAGGGCATCACCCTGTACCCCATGTCGAGGCGGGGCTTGTAGCGGTGCGGCCGGTTTGGGTCCTCAGGTCGCCAGTCGAGCCTTCATCTGCTTGTAGATGAACCCTGCGGAGCGGGCAGGCGCGAGGCGCGCGAGCCGGTCCAGCAACTTGGCGTCGCCGCCGACCATGACCCGGTAGGCATCGCGCTCCATGCCCTCGATGATGATACGGGCCGCGTCGCCGGGCTGCGTCATCTTCATCTTCGGCGCCTTGCCATCCGGCGTGTCGGACACAGAGGGAGCGTCCAGACCCGAGTTCTTTGAGATGTCGGTCGCGATGGCACCGGGGAACACCGTCGTGACGGACACGCTGGTGTCGGTGAGCTCGGAATGGAGCCCTTCGGTGAGCAGCTTCACGGCTGCTTTCGATGCGCCATAGATCGACTGTCCCGGGAAGGGCATGAAGCCACCCATGCTCGACACGTTCACCAGGTGGGCCTCGGGTCTCTTAAGCAGGTGCGGGAGGAAGGTCTTCGTCATGTTGACGACGCCCCAGAAGTTGACGTTCATCACGCGCTCGATCGCGTCGTAACCCAGGTCGTTGACCGGCACGAACGGCTGGATGATGCCGGCGCAGTTGATGAGGCCGTCCACCTGCCCGTGCTTCTCGATGACCGCTGCGGGGAGTGCCTCCACCGCTGCCCGGTCGGTGATGTTCACGACGTGCGTCGAGAGCCGGCCCGCTTTGTCACCGGCGAGCGCGGCAGTCTCCTGCGGACCCGTTGCGCTGATGTCGATCGCCGCGACCCGCGCTCCGCGGCCGAGGAGCTGCAGGGTCAGCTGCCGGCCGATCCCGTTGCCTCCCCCGGTGACGACGATCGTCTTGTCTGCAGCGCGCATGGCAACTCCTCGCTGGTCTGGCGCGGGCTGCCTGCGGCTGTCGCCGCCAAGTCCGGTGCCGGGCGGTTTCGGGTGGAACGAACTCCCGGCAGAGTGTAGCGCTATCGCGGTGTCAGCCGCGCTCCTCTTGGTATCGTGTGCAGTGTGCGGTTGGTCCGACCACCGGGGGGCGACATGGCCGATTCCGAAGGCAAGAGGGTCCGAGTCGAGATTGTCGACATCATGGGTAGCGGGGAGTGCCCCTCGGGTTTCGAGGTCGGGCGGGCTTGGGTGGTGGCTGATTCCGTCGTCCCCGAGGGCATGTGCGCGTGGGCATACAACGCCATCTCGCCGTTCATTACCGCTCTGCGCTGTGACGGGCGCTTCCCGTGGCGAGACGACCCGGTCGCGCGCGTGTGCTGCCCGGACGCGGACAACCCGGTCGTCTTCCTGCTGAGCATCGAGGTGGAGGGCGGGGGCGGGCCGATGAGCGAGATCGTCATCGCCGAGGGCTACTCGCCGGGCGTGATCGGCGACGTGACCGCGCTTCACGCCCGCTACTACCACGAGCACTGGGGGTTCGGCGCCCACTTCGAGGCGACGGTCGCGAAGGGGCTCGCGGAGTTCGTGCAGCGGTACGAGCCGGATCGGGACGGCTTCTGGACGGCTTCTTCCGGCGGTCGCATCGTCGGCTCCGTCGCCATCGACGGCGCGTTCGCGGATACGGCCGGGGCGCACCTGCGGTGGTTCTTCGTCTCGGACGGCGTCCGGGGTCAGGGAGTGGGCAGCCGGCTACTGGGCACGGCAAGGGACTTCTGCCGCGACAAGGGCTACCGCCGGATCCACCTGTCGACGTTCCGGGGCCTGGACGCTGCGAAGCATCTGTACGAACGCGAGGGGTTCGTGCTCGTTGACGAGCGCCTGGGCACGCAGTGGGGGACCGAGGTGAGCGAGCAGCGGTGGGAGTGCGAGCTCCTCGGCGACTGACCACGGCTCCGCGGCCCGGCCGGGTATGTTCGACAGGGAGGTGGGGACGTGGCTGAGTACACAAAGGCCGAGGCGCTCGCGTTCATCGACGCGACGCGTCTCACCATCGAGGGCAAGACCGGGTTCAGGTGGATGGCCGAGAAGCTCGGTGACCTGTCCGCCTTCATCGAGTCCATGGCCGCCGAGAACGAGCGGATGAGCGCCTACCTCGACCACGCGGATGTGCGGGCGGACTTCGAGGCGTTCTGCGCCGCTCAGGTTGATGCGCCCGCGCCCGGCAGCACAGAAAACGAGAGCTGAGCGCCGCCGTGGCATCACCGGCGAGCGGCGAGAGGAGGGCGCGGGATGGCGGCTGAACGGCCGGCGGAGGAGCGCGAAGTCCTGCTCGCGTTGCTCGGCCTTCTCGAAGGCGTGGGAAGCGCGAACGACGCCGAGGACCACGGCTACCAAGACGAGGCCGAGCGCATCCGTTCCGAGCATGTCGAGGCGATACGTGCGCTGAGTGCCGAGCATGCGTTCGTGCGAGAGCTGCTGCCGGGGCTCGCAGACGAGCTCGACTCGGGCCACGTGTTCGGTTTCGGCTGGGCGGACCTGCGCTCAGCGATTGGGGAGAGGCTGCTCGCGCTGTGCGAGGTGTGCTCCGAACTCGCCGACGAGGAGTACGCGTTCCAGAAGTACGGCTGGTCGGAGGGGAGCAGCGAACTCCCGGGAGCCGCCGCCCGCCTCGAACTCGTCCGCGACCTGAAGGAGGACGGCGGCAGCCGTCTGCTCCAACTCAAGCGCTGCCCTTTGTGCGGCACCCCCTACCTGTACCGCACCGACTACGAGTACCTCACGAACGGTACCGAGGACGAAGAGTTCCTGACTCGCCTCACCGAAGTCCAGGCCGAGGAGCACCTGCGGGAATCGTCCGGCGCAACCGAGGAGTGACGGCATCAGGGGTATGGACACCCCATGGCCGCCGCACGTCTGCGAGGAAGAAGCGAGATGCCCAACCGTTCCAGCGCGACCACCATCGACGAGTACGTCGCTGAGTTCGAGCCCGAGACCCGAGAGGTGCTCGAGCAACTGCGCGCGCTGATCGCGGGCCTCGCGCCCGAGGCGACCGAGACCATCGCGTACGCGATCCCGACGTTCGACCTTCTCGGGAAGCACCTCGTGCACTTCGCCGGGTACGCGAAGCACGTGGGCCTCTATCCGACTCCCAGCGGGATGACGGCGTTTCAGGAGGAGCTCGCGCCCTACCGCAGCGGCAAGGGCTCGGTGCAGTTCCCTCTCGGTGAACCGTTGCCGATCGACCTGATCCGGAGCATCGTCGAATTCAGGATCGAGGAGGTCACGCGGGCGGCGAAACGCTAACGCGTGCTACCCTCCGGGCAGCGGCACTTTGGACCGGGACTCGACTGCGTGCAGCGGGTACCCGGAAGGGAGAAGCGGATGAAGCGCACCATGCTCGGTGGCAAGATTCACCGCGCCACCGTGACGGGGGCGGACCTCGACTACGAAGGCAGCGTCACGGTCGACGAAGACCTGCTTGGCGCGGCAGGCATCCTCGAAGGCGAGGCCGTGCACATCTGGAACGTCACAAACGGCTCACGTCTCACCACCTATGCGCTCGCGGGCCCGGGCGGCTCCGGCGTCGTGTGTGTGAACGGCGCGGCGGCGCACCACGCGTCCGTCGGCGACGTCGTGATCCTCGCGAACTTCGTCGAGATGGAGGATGCGGAGGCCCATGCCTGGCGGCCTCGCGCGGTCTTCGTCGACTCGGCCAACCGAATCCGTGAGTCGCGACCGGAGCGGCTCCCCGTGGCGGGAGCACGCTCGTGAGTATCGACCCGGTCGACGTCGCCGTCACAGCCGCGCTGGTCGCTCTCGTGATCGCAGTCGAGAAGATCGACCGCGCGGACGCGCTGGGGAGCGCGCTCCAGCGGGTGCGCGTGCGTCTGGGCAGGCGCGTGCCCGTGGGCTGGCATCAAGGCGAGGGTGAGACGACGCTCAGAGTCGGGCGCCCGGACACGACGATCGTGATCCGCATGCCGCTTCGGCTGAACGGTGCCGGGTCGCCCGCCGTCCACGTGGCGCGGACCGACCACTCGACGCGCTTCTCCGTCGCGGGCGACGAGGCGACGCTCGACGAGTTCCTCGAAGCCTACGACGACAGCCTGGGCCCCATCGACATCCAGGTCCACTCGCCCGGCAGGGTCGCCTCGGCGAACATCGGAGGCGGTGCGCAGTGAGCATGCTCTCGGTAGGCATCATCGGGTCGGCGCTCTCGCTGCTCCTGATGCTCGGCGGGTTCATCTGGCTCGGAGCGCGCCGCGAGCTCGAGAGCTCGCGGATGACTCCCGAGGAAGCCGGGGACCTGGCGGTGCGCGGGTGGCGCGGGCGCCCGGGGCTCGTGTGGTTTTGCGGCCTCGCCACCGGCGTGAGCTTCCATGCCGAGAAGCCGACGCGCGAGATCGTCGACATGCTCATAGCGGGAAGATGGCGAGAGGGGCTGCCGTGGGCGACACCTGCCCTCGGGGCGCTGGGAGCGTTCTTCTTCTGGCCGCTGCTCATCGGAGTCATCCTCGGACTCGAGGGCCTGGCGCTCTGGGGGCTGGTCGGTTTCTTCTTCGTCGGTGCACTCGTGGCCGCCTGGCCACGCGAAGCCGGTCAGTCGCGCGGGTGAGCGGGTCGGGGGCGGGGCAGCGAAGCATCCGGATCGACGCGCTCAGGGGATTCGCGATGGTGGCCGTGGTCGCGGGCCATGCGATTCAGAGGAACGCCGGTGGCGACCGGCACGCCCTGCTCTTTCTGGCAGCGTTCCATACGCCACTGCTCGCATTCGTTTCCGGCTACCTCACGATGCCTCCCGCCGCGGGTATCGGGCGGTGGCTCTCGGCTCGGGCGCGGCGGCTCCTGCTGCCCTTCGCCGCCTGGGCGCCGGTACTGTGGTTCATGTCGAGGTTCGAGTTCACCGGGCTCGACGTCGTGGGGATCCCGGAGTCCGGAGGCGTGTATCTCGGATCGCTCTTCAGTCGTCCGGGGGACGGGCTTTGGTATCTGCTCGTTCTCTTCTATTGGGCGGCCCTTGCGGCCACCGAGCGATGTCTCATCGAGCGAGGACGTACGGCGGTGATCATCGGCAACTGTGCTCTGGTGCTCGGAACCTACCTGCTGTGGAGGGACCACTGGTTCTGGACGCCCGACAAGTACGGGCTCACCTACTTCGCCGAGCTGCTGCCGTTCATGGTCTTGGGGCTGCTCGTCCGCCGTTTCGGATGGGATCTCGGAGGACGGCTTCACCGCCGCGCGGGGTTGACGGGTGTCGTGCTGCTCGCCGTGGTCGCCGTTTGGCTGACACCCGGCTTGGTGTCGCATGACGCGTGGCCAGCGGTTGAGCGGTTCGCGTGCGGTCTGGTGGGCATGGTGGGTGCGGTGCTGCTCGTTCGGTCCGTGACGCCGGACCGGGTGCTCAGGCCTCTCGCCGTGATCGGGCGGGCGTCCCTCGGCGTGTACGCGATGCATCTGCTGTTCCTGCGCACCGGCATCGGCGGCGGCTGGACCCGGGCGGTGTTCTCGTTCGTCATCGCGCTGGCGCTTTCACTCGCCGGAACGCACCTTCTGCGGCGGTCTCGCCTGACGGCCGCGGTCTTTCTCGGAGAGTCCACGGCGGCCGCCCCGGCGTGACGGGCACCCACTACTCTCTGGTGGGTATCAACCCCTTAGTCTCGTCAGGGGGCGAGGCCTGAGAGCGTCCGCAGCGTGACGCGCGGACGGGGAGGGACCGGTATCGATGAAGAGGCGCATCTGCCTGTGCGTTCTGGTGATCGTGATGGCTGCGGTGGTCGTGCCCGTGTCCGGATGCGGGAGGATCAACAGCATGCTCGGCCTTGGACGGCAGGAGGTCGCACCGGAGCCCGTGCCCGAGCCGGCGGCTGAGCCTGCCATGGAGCCCGGCACCGACGCCGAACCCGCAGACGCGGCGGACGCGACTTTCGCAGTCGGCGACAGCGTCGCTGCGATCTGGGACGACGGCTCCTACTACCTGGCGAACGTCATCGGGGTCAAGGACGACCAAATCACGGTTCGCTACGTCGACGACGCCAGCACGAAGACGGTGCCGTCCTCCGACGTGAGAGCGGTGGTCGTGAAGGCCTGGGCGGTCGGAGACAAGGTGCTCGCGGTCTGGTCCATGGGGCGCTTCTACCCCGGCACGGTCATCGAAGCGAACGATCCCACCTACAAGGTGAAGTGGGACGACGGCAGCGAACCCACGGACGTGGTCTCCGACAGGATCATCGCCGCCGAGTGAGAGGGCGGCTCCGTTGGCTCGGCCGGCTGAACGCGGTCAGGCGTGCGCGTCCGGGTCCGGGCCTGCGGCCAGCACCTCGGCGCTCACGTGTTCGGCATAGCGCCCGAAGTTGTCGGCGAACATCCTCGCCAACTTCACGGCTGCCTCGTCGTACGCCGCTCCGTCCTGCCACGATGCGCGGGGGTCGAGCACGCCCGAGGGTACTCCTCCGCACTCGCCGGGCACGAGAATCCTGAACACGGGGTGCGGCTTGAAGCGCCCGCACGTCAGTGAACCGTCCAGCGCGCCCGCGATCAGCGCGCGCGTGGTCTCGATGCTCATGCGGTGCCCGACGCCGTAAGGCCCGCCCGTCCAGCCGGTGTTCACGAGCCAGCAGTCGGTCCCGTGCTCGCTCAGGCGGTCGGCGAGCATGGTCGCGTAGCGCTCCGCGCGCAGCGGCATGAACGGTGAGCCGAAGCACGCCGAGAAGGTCGGCCGCGGCTCGGTGATGCCCGCCTCGGTACCCGCGACCTTGCTGGTGAACCCGGAGAGGAAATGGTAGCTCGCCATCTCGGGCGTGAGCTTGGCGATGGGAGGCAGTACGCCGAAGGCGTCGCAGGTCAGGAAGAAGACGTTGCGCGGGTGGCCGCCTACCCCGCCGAGGACCGCGCCGGGGATGTGCTCGACGGGATACGTCGCCCGTGTGTTCTCGGTGAGGAAGTCCGAGTCGTAGTCGATCGCCCGCGTATGGGGGTCGATGACGACGTTCTCGAGGATGGACCCGAACTTGATCGCGTCGAAGATCTGGGGCTCTGACTCGGCGGACAGGCGGATCGTCTTCGCGTAGCAGCCGCCTTCGAAGTTGAAGATGGAGTGGTCGCTCCAGCCGTGCTCGTCGTCGCCGATGAGGCGGCGTGCCGGGTCGGCGGAGAGCGTCGTCTTGCCGGTGCCCGAGAGGCCGAAGAACAGCGCCGCGTCACCCGATGCGCCGACGTTCGCTGCGCAGTGCATAGGCAGCACGCCCGTCTGGGGCAGCAGGTAGTTCATGACGCTGAAGATGGCCTTCTTCATCTCGCCGCCGTACATGGAGCCTAGGATGAGCACGACCTTGCGGGTGAAGTCGATGCCGACGAAGACTGGGGAACGCGTTCCGTCGAGGTCCGGGTTCGCGCGGACGGTCCCACAGTTCACCACCGTGAACTCGGGGGCGAAGTCGGCGAGATCCGCGGGCGCGGGCCGGACGAACAGCGTGTTCGCGAACAGCGCGTGCCAGCTCGCGTCGGCGACGACCCGGACGGGCTGGCGATACGTGCGCTCCGCGCCGGAGAAGCCGTCGAACACGTAGAGGTCGCGGTCCTTCAGGTAGTTGCGGGCCTTCTCGAAGAGGCGGTCGAAGAGCGCCCGCTCACAGCCCACGTTCGTCTCGTTCCAGTCGACGAGGTCGGCCGCCGCGCCTTCCCGGACGATGAAGCGGTCGAGGGGAGAGCGCCCGGAGGGCTCGCCGGTCTTGACGACCAGGGCGCCGTTCGCCGCGAGGATACCCTCGCCCCGCGCGAGGGATCGCGCTATGAGCTCGGCGGGCGGCAGGTTGCGGTGAACCGTGCCGACGGTGTCGAGTCCCAGCGCTGCCAACTGCGGCCGGATCTCGTCTCCGGACGGCGGTGCGATCGTCATGCGGACCTCCCCCTCAGGACGCCGCGAGCTCATCGTGGAACCGCTCGCACTGCGCATTGTAGTGGATGGGGTGGGGTCGCCCCCAAGACGAGCGTGTTGGTATCATTTCCGGCAGGGGCGCCAAAGGAGGGGGAGGCGCAATGGCGGGGTTCGAGAAGGGGTCGTCGCTGAAGTCCAGCTTCACGGCGATCCGGACCGAGTTGGGCGAGGCTGACTGGCAGCGCGTTCTGGAGGCGTTGGACCCGGGGGACCGTGAGATCGTGGCGGCGCCGGAGAAGCAGAACCTTGTTCCGACTGCGGTGACCGGTCGCTTCTACACGATGATCTACAGGGTCGTGTGCAGCAGTGACCGCATGTGCATCGAGCGCAAGCTGCGTGCGGCGGGCAGGCGTGATGCCGACGACATGCTCGACGGCGTCTTCAGCGTGTTCGCCCGGTTCGTCTCGCCCGACCAGGCGTTCAAGCGTGCGGGGGGCATGATCTCGTCGATCTACTCGGGGGTGACAGCAGAATCGCTGCCTAACGCCGACGGTCACGGCGGCGTGCTGAAGATCATCGGGCTCGACGACGAGCCGTTCGCGGCCTGCGTCATCAGCGGTTGGATCGAACGTGCGATCGAGCGCTTCGGAGCGCACAACGCCTCGGTGGCGGAGCGCGAGTGGGCAGCGGGACGTGACGCGGCGCAGACGCTCGTGTTCGATCTGAGCTGGGACTGACGCCCGGGGCGCCGTCGGGTATCCTCCTCACGTACGCCATGAACCGCCGGACCGGGAGGTCGACGTGAAGAAGAAGTTGCTCCTGCTGCTCGTTGCCGCGCTCACCATGCTCGCAGCCGCCTCGATGACCGGGTGCGGTCAGAAGGCCGAGGAGCCCGCAGCCGAAGCCCCCGCCGAGCAGACGGTGCCCGCCGAGGACGCCGCAGACGCCCCCGAGGATCCCGCCGCATCGGCGCCTGCAGCCGATGCCGTCACCGAACTCGTCATCGAGGATCTTGAGGAGGGCGACGGCGCCGAGGCCAAGGCCGGCGACAACGTCACCGTCCACTACACGGGATGGCTCACCGATGGCACCAAGTTCGACTCCTCGCTCGACCGCGGCGAGCCGTTCACCTTCGATCTGGGCCAGGGTTACGTCATCAAGGGCTGGGACGAGGGTGTCGCGGGCATGAAGGTCGGCGGCAAGCGCAAGCTCACCATCCCCTCGGACATGGGCTACGGCGACGCGGGTGCGCCTCCGAGCATCCCCGGCGGGGCCACCCTCGTGTTCGAGGTGGAACTGCTCTCCGTCAACTGAGGCCGTCCTGGTGCGGCTCGCGACCTCCGCAGTCGGGCACACTAGCTGAGGAGGTGGTCGGATGACGGGCTGGCGTCCATGGCACCGGCACCATCAGGAGGAGCGCCCCTCAGCGCCCCAGCGCGTGGGACTCGTGCTGGGCGGGGGCGCGCTGCGTGGCGCCGCCCACCTGGGTGCGCTGGGCGTACTCGAGCAGGCCGGATTCCGGCCCGCGGTCATCACCGGCACAAGTGTCGGCGCCATCATCGGCGCCGGCCTGGCTGCGGGCGTCTTGGCCGAGGACATGTGGGAGACGTTCCGCGAGCTCGACTGGCGCGACGTGGCCAAGCCGGCGTGGAAGTCCAAGCTGAGCATGCTGGCCTCCGATCCACTCGGCGGGCTCATCACGCGGGTCACGCAGGTGGAGGCGATCGAGGATCTCTCCCTGCCGTTCGCGGCGGTCGCCTGTGACCTGCTGACCGGCAGTCGCGTCACGATCACCTCGGGCGACCTGCGCCGCGCGCTGTCCGGCTCCTCGGCGATACCCGCGGCGTTCGAACCCGTGAAGGCGGGCTCGGCGATGCTCGTGGACGGCGGGGTGGTCGACAACCTTCCCGTCGAGGCGGCTCGTGAGCTCGGGGCGGACTACGTCGTCGCGATCGACATCATGCCCGCGCTGGACGGCTCGTTCACCCCGAAGGACGTCCGTGACGTGGTGCTGATGTCGTGGAACATCGTCGAGCACAACACCGAAGGCGGCCGCGACCTCGCGGACATCGTCATCACGCCGGACGTCGCGCGCATCTCGCTGTCGGACTTCCGGCAGATCCCGCTCGCGTTCGAGGCCGGGGCGGAGGCTGCCGAGGCGGCGCTGCCGAGGATCCGTGCGGACCTGGGGCTCGCCGCCGGCTGAGCCGCTACAGCCAGTGGATTCGACCGCTCGCCAGCTTGAACGCCGCGCCGACGACGGCGGGTACCCGGCAGATCCCCGTTTCCGAGAAGAACGCGTCGAGCTCGCGCACCGTGTCGCGGACGTGCTCGTCGACGGCTGCTGCGAGGAGCGCGTCATCGGCGTCATCCGGCGCGGTGGCCGGATCGATGTCATCGATGCGGATGTGGCGAGTGATCGGGTCGAGCCAGTCGGGTGCGTCGCCGGCCAGCGCGGCGGTCACCGCGCCGCAGTCCTCGTGCCCCAGGACCACCACCGTGTCGATGCCGAGCATCTCCACCGCGTAGCGGATCGAGGCGAGGCTCGCGGCGGCGAGCACGTGACCCGCAGTGCGCACGACGAAGAGCTCGCCCGGTCCCGCGTCGAAGACCGCCTCGACGGGCACGCGGGAATCGGAGCATCCCACGATGCACGCCCACGGCTGCTGACCGCGGACGGATGAGGCGCGCTGCTCGGAGGAGAAGTGTCCCGAACTCACGCCGCGCGCGAAACGGTCGTTGCCGTCACGCAGCAAGCGGAGTGCGGTCTGTGTATCGTGCGCCATCCGTGCTCCTCCTGCGGCTCGCGTGAGCGGGTTGCGCGCATCTTACCCGCTGGCTCCGGTGTCCGCCACGCGTCGGCCGCCCGGTGCGGGGGTGCGCGCTCCCACCAGCCACGCCGTGTACCGCGTGCGCGAGAGCAGCCATGCGGACGCGTAGCTCGCGACACAGATCGCCGCCCATGCGGCAGGCATCGCGAGCGGGGTGAGCCACACGCGAGAGGCGGCGGCGCTGGCCGCGGCATCGACTACACCCTCTGCGACGAGCAGCCACAGCGGGTGGACGAAGTACACGCCGAAGGAGAGGGCGGCGGCTGCCACCAGGGCCCGCTGCACCCGCCCGTCGCCGTTCGCGGCTGCCGAGGGCTTCTCGGCGGCGAATGCGGCGAACGCGATGCCGAGCACGGTCGCGGCCATGCCCAGCGGATACGCGAGGCGGCGCGCGGGTTCGGGCCACGCTGCCGTGGCGCCGACGCTCATCGCGTACAGGGGCACCGTCCCGCCGACGAGCAGCGCGGGCCACGCGGCACGCATCCAGCGGGGGAGTGCCGGGAGGCGGAGCGCGAACCACGCCCCCAGCGCCATGTGGGGCAGGTGAGTGGCGACGTGCGTCGCGTACGAGTACGGGAGCCCGGGCGCGACCTCTCGCAGCCACCCGCCGAGTGGCGGCCAGAACGCTATGCGGACCGCGTAGAGCACGAGCAGCGTCAGGTCCGGGCGACGGCGAAGCGCCCGTGCGAAGAGCGGTGTGAGCGCGTAGAAGGTGAGCAGCATCGGCACGAAGTAGAGGTGGTACCAGACGTGCCCGGTGAGGAGGAGACCGGGGGCCCGCGCAAGGCTAGCCACCGGGTCGGCGGCGCGAGCGAGCAACACGCCGAGGTAGAGCACGGCCCACGCGAGGTACGGCGCGCCGACGAGCTTCGCCTTGGCGAGCATGAAGCGCCCGTACGCGCCTTTCTCGCCGGGGAGAGGCTTCGACCAGACGAGCGCGCCGGAGATGAACACGAACAGAGGCACCGCGTAGTGGAGCAGGTCGTCGGCCACCGCCGTGAGCGAGTCCCGGGCGACCAGCGGCCGGAGCGGCATGAAGCTGTGGATGGCGACCACGGTGAGGATGGCGAAGACACGCAGCGCGTCGTACGCGAGCACGCGGTGACGCGTGCCGGACGCGGCGGTCGCGGGCGGCGGTGCTGCGGCGGTGTGCGTGACGGAGTCCACGGGTCGAGTGTAGGCGATACTATGTGACGCGTACCCACTCCGTCCCTCAGGAGCACTGAATGGCGCGCTGCTCGTATCACCCGAGCGTCGAGACGGAACTGACCTGCACGGAATGCGGCAAGCCCATCTGCCCCAAAGAGATGGTGCTCACCCCCGTCGGCTACAAGTGCCCCGAGGACGCTCGCCCGAAGAAGGCGCAGTACACGTTCGTCAAGCCGCGCCAGCTCGCCGCCGCCGCGGGGATCGGGCTCGTGACGGGCATCGGCGGGGCGTTCCTCGTCGCGATGATCGGGTGGGGCGGGTTCCTCATCGGAATCGTGTGGGGCTCGCTCGTCTCCGAGGCGGTCAGGCGCGCGTCAGGGGGACACCGGGGAGGCGCCGTCGGAGCCATCGCCGCTGGCTCGATCGTGCTGGGCACCCTGGTGGTGGGCGTGAGCTGGTTCACGGCGCTCGTCGCGGTCGTCGTGGCGCTGGTTCAGCTCGCCGTGATCGAGTTCCGGTGAGCCTCGACGCCGTAATCGGCGACCTCGCATGCCCGAAGTGCGAGGCGGCGCTGTTGCTTGAAGGCGGCGCCGTCCGCTGCGCCCAGGGGCACTCCTTCGACGTCGCACGCAGCGGCTACGTGAACCTGCTGCCCGCGGGCACGTCCCCGGGGACGGCCGACGCCCCGGCGATGGTGGCGGCGCGCGCGGCGTTTCTCGGCTCGGGGGCGTTCGATCCCGTGGTCGAAGCGGTCGCCGCGGCGGCGGAAGCGCTCGCTCGGGACGTGTCCGGGTGTGTGGTCGACGCGGGCGCGGGGACCGGCCACTACCTCGCCGCGGTCCTGGACCGAGTGCCGGGACGCGCAGGCCTCGCACTCGACATCTCGAAGCACGCAGCCAAGCGCGCCGCACGCTGCCATCCCCGCGCCGCCGCGGTCGTCTGCGACACCTGGGGCCGGCTGCCGGTGCGTGACGGGGTGGCCGCGGTCGTGCTCGACGTCTTCTCCCCGCGCAACGCCGCGGAGTTCGCGCGAGTGCTGGCGGAGGGTGGCGGCCTCGTGGTCGCGACGCCGACGTCCGCGCATCTCGCCGAGTTGCGCGAGCCGCTCGGGCTTATCTCGGTGGACGAGCGCAAGACTGAGCGGATCGACGAGGCTTTCGAGGGGCGATTCCAACAGGTGGGCGACGCGGTCGTCGAGTACGCGCTCTCACTCGACCGGGGACAGGCGCTCGGCGTGCTGGAGATGGGTCCCAGCGCACGGCACGTCGGGGAAGAGGAGAGGCGGGCGCGCGTGTCGAAACTCGCCGAGCGGACGGTTGCGAGCGTCAGCGTCCGCGTCGCGTCGTACCGCCGGTGGTGAGACCGTTCATACTGGAGCGTGCTGCAGGGTGGGGATTGCGGGGACTGCATGAGTCCTCTGTCGATGGGGAGGGGTGCGCGATGCTGAAGGAGTTCAAGGAGTTCGCCCTGAAGGGCAACGCCATCACGCTCGCGGTGGGTGTCGTGATGGGCGCGGCGTTCAACGCGATCATCACGTCCATCGTCGACGGGGTGTTCAACCCGCTGATCGGCGTGATCCTGGGGGGTGCCGCTCTCGATACGCGCGTCTTCACCATCGCGGGCGTCACGTTCGGCTGGGGCTCGGTCGTGGGCGCCATCGTGAACTTCCTCGCCGTCGCGATCGCGCTGTTCGTCGTCGTGAAGTTCGTGAGCCGCTTCCGGAAGCAGGCGGACCCCACGACTCACCCGTGTCCGTTCTGCACCACCGAGATCTCGAACGACGCCAAGCGGTGTCCGGCCTGCACGTCCGAGCTGCCGGCGGTGTGAGCACGCACGTCCCGCGAGGGCACGGGCGGTGCGTGGGCGGGTGGAGATTCGGTGGAGTGGCGGGTGATACCCACTGCCAGGCGTAGACTTCGCTTGAAGTCGGCCGCCGTTCGCGAAGGAGGACCGCATGGTACCTGACACCCGCCGCATACTCCTCGTCGAGGATGAGAAGGCCATCCGCGAGGCCGTCACGGCCTACCTGGAGCGAGAGGGCTACTGGGTCACGCCCGTTGGCGACGGCGTCGCGGCGCTCGAACAGTTCACGAGGAGCCGTTTCGACCTCGTCGTGCTCGACCTCATGCTCCCCCGGCTTCCGGGCGAGCAGGTCTGCGCGGCGATTCGGGACGCATCGGACGTCCCTATCATCATGCTCACGGCGAAAGGGGAGCTCGAGGACCGCGTGAAGGGGCTCGAGCTCGGTGCTGACGACTACCTGGTGAAGCCGTTCTCCCCGCGCGAGCTCGTCGCACGCGTGCGCGCCCTCATGCGGCGCGCCAAGGTGACCGACGAGCCGCAGCGCGACCGGCTCGTCTTCGGGGACCTCGAGATCGACGTCGCGGGGCACAAGGCGTTTCTCGGCGGGGAGGAACTCGACCTGACCGCGAGCGAGTTCAAGCTGCTGACCACGTTGTCGCGATACCCAGGCCGCGTGTACTCGCGCATGGAGCTCGTCGAGAAGGTGCTCGGCTACGACTTCGAGGGCTACGAGCGCACGATCGACTCGCACGTGAAGAACCTCCGGGCGAAGCTGGACGACGATCCGCGCGATCCGACCTTCATCTACACCGTGCACGGTGTGGGGTATCGCTTCGAGGCGCCCAAGTCCGCTGATGAATAGGGTGCCGCAACCACGGCTTCCCAAGCTCCGGCACCCCGGCGGCGGCGGGACCTACGCCCGGCGTCTGGCCGCCGCGTTCGCCGCGGTCGCCGCGCTCACCGCCGCGCTCGCCGCCGCGCTCATCTCGGCGACGTGGAGCTACCAGTTCAACCAGTACCTCCGAGGCGACCTCCAGCGGGTAGCCGACGGCGTCGCGCAGATCTCCCAGGAGGCGTTTCCGCGCTACGGAGGGTGGACCCTGCAGACGCTCTCGGCCATTCCGCGCGTGGGATCCGTGCGGCCGGTGGCGGTGCAGATCCTCAACGAATCCGGCGACCTGGTCTACGACGGCACCCGCGAAGGCATGCTGATCGAGGACGACATCGGCTTCGTCATCGAGCCGCAGGGCCCGGTGATCAGCGCGCCCGTCGTGGTGAACGGGGTCCAGGTGGGCACCGTGCGGGTGTGGGCGTACGGAGCCGGCGCGGTACTGACCGAGCGAGACGTGCAGTTCCGCGAATCGTCCGTCCGGGCGCTGGGAGCGGCCGCGATCGTCGCCATCGCGCTCGCGTCCATGGCCGGCCTGGGCTACGCGAACCGGCTGGTCGCCCCTATCGAAACGATCACCGCCACGGCCCAGGCGCTTCGCGGCGGCGACGAGTCCGCGCGCACCGGCTTCCGTGGCGAGGACGAGATCGCGGTGCTCGGCAGGACGCTCGACGAGATGGCCGACGCGATCGAGGCTGACCGAGAACTCGAGCGGCGCCTGACCGCCGACGTCGCTCACGAGCTGCGCACGCCGCTGCAGGCGATCCAGGCGACCGTCGAGGCGATGCAGGACGGGGTCCTCCCCGCTGACGAGGAGCGTCTGGGTATCGTGCGCGACGAGACCGTGCGATTGGGACGCCTCGCCGACGCCATCCTGGAGCTCACGCGCCTCGAGCGCGGCTCTCTCCCGTTCGAGATCCGCCGTCTCGACCTGGCCCAGGTCACCCGTGCGGCGGTCGATACCCACGAGGCGCTGGTTGAGGCGGTAGGACTTTCGCTCTCCACGGACATCGCGCAAGGCGTCTTCGTCGAAGGCGACACCGACCGACTGCTGCAGGCGATCGGCAACCTGCTGAGCAACGCGGCGCGCTACACACCCTCCGGCGGGAGCATCGAGGTGACGGTCGCCCGCAGAGACGACCGCGCAGTGATCGAGGTCGCCGACAGCGGCATCGGAGTCTCCGAGCAGGACATGCCGCACCTCTTCAGCCGGTTCTGGCGGGCGGACGACGCGCGGGCGCAGTCCACGGGCGGACTGGGAATCGGACTCGCCGTCACGAAGGAGATCGTCGAGCGCCACCGGGGAACCATCGGTGCCGAGCGCCGGCCCGAGGGTGGCACGCGCTTCTCGATAAGGCTGCCGCTCGCGTAGGCGCCCGGCGGCCGCCGCATCGCTACTCGACTTCGACGAAGCTTGCCGTGCCCTGCACGGGGTATGACTCGGCGACCGCGCCCTCGAACCAGACGCGCACCACCATTCCCACCGCGAGGTCCCGCGCGGGAATCCAGCGCTCGCCGCGAGAGACCAGGGTCTCTCCGGATACCGTGACCATGGCTTTGTCAGATACGGCGCCAGCGGGTTGCTCGCCGCCCTCCACGAGCATCGTGACGCTGAAGCCGTTCTGTTCGGACGGCGTGAGGCTCTTGATCTCGCCGACGATGCCGACGGGCGTGTCCGGCGTCTCCACGGGAGTGACCCCGCCGCCGAACAGCGCACACCCGACCATGCCGAGGCACGCGACGGCCAGCAGCGCTCCGAAGGCCGCACGACGGGACGCTTTCCCTGCATCAGTCACGCGAACCACCTCCTCGCTGGTACCTTCCCCGTTCGCGCGTGTCGTATGATGCTTCGACGAGTAGCACCGCTGGTCGGGGTGGCGGTCGCCGGACCCGTCGAGGGGCGCGGTCCGCGCATGGGCGGAAGAAGGAGTCGGCGCATGGTCTTCGGATTCGTGGTGAAGCCGGTGATGCTCGTGTGGGGCGGGAGCTTCTTGCTTCTGCTTCTGCTCGCGCAGATTCTCATCGGGATGCGCAAGATCCGCTTCAAGGGACGGACCCACCAGAAGGTCCACAAGTGGGCGGCGTGGGCGCTGCTGGCGTTCTCGCTCTTCCACGCGTTCATGGGCATCGTGTACGCCCTGCACCTGACGATCGGCTGACGGCCGGCTCCTCCAGCGCGTCCGGGTGCCGGGAATCCCGCGGAATCAACACGCCGCGCCGCGGCCCTATCGCCTACAATGACCGCGTGAAGCCGCGCCTTCGCGCCTCGTTCGCGGCGGTGCGGCCGCAGAGTCCACGACAGTTCCGAGGAGTTCCCTGTGTCTGACCTCACCGGCCTTCGTCCCGACTCCCAGGGCAAGGTGCGCGACCTCTACGACCTCGGCGACCGGCTGCTTCTCGTGGCGTCCGACCGCCTCAGCGCGTTCGATGTCGTGCTTCCCGACCCGATCCCGTACAAGGGCGAGGTGCTCACCAAGCTCTCGCTCTTCTGGTTCGACCTGCTGGGCGGAGT
>JADDYB010000216.1_pt1 | contig 18101 bp, 26 predicted proteins | sample 8641941 | NCBI WGS metagenome assembly JADDYB01 (sample SAMN16275377, study PRJNA637457) | freshwater sediment metagenome | isolation source: Lake Kineret sediment | place: Israel: Lake Kineret | collected 2013
TGAAAATCAAACACCGCCTGAAACGGTTCCAGGACTTTTCCAAAAAGTTCCTGTTGTTCGTAAAGTTGATGGTAAAAATAGAGTTTGCACTTGGACATTAGATACGGAAACAGCTTCTGAAATATTATCGAAGGGACAAAATTCCATAACATTGGCAATTCAAGGAATAAATGTTAAGGATAAGGATAAAGGTGTTCATGCAGATGTCCCTTATGTTACCATCGAAAGATATGACACAAAAACTAAAAGGTATGTTGTAGTTTATAAAGGGTTTCCAAATATCACATTGAAAAGAGGTAGTGAACAAGTTACAACTCTCGGATCTTTGGATACATGTGCAACCAAAGTAATAAGTGGGTTTGAAAACAACGAAGCTTAATTTTTATCCCAAGATTTGTGTAGAGAATCCAATGATTGATTTAACTCTTCTTTTTTGATAAGATAGTCCTCAAACTTCAATAAAGTATCGCCAAAAACAAAGTAAGTGTTGGTATCAGGAAGATACCCCCAAGTAACACTGTCTTGATATGACATAATATGGCTCATAGCATTTGGACATTCCAAAATATACTCATCCTGACAAGTTTTTACATAATGACAGTTAGATGATTGTTTGGTTGACTGACAAGCAAAGATTCCAAATACAAATACTGAGAAAATGATTTTTTTCATTTTGTTTTAGATTTAGAATACAAATATAATCATTTTTTTTTCTTTTTCTTAAATTTTTTAAAAAAATTATCAATATGCATTTTTACATATACAAATGCTCCGACCACAGCAATAAAACTCATTACGAATCCCTCGAATATAGATCCCAAAATATAATTAATAATTTTTCTCATTATTTTTTTCTCTAAAAATGTTTGCAACATAAGACTCCTCAGACATACCAAATAACTTCATTGAATCTCTAATTTTAATAAAATCAGCGTTACATTTACCTTCATTATGAATAAATGCTGTTCTGAATTGTTGGTATAATCTTCTTGTTTGACCACCGCTATATTCTTGGAAATTTATTTCACTGATGGTTACTTTTGCATTTTTTTTGCAAGGACACGGAACATTCTCTTTGATTCCTTTTAAAATTACACAATCAAATTCATAAAGATCCTTGTCTTCAGTTTTTCTAACATTTTTAACCCTAAAGGTTACATCGGTCCTTGATCCAACTTGTATAGATGGTGTAAGATCTTTAACCATATCTAAAAAAACGGACTCTTTTGTTTTCATTTTAAAATTAATTTTAACTTTTTATAATAAGGAAAGTAGAAGATGGGTGAGTGGACATCTACTTTTACGATTGGCGTTACTTACCTAAGGGGTCGCACCTATATCCCAATCAACCTCTTTTTGTGCCTAATATTGATAATAATGTTGTGTCTAATATTGATAATAATGTTGTGTCTAATATTGATAATTAGGTTTTTACAGTATTTAGTACTCGGGGCGGGAATCGAACCCGCACGGCTTTTTTGAGCCAATGGATTTTCTTACTACTATGGTTTTCACCACCTTTTCAGTTTGTAGTCTGGACTATACCTTCACCATATCATATCGATTTAGGTGTCCCGTGTCTAGTCTCTACACCTTCCTCATTTCTGAGGCTTGGCTCGGTATTCCCATCTTACAGGGTTCACCGAATTTACGGAATTCTACTTAGATAATTTCTTATCTAGCACTCATATTCTTGGATCTGTAGTTATCAGTCAATGCGTGACAATTTGGACATAATAATTGTAAATTTTCTATCCTATTGTCGAACCTATTTCCATTGATGTGATGGAGTTCTAAAGGTATTTTTTTACCCATCCACTCAATATTAGAACACAACTCGCAAATTGGTTCTTTGTAATTGAGTTTTAATAGTTGATTTTTTAAACTATAACTTGATATTGGTAGACCAGAGCTATAGGTTGAATATTCAACTAATTTAGAGGAAATGTCTTTGGATTTTATCCAAGTTTTACCTTTATTCCATAACATCCCGTGGAAATGAGAAGTATCAATATCTAACAATTTTATTCTTGTCTTGATATTTTGATAGTTTCCTCCAGCTTCTTTCAAACCAAGTTCTTTTAAAACTTGTCTGATTGAACCGCACTTTTTAACTATAGGTTCAAGAATTTCTTTCGTGTATTTTCTATTCATAATAATAAATATATTATGAGATAAAAAAGTTAACGAAACAGATTAAAGTCCATCGTGTATACCTGTTTCACCACCCGAGCATATTTGTCAAAGAACAACGATACAAATATACAAAAAATATTTAACCGAACAAACATTTTTTAAATTTTTGTTTGCGTGAGTATTCTTTTTTTGATTTATATGTTTTTTGTTTATGAATATTATAAACACCCATATCCATCATAAGTTTTCTATGAATACCTTTTGATATTTTAAGATCGTTGTTCATTATGTTACAAATATACTACAATTTTTTAAATATTGCAAAATATTTATAGTAATAAAACTTACGTCTTAGGACCGTAAAAGTTGCACGGCAACTTAAATCCGAATATCGTGTCGCTACCTTATTCGGATTTTTATTTATAAAAACCATAATTAGATTATTTATATACAAATGGGATTTACAGGTAGAAAAAGATCAGGAAAGTTAATCAATGGAACAACAATGATTGTTCCTGGATCGGACATTGGTGGTATGGGTGGTATAAGGGAAACAAATGCGAATATAAACAAATTTAAATTTGGTAAATCGCCCAATGAACCAACCGTTTCTAATCAACCACAAATTCCTTTTATTCCTGAACCTTCCCCAACTCCAACTATTCCATCCATAACACCAACTCCAACACCAACTGTTACAGTGACACCATCTGTAACTGAGACAAACACACCAACACCATCAGTTACCACAACAGCAACTCCATCGGCGACACCTCCTAATATTTTATTGTTAGACACATATAGTGGTGCAACAGTTGCATATTCTGTGAGAAAACTTAGAAGTTCTTATTCAGGATCAGCATTAAGAGTTAGAAGATCGTCCGATAATACAGAACAAGATATTGGATTTACAGGAAATGACCTAGACACAACTTCATTATCATCTTTTGTTGGTGTTAGTGATGGATTTATAACCAAATGGTATGACCAAAGTGGAAGTGTAAATGATTTGGTTCAAACAACGGCAGCTAATCAAATGAGAATTGTAAATGCTGGAGTTATTGAAACATCAGGTGGAAAGCCATCTATAAGGTCATTAAAAAATACAGCAAATTATATGGATAATAATTTATCCACTCTTCAAGGTTTACCAGTTTCAATTTATACTTGTTTTGAATTAATTGACTTGTCAACCAATGGATTTGGAAATGTATCATTTATTTATTGTGGAAACAATGGAGTAATCAATGGTAGATATAGGTTAGGAGTTTCAAATACTAATTATATAACACAAAGGCTAAATAATGTAACTCAAAATAATGATTCATTTTCAGCAAAAAGAAATATATTTTCAAATTTGTTTAGAGCAAGTCAATTAGATACAATTCAAAATACATCAAACTATATTGGAACCTCTTATAGTGGTACAGTTTTTAATACTGCAAGTAACTTTAGAATTGGAGCCCTAGCCGCAATACCAGATTATTTTGCAGCTGGAGGAAAATATCAAGAATTTATAATTTATTTATCCGACCAAGATTCCAACAATACTGGCATAAGAACAAACATTAATTCTTATTACTCCGTTTACTAATGCTCTACCTAATCTTCCCTTCAGAACAAGCCGCCAAAGACCGAAGCGATGAGATTGCTACAGCTCTAGGCTGTCAACAAGGCTCGACAACATATTGGTTTGGATGGATTACATCATATACAAATCCACCAGCAACTGCTTTAATGGTTCCTGATGATCAAACAGATTTGTTAGATCCTTCGGAACAATCTCTACTCCAAACAGAGGCCCAACTTGAGGCTATGGGTTGGTTTCCACCACAATCTTCACCGATTCCGTAACCCACTCAGGAACAGGTCTATTTTTCCACTTACAAAATTCCATCTTGGCTCCTTTGTAGTAATTCCTATAAGATTCTACAGCATCTTTAACTTTATATTCATCAGGCATCGCCTTTGGTGGGTCTGAAAAACCTTTATCTGAAATTTTTACTTTGTTGGTTAAACACCATTCTATTACCTCTTGTGATTTATGTCGTTTTCCGTATCTATAGGAGTATTCTTTACAAAGTTCGAGTCCAAGTTCACAAAGATATAAATAATGTGACAGAGAGTCTCTAACCCATATAGAACAGGGGTGATTCTTGTGTGATAACTTATACGGAACTTGGTCGGTTACTTGGTCGGTCATATGATGAGCCGAGCACAAAAGTTGTGCTGATTCCAAAATCATTTTAACAACATGCTTATCACAATGATATTGAGCACATTTTTTAATATCTCGATCTAAGAAGAATATATTCATAACACAAAAATAGAAAAAGGTTTGATAATTTCCAAATAAAAAACTATATTTTGAATTATGGAATTATATCTCACACGACAGTTAAACGGTCAATATATGTTGACAAAATATCCCCCCATTATCCAAGATGTTGATGGTGTTGGAAAAAAAGATGCTTACATTGTGCCAGGAGAACCAATTGGGTTAAGAAATGTTTGTAGTCTTATTTTGAGGGTTGTTGAAATTAATGAAGATCTCCCAAGACTTGAAACAAGAAAAGTAAATCTTTTTGGAAATTTGATTAATTAAATATTTACTATAACTTTTCTTATATTTATATTTGAAACCTAAATAAACCAAATTAAAAAACATTATGAAAAAGAACGTTCTATTTGTAAGTTTGCTCGCGGCCTCTTTGATGTTGGCTTCTTGTGGTTCTACTGAAGAAGTAAAAACTGAAGAAGTTGCAACTGAAGCTCCTGCAGCTGAAGTAACAACTGTAACTGAAGCTCCCGCAGCTGAAGCCACTGTTGTTGATTCTACCGCAGCCGCTCCTGTAGCAGAACCCGCTAAGTAATCATATTTAGTTAGAGGAAAAATTAAGGTGAGGTTATCCTCACCTTTTTTTATTGATTTCACCGAAAAACTAGGTATTTTTACCCAAATCATACTATTTATGGTAAAATAAACCAATTAATATTTAAAAAAATGTTAAAAAATAAAAGAAATATCATAATTGCCACAATATTGGCATTTGTGTTAAGTGCAACGATTTTTGTTGCTTGCGAAGAATCCGATGTAACACCAATGAGTCAAACATCAGGAGTTACTGATAAAAAAGGTGGAGGTGGTGGAGGAAATCCAAACAATCCAAATACACCAGGATATAACCCATGCGGAAATTATCCGGTATACCCAATTGTAAACCTTCCAACTTATGATTTTAATATTACAATGGACACTTCAGCTTGTGGAACAATTGTATTTAATTGGAATCCTCAACCTGGATTTAATCCCGTAATTGATTCTTGTTATACTATAGCAAGATATTATTACATTTCATTCGCACCTGTAGGACATACCAATGGATGTACTGGTGGTGGATCACTCAGTAACACCAATCGTTATTATTATACTTTAGGTTCAGGATGTTCAGTATGGCCAGGATATGATTATGTAATGGGTATTACTTATTATGAGCGTAATTCTGTTGACCAGAAAGTATATGTTAGAGCATCTCTACCATTTTATTTTACCGCACCAAAAAGAGCAATATTCTTAAATAATTGTTAATCAAAAAAATAAAGGAAATAAAAAGCCCATCTTCGGATGGGTTTTTTATTTATTATAGTATGTTATATTTATGTATATGAACAAATCTATTATATCAGAAGCTTTAGGTGTTCCCGAAGGTATTGTAAAAGCCGCAATGTTGGTTTATGACAAAATTATTGAAGAACTACAAACAACAAAAAAAAATGTGAAAGGTATGAGTGTTGAGGTAGATCTACCAAAAAAGGAACAACTCATAGTTGGAGATCACAAGTTTAATAAAATTGAACTTGAGGTTAATTTTCATCCTATGGAAAATGAAAAAATTGCTTTGGCTAGTATGGCGGTTAGAGGAGGACTTAGTTTTTCAAAATTAAATCTTTTGAAATTTGATAGAAGTGAACCCAAAACAATTAGCATGGGTATGGACTTGGTGACAAGTCCAAAATTTAAGAAAAGTGAAATTTTGGATTATTTGATTCAAAATAAAAAGATGTTTATACCAATTTTAAGTCACGAACTTAAACACGGATATGATATGTTGAAAAGGAAATTTTATACAACTAAGGAACACTCTTTATATCTCTCAAAAACAGGAACCTTTTTTGGTATACCGCCAATTGATAACTTTATAATGGATCTTTATTATACCTCAAACATTGAAAACTTAGTCAGACCATCTGAGGTTGCAGCATCTTTGGATCTTGAGGGAATACCCAAAAAAGACTTTGTGGAATTTTTATTAAGTAATGAAGTTTATTCAAGACTAAAAAGAATTAATTCATTTGATTTTGACAAAATGAAAAAAGATGTATATAATTATTTACCAAGAGTGTATGAAATTTTAGGAAACGAAGGTGTAGAAGTAGAAAACGACGATCAAGCTGTTGAAGTTATATTAAAAGCTGTAATGATAACTCTTGGCACAAAGTCTCTAAGCATATTTGCAGATATTATGGCACAAGAACCACTTGAAAAAATGTTAGGAGTATTTAAACCTGAAAAACAAAAAATAGTAGATAAGTTTTATAATGAAATTACAAGATTTGGTGAAGATTACGAAGCGTTTTTTAAATACGAACAAAACAAAATGAAACAAGTATCAAGTAAGATGATGAAAAAGATTTCGAAACTTTATGACTACATCAAAGATGAAAAACCAACTGAGGAGAAATCGATCAAGGATTGGGAACTTCATCACAAGATCAACAAGCCAAAAAATGAACAGTATTACTTTAATATGAAAACACTTAAAGAATACTTGAAGACTATTTAATTTGTCTTCCTAATAAATCCCATTTTTTCCACCACTCTTCCTCAACAATTATCGTTGGGGTTCTAACAGGTATTGGGTTAAAAATTTCATATTGACCATCGTAGTCATATTGAACAAGTCTATAATAGTAAACTTGGTTATATTCTACACTTGGATCTGAAAAACTACATTCTTGTTGAACTATTGTTGATCCCAAACCCTCAACAAAACCAATATTCTGAAAAGAATTATTAATTAATTTCTGAACATAATAACCAACATTATTAATCTGAGAATCTACAAGCCAATATAAATCTATATTACCCGTATTTTTGTTATAATCTCCCCTAAAAAGAGATAATGTTATTGGTAGGGGTTCGACATTGAATGTAACCGAAAGATCGTCTATAAGTAACGGATTGTTGTTACAGGGGGTGTCTAAGTAAGTCCATCTGAGTAATATTTCATCTCCTGGTTGGAGATTCACATTTAAAACACCTGAAAATGGTTTGGATAACCCACCAGGTATTGCCGTCATTGTTGTTGGACATAATCCAAATGGTGTTAACGATCTTAAAGTCAAAGATGAATTGTTTCCTGTTGTAACGGCGCCAATAGTTGTTATTGTTGGAGAAATTACATAATCAAAATTGGCAACACTCGCAATGATGTTGAGAGAGTCTGTATTAGCGTTTCCCCACTGTTCTTGATTAAAGTTAATATCAATTTTGGTTATGGTTATTCCCGTGTTATTTTTAAACCTAACCCCAAATTTAACATTTGTATTAGATCCTGATGATCTAGCTCCAAAGGCGACATCACCATTAACACCCGACAAATGAATTCCACCATTGTTACTACATCCGTTAGAATAATTGTAAACTAATTTATTTGTGTAACAACCAAGAATTGTAGTATTGTCCGCCCAAGTTATGGTTGCGGTGCAGTTTGAAGTTCCATTCAGATCAAAATTTGTTAGAACAGGAGTCCCAACTGAATTTACAAGAATCTGAGAAAAAACATTAAGTGGTAATAAAATTAGAAAAACTAATAATCTCATCTACCATAAGTATAAAAAAAATTATTCTATTTGTAAAATGCCAAAAAATATTGTATCTTAGCAAAATGGAACTGATAATAATTTTTGGATTACTATATGCTCTTTATTTGGACAACAATGATAAAATTCATCTATCCAAATCATTTAAACTCTTATTATTTTTTACACTAACCATACCAGTTATTGGAACAATAGTTTTACTAGTATTCCAATATAAAATTTGGAATGGGATTGTAACAGAGTATATTCGAGAAAATTATTTTATCTGAATAAACCTTTTTTCAAAAGAATCGTCATATCTCATATCAAAAGGGTTAAACCAAGTCAAAGACTTTTTACCTTTTTTACCTATTTGATAATTGTAACCTAATGAGAATCTATTGTATGTGTCGTTATCAGAGAAAATTTGTTTGTAACCATCCAAATCATCACCCATATAATAGTTAAAACAAAATTCTAAATTAACCGAACTTCTTTCTGTTATTTTATATTTCGCCCCAACACCAAAAGGTAGGATTAAATCTGTTTTCTTTTCCCCAGATACAACTACACCATTTTTTTCTGTATCAGTTTTAAAATTAATTAAACCAACACCTGTATAAAAATAAAATATTGTGTTTTTATAGTTATTCAAAAATTGAACATTACCAATTTGAACTTGAGGTAAAACTGAAATCTGATAATTTACTTTTGTATTATAATTAAGTTTTCCATCATCACCTTTGAACGAAGATCTGTAAAGATCTAAATTAACAGATCCAAAAGGTGAGAGTTGTTTGTTTACTCTTAAACCAAAGTTAAGTTTTGATGAAACAGAAGTCTCAAATACTTCATTACTAATTCTGTCAAATGTGCCGTAGTAATAATTGATGTTAGCCTGAACAGACCAAGTGTTAAAATCTTTTGTCTTGAATTTCTTTTGTCTGTTTATATTGTAATAATAGATTGTATCACTATTTGGTGATATACCATAGACTAATGACTTTTGTTGTGTAAGTTCTTTTACTGAAGTTTCAATCTTATTTAATTGTGTCGTTGATTTTTCAACTTCAACCTGAAGATTAGTATTTTCAAATAAAAGAGAATCATTGATCTTATTAAGTTCAGTTACCTTAACACCACAAGCTTTATTTAAACTATCAATGTATAGTTTAAATTTTGAAAATTTACGATTGATGTCTTGAGCTTGTGAAAGCTTCATTACAACAACAGTATCTTTTTTAATTATTTTAGTAATCGGATACTTCGGTTGGGACAACGAAACTAAAGGCAGTGCCATTATCATTGTCATCGTTATTAACCATTTTCTTGGGTTGAGGGTTTTCATTTTTCTCATTAATTGCAACTTTTAAATTATTATTTTCTTGTTTTAAACCTGCGTTTTCAGTCCTAAGTGATCTATTTTCACCTTCAAGTTTTTGGTTCTCTTCTGTCAAAGAAATATTATCCTCAACAACTTCTACATGCTTATCGCCAGCAAAAAATATGTTAAGGACAATTAAAAGGACACCAACAAATAAAACTATTTTAATCTTCTTCATTTTTTCTCTTAGTTTTTGAAGTTCTCGACCCACCCAAAATAACATCCTTCAAATCTCTAAGAGCATTTGTATTGTTATTTATAACTTCTTTGAGTTTTTCTGAGTCTTCGTTTATATATTCACTCAATTCTTTTTGAAGTTCATCTACTTTGTTCCTTAACATATCTTCAGATGCGATTTGTCTTTTAAGTAAAAACCACAAAACAGCGCCAAGACCTAAAGTAATAACACCTAGAGCACCATATTGGGTTAAGGTTTCAAATATTCCCATACTTGGGACAACTGATTGTAGTATTATCATTTTCTTTTTCTTGATTTTCTTTGCTCTTCTTCCATTTCTGTGAGCTTTTTATTTAATTTATCTTGGTTGTCAATTTGCCTTTTAAGTAAATACCAACCAGCGGCACCCAACCCTAATACAATAATGCCCAAAGCACCATATTGGGTTAATTGTTCAAATATTCCAAAACTTGGAACAACTTGTTGTGCTGCTTCAGCCACTTCTGCAACCGTATCAGCAACTGCGATGTCTTGTAGTAATATCATTTTGTTTCCTTTTTAATTTATAAATATTTATAAAATAAAAAAAAGATGATAGAACTAATTTGGGAGTCTGGTAAGACAATATTTGGTTGGATTTCAGAAATGAAAAAAAATAAGAGAGAAATCAACCAACAAACATCTCAGTTTTTGTTAGAAATATCTGAGTTATTGTATGATACTGCAAAAAAACTTGGGAGAAATGAATATCCACACGACAATTGCACACAAATGAGAGTATTATGTGACAATCTGGTGACAACACTTACAGGTAAAATGGACGACGAAGTTATTCAAAAGTTACATAATGATTTAGATCTATCCTCAAAATTAGAAATGTTATATGCTGAAAGACAAGATCCAAACACAATAAAGAGATTAAAAGAGTGTAGGGGAATGTTTGCGGGATTAAGTCAAGTAATAAAAGCTAGTTAACATCAATTGTTGTAATAACCAAAGCCTCTTTAGTTGCCCCCATAAATTTTAGACTTTTGTTAACATAATAACAAACATCTTCATCTACAGAACTTAGGGTTCCGCTATAGTTCTCAGTAATAATTATAGGATCTTCAAGGACCAATTTGGCGTGAACAATAAAATGGTGACTTTTAGATTGCTTGACAAAATGTCCAATTACTATTTTGAAATTTTCACCAAAAAGCAATTTCATTTCATTTTTATATAATCCGTTAACTAATATTTCTAAAGGTTTTTTCAATAGTAGGATTGATAATATTTATAAATAATGACAAGACAAGAAAAATATATCCTTTGGATGAATTTAAATAAAGTATTTAATACATTAATTAAAAAAAAACACAGTTGTATTGTTTCGGTTGAAATAAATCCCACAATATTTGTCCAACAATTCAATTTATCAGGATATGATAAAAAACTTAAAATTGTTTTAACATTAAAAGATAGTGGAGATTGTATGAGGAATAAAAAGGAAATTGCAAGTGATGTAAATATTTATATAAAAACAATAAAAGATAATGTTATGAAAATGGTTAAGTTTCCATTCCATAATATTAGTTATGTTGTTGATGTAAACTTCTTATAAAAAAATAAATGCCAACAAAAATTAAAAAGAATTATTGGGCGCCAACCCCACAGAAATGGAGAAAGTTTGGTGATGCTTTATTGGGTGTTGGTTTGGCAATGACAACATATACAATAGCCGGTGGTCTTGATCAAATAATTCAGTTAACATCATTATTTTTAACTATCATTGGAAAATTTCTAACAAATTTTTTCACAGATGACGCAAATCCATAATTTTTTTGTATATTTGTAAAATAAAATTACAAAAATGAAAAAATACTTCTTAATCCTTCTGACTCTTTTTACTCTGTCATTTTCATCTTGTATTGTTGTAGATGATGATCCATATTCCGTATATTCTTATCCTTGTATTGACTATATAGACTATGTAGGTCATAATCAAGTTGGAGGAACGGTTTACATTTATTTTGACAATTATTGTTCTGAAACCAAATCATTTACTCTTTGGATTGAAGATCCCTTCGGTTCATATTATATGTATGGTCGTAATTGGAGACGAGCTTCGACCGATTATTATTCAGATCCTATTAGACTTTCAAGATACTCCTATGGTGTTGTGCCAAATAGAAGTTATTTGTGTATTATAACTTCATCCGATGGATATGTTTCTCAAGAGTTTGTAGTATATGTTTACTAAAATTTAACATTTCCTTTGTAAACGAACCATTTTACTTATAGATTCGAGATATTTATGGAAAATGGTTCGTTTATTATTTACATTTTTAATTCTTTTGATAAGTGCCGAATCGATATATGGTCAATACTATTCGAGGAGATGGAAAAAGGAGAGATTGGAGTATCATATAGGGTTGGGTGGATCTAACTTTTTAGGCGATTTAGGAGGGAAAGATGCGATAGGAACCAACGATTTCCAAGACTTAGAAATGAGTCAAACAAGATTTTCCATATCAACAGGACTTAGATATAGATGGAAACCAAGAGTTTATGTAAACACGATTTTTACCTATGGTAAGTTATCAGGAAGAGATAATCTTACACAAGAATTTTTTCGAAGTTATAGAAATCTAAGTTTTAAGACTGATATCTACGAATTAACAGTAAATGGTGAATATGCACTAATAAGAGAAAGTTTGGGACACCGATATCGATTAATGGGTGTTAGGGGTAGACGAGGATATGATTATTCATTTTATGTTTTTGCAGGAATAGGAGTTTTTCATTTTGACCCAAAGGCAAAATTAGATGGAACTTGGTATAGACTTAAACCACTCTCAACTGAAGGACAAGGAATTGTAGAAGGAAGAAAGGAATACAAATTAACTCAATTATGTTTACCTGTTGGATTCGGGATGAGATACGCTTTTAACAGAAAGTTAGGTATCGGATTTAGATACGGTATTAGAAAAACTTTTACAGATTATATTGATGATGTGAGCACATCTTATGTTGATCCACAAGTTTTATTAGAAGAAAAAGGTCCAATATCAGTCGCTTTTGCCGATAGATCCAATCAGGAATTCCCATATATTACAAAACCTGGTGAACAAAGAGGTGACCCAAGAGACAAAGATTCTTATATGTTTTTTGAATTTTCAATAAGTTACAAATTAGTAACAAAAGATTGGCGTATACCCCTTTTCTAAAGTAATTTTCTTTGTATTATTTATGTTGTATTTATTTAATAAATACAAAATAAAATTTTTATAAATTTTTTAAAATTATACAAAATGAAATTAGTTAAATACACATTTTTATCGTTTTTATATCTTTTTTTGTCTTTTGGATTTACCAAAGCACAAGTGCCGTATAATGAATCATTTGAAGGGTCAACGATTTATCCTACCAATTCTCTACCATTGGGTTGGACAACAGGTAAATATGGGGTAAGTATCGATCCTGATAACTATTGGGATATGTCAGGTATTGGTTCGGTAAATCCTACCACAAACCCAAGAACAGGTAATGGAATGGCCAGATATAGATCATTTTCAATACCATTAGGTGAAAAGGCGTATCTAACCACAAAACGGCTAGATATGACATCAATGCCCGTAACAGGGGCTGTTGGTAGTTTTTGGATGTTCCGAGATAATGGGTATACAACATCATTAGATAGTGTCAATGTATATGCAAATACTGTTAATAATATGTCAGGAACTCCTGTTCGTATAAACGCAACTGCAAACATACCAAGGTATTGTGGAGCGGCACCAACGACAACTTGTGGAACTTGGTATCAGGTTACTTTTACAATACCAGGTGCGGCTCCATTCTTGGGATCAAATAATGTGTTTATAAGTATTGTTGGGGCGAGTGCTTTTGGTAATAATATCTATGTTGATGATTTTACAATTAACACATATCCAAATGTTAATCAATCCTATGTGTCCTCAGCGCTTATATTTCAAAATACCGCACCTACAGCTCCGAATCAAGTAAATCAGGATGTTGTTGGTTTAAGAATTAGTGTTGTTGGATCAGGAACCGCTATTGGTCTTAGAGATTTAATTTTTAACACCAACGGGTGTAGCAATCCTGTCACAGATATTACGGCAGCTAAACTTTGGTTTACTGGCGGAACAAACTTCTTTGATCAAAATACCGCAATATTACTTGGAAATGTTGCAAATCCTTGGTCCACAAATTATACATTTTTAACAACTTCTTTCACAGGATTAGATAATGGTGATAACTATTTTTGGGTTACATATGATATAAATTTAAGTGCGGGTATTGGAAATTTTGTTGATGCTGATGTGGTTGGATTCAATACCATTGTAGGATCAACACCTACGGCAAGAACACCAATTCCTCAAACTTTGACGGGGGGAAGACCCATAGATTTGGTTTATTGTCAACCTATATATTCAAGTGGAACCTCTTGGCAAAACTACACAAACAATGACTATATTCATAGGGTAATATGTGTTGGTGATGTTGCTCCGGGTATAAATAATCAATACAACACAAATGGTCCTTCGTCCTGTTCACCATCACCCGCACAATGTCCATTTTCTGCACATCCCCCTGACTATGAATTTTTTCCTCCATCGAATACTAAAACTGCAGTTTTTACTGCTGGAAATACATATTCAATTACTTTACAAGTAGGAACTTATAATTCTTCAAATTACATCGCAGCTTGGGTAGACTACAATAAAGACGGAGTTTTCCAATCAACCGAAAGAATCGCCCAATCGGGATCGTTGGGGACTTTGGGGACATATACAATATCATTTACTGTTCCTTTAACATCTGCGGCCGGTAATACTAGATTACGAGTTAGAGAAGTTTTTGCCCAATCTAATATAGATCCCTGTGCTCCTGCAGGATTTGGTGAGACGGAAGACTATGTTGTAACAATTATTCCTCCTTGTGCTCCCGCTTGGCCTGGTTGGAAAACTTGGCTTGGATTTACAAATGATTGGAATAATCCGGCAAATTGGTGTGGAGGAGTTCCAACAATTAGTGATGACGCAAGAATACCAGGTTTTGGTGGACCAAATGGAAGATCAGGTAATTTTTCTCCTGTTATTAAAGCTGGTGTTTTGGCTACCGCGAGAAATCTAAGAATTGAAAGTAATGACACAATTACGGTAAACGCACCAAATAATAGTTCACTTACAGTTAATGGGACTTTAACCATTTTGGACAATACATCGGCATTAATAGTTAATAGCACATTTTCAGATACCGCACAATTAAATAACGGAACATTAATACCACCTACCGTTCCCATACAAAATGCACCTTTCAAAAATAGTGCAAAAGTTAGAAATATTTGGTTATACACTCAGACTGAGTTACTCGCGGAAGGTATGTCGACGGGTGATGTAATTAATGGGTTATTGATGCACATCAAAAGAAATTATACCAACACTGGAGCAATATTTAAAAATCTAACTATCAAGATCTATTATACAACCGGTGGATTTAATAGTTTTAGATTTAATGGGGCAAACCCATCAATGCCACCAATTGTGGGTCCGGCGCCTGTAGTTGTTTACGGACCAATGGATTACAATATTGCAACTTATATCCCTACTGCTAATACATCAGGAACAATTCCTTTTACACTATCAACACCATTTACTTGGGATGGAAGCGTCAATAAACTAGTTATTGATATGAGCTGGGACAATTATGGTTTGACAACAATTAATACAAGTGATTATCCAACATTTACTCAACAAACAGGCTTACAACATTTCATTAGTATAATCAATACAAGAAATAATTTATCATATCCTGCAGGAACTATGACCCCACCAAGAAATGTTGTATCAACTGGGGTTATTACAAATACAACAGGAACCAATATTTTAAATGTCACCACACCTACAGTAGATAATCTTGTTCCAGGTATGTGGGTCAGTGGGATCGGCGTATCAGTATCAACAACAGGAACTTGGGTTATAGGTGGAAATACTATTACGGTTACAAATGCTGCGAATATTCAAATTGGACATTATGTCTTGGCAGGATCCTCACCAGGATATCAAGTAACAAACATATCAGGAACAACTATTACTGTATCAGGAACTTTTACATCACCTGGTACGAACACTTCAGTTATATTTCACCCCGAGATTACGGGTGTTTCGGGAACATCTGTTACATTATCACATAATACATACGCCGCCATTTCAGGTAGTTATGGTTTTGGAACAAACAATTCATTCCCAAGTACTGGAACTGATTATAGACCGAATATCACCTTCCAATTTAGTAGACCTTATACAAAATTTAATATAAATGTTAAAACAGATTGGATAAATAATGGAACCTTTACATCAGGTATTAGTAATGTAAATATGAATGGTTCTTTAACACAAATATTGGGAGGATTATTTACCACATCGTTTTATGATCTAACAATCAATAATACAAATCATATAACTCTTCAGTCAGACGCAATTGTTACTGACACTTTGAGATTAACCAATGGTAGATTAAGATTAAATAATAAATTGTTAAATGTTACCAACTCAAACTTTGGGGCCATTACACGAACTGGCGGATTTATCCAATCAGAGTCAACCATATTGGGTAGTGATGTTGCCCCATTTGGAAGAATTAGATGGATTATGGGATCAACAACAGGGCTTAGGGTAATTCCATTTATTAACCAAGCAGGAAACTCAATTTTCTTAGATTATAATGTTGATAGTGGAAATCACGATGTAACATTTGCTACTTATGGGACTACGGCAAATAATCAAAACATACCACTACCAACGGTAACAAATATAACAAGTCCAACTTGGGCAGGAACAGGGTTTGGTATTGCCGACAGATTTTATTATATCGACAATTCTGGTAATACAGGACAAGCTGATGTTACAATGAGATATGCTAACTCAGAAAGGGCTCAATCAGGTAATATTGATATGAGAGGCCAAAGGTGGTTAAACACTTCAAATGCTTGGGAATTACCACTTTATTCAAATCAGACACATACAATTGGAACTCCTGATGCTGTGACATTAAATGATTATACAGATTGGACAAGTGGTTATTGGTGGACAGTTACAGGAATATTAAATCCATTACCTGTTGAACTTTTAGAATTCAAAGCAACAAAACATAATGACAAAGTTAGACTTGATTGGACAACAGCGACTGAATCAAATTCAAGTCATTATTTAATTCACAGAACAACTGATATGGTTAACTACAATTATATTGATAGTTTAAAATCTCACGGATTTTCAGTAACACAAACATCTTATAGAACTTGGGATTTAAATCCAACTAACGGAATGCAATATTATGTATTACATCAATATGATTTAAATGGTGTTCACAAAGTATATGGTCCCGTTTCTGTGGAGTTTAGTAATAGTAAATTTGAAATCACACAAGTTTCATACAATCAAAATCAACTTGAAATACGCTTTAATAATACATATGATGAATCAATTACAATAAATGTATTAGACTATTCGGGTAGAAAAATCTTAGAAGAAAGGGTTGAAAGACCATCAATTGGTGTTAATAAGGTTATGTTTAATAAATTTTTGAGTGAAGGAATTTATCACATTGTTTTAAACAACAGTAAAGAAAGTGTTAATTCTAAGTTATATTTTCAGAAATAGTTGAATTTGAATATATTTTAACTAATTATTGACGAAAAGGTTACCCAACAAAATGTGGATATAGAAATGGGGCCACAAACCTTAAAAATAGACCCCCCAAGTTGGGGGTTTTTTTATTTGGTATTATTTGTAAATAAATAAAATTTATGTATATTTGTATTATAGAAAAGGATGGGTTAGTCGTGGAGGCTGAGAGGTCTGCAAAACCTTTGGAGTAAGTTCGATTCTTATCCCATCCTCAAAAAATTCAAAACAATGAAAACGATATATCAAAACAGAATGGGTGATAACATTCAGTTTGACCTCATTTCAGAAAATGAAATACAAATGTCTGGTTTTATTTATTTTAGGACAGGCCGAAAAGAAGATGGTTCTATTGAATTTGTTGATCCATCAGGTGGTCCTTACATTAGTGTTGGAACAGATATGAATCGATATTTTGATGGTAAACTTAAAAAAGAAGTTAAAATTAAATCCATAGAAAATATTGACGGTAAGACAATTCTAAAAGTATAGTCCTATGGAATACAAGACTATGGGTAATAAAAGGGTTGTTGAAAACATCGGATCTTACATCAAAGATCAGATAAAAAATATACCCTATACCAAGATTTATGTTGGAACTGATAGTCAGAATAAAGATACTATAACCCATTATGTCACAGCAATTGTTATTCATTTTAATGGAAATAATGGTGGGCATGTTATCTATTCTGAAGAAAAAGTTCCGATAATTAAAGATAGGTTTACCAAACTATGGGGAGAAGTCACAAGAAGTTTGGATGTGGCAAACTTCTTGAAAGACGATTGTGGAATACCTGTTCAATATATTGACTTGGATTTAAACTCGAATGTTAAGTGGGATTCCAATAAAGTT
>JADDYB010000217.1_pt1 | contig 18083 bp, 14 predicted proteins | sample 8641941 | NCBI WGS metagenome assembly JADDYB01 (sample SAMN16275377, study PRJNA637457) | freshwater sediment metagenome | isolation source: Lake Kineret sediment | place: Israel: Lake Kineret | collected 2013
CAGGACCCCAAGAGTGGTGAACCCTTGATGAAACGGACCGTCCTGGTGGCGAACACTTCGGACATGCCAGTCGCAGCCAGAGAGGCGTCCATTTACACGGGGATCACGTTAGCAGAATACTACAGAGACATGGGGTACGACGTGGCCTTGATGGCTGATTCCACGTCACGGTGGGCAGAAGCGCTGCGAGAGATATCGGGACGGTTGGAAGAGATGCCAGGAGAAGAAGGGTATCCTGCATATCTGGCATCCCGACTGGCTGAGTTTTATGAGAGGGCTGGGAGGGTTGTCACCTTAGGATCTGAACATCGGGAAGGCTCCTTGTCTGTCATTGGAGCCGTGTCCCCACCGGGAGGTGACTTCTCAGAACCCGTGACTCAGGCAACCCTGCGGATTACGAAGGTATTCTGGGGGTTAGATGCGAGACTCGCCTTTGCGAGACACTTCCCTGCCATTGACTGGCTGCAGAGCTATTCTCTGTATTTAGATGACGTGGAAGGCTGGTGGATTCAGAACATCTCGGAAAAATGGAGAGCCTACCGGGACGAAGCCATGCGAATACTCCAGGAAGAAGCAGAGTTAGAGGAAATTGTCAGGCTCGTAGGTGTAGAAGCTTTATCAGCCAGGGATAGACTCTTACTGGAAACAGCAAAATCACTGCGAGAGGATTTCCTCCACCAGAACGCATACCACGAGGTGGACACCTACACATCTTCGAAAAAACAGTTAGACATGCTCCAGCTCATCCTGGAACTGCAGCACTGGGCTTTAGAAGCTCTGGAGAGAGGAGCTCCCATCAGAGACATTTTAGAGTTAAAAGAAAGGGAAGAAATAGCCAAGCTAAAGTTTGTCCCTGAGAACGAATTTCTCCCCGTTTTAAAATCTTTGAGAGAGCGCACATACGCTAAAGTGCACAGCATGAAAGGAGGGGATTGAATGCCTAAGGAATACAGAACTATTTCTGAGATTGCAGGTTCTCTCATCATTGTGGAAAAGGTAGAAGGTGTAAAATATGGGGAACTGGTGGAGATCGAACTCCCCTCTGGAGAAAAAAGGAGAGGGCGTGTATTAGAAGTGGAAGTAGGGAAAGCTTTAGTCCAGGTGTTTGAAGGTTCATCTGAGCTGGACATCACCCAAAGTAAGGTGACCTTTTTGGGAAAAGGGATTGAACTGGCTGTATCTTCAGACATACTGGGCCGCGTCTTTTCAGGACTGGGCGAACCCATCGATCAGGGGCCCCGCATCATCCCTGAAGACAGGTTAGATATTTCGGGAAGCCCCATCAATCCCTGTGCACGGGACTACCCCATCGACTTCATCCAGACAGGAATATCTACCATCGATGGGATGAATTCGTTGGTGAGAGGTCAAAAACTGCCCATTTTCTCGGGATCAGGACTCCCCCACGCAGTTATTGCAGCCCAGATCGCGAGACAGTCCAAAGTATTGACAGCAGAAGAAGAGTTTGCCGTCGTGTTTGGTGCCATGGGAATCACGTTTGAGGAGGCAAACTATTTCATCTCTGATTTCAAAAAAACAGGTGCCATAGAGCGATCTGTCGTCTTCATCAACCTGGCAGATGACCCTGCAGTGGAAAGGATATCGACACCCCGCATGGCATTGACTGCAGCCGAGTATCTGGCCTTCACCCTTGACATGCACGTTTTAGTGATTCTAACTGATATGACCAACTACTGCGAGGCTTTACGAGAGATATCTGCAGCCCGCAAGGAAGTTCCAGGAAGGAGAGGGTATCCAGGCTACATGTACACGGATTTGGCCTCCATCTACGAGAGAGCGGGGAGAATCAAAGGAAAGAAGGGTTCCATTACTTCCTTCCCCATATTGTCCATGCCTGAAGACGACATCACGCATCCCATCCCTGATTTGACAGGGTACATCACGGAGGGGCAGATCTTCCTGAGTAGAGAATTGCACAGAAAGGGGATATATCCGCCCATTGACGTGCTGCCCTCTCTTTCGAGGTTGAAAGACCTGGGGATTGGAGAGGGGAGAACGAGAGAGGATCATGCAGACGTTCTGAACCAATTATACGCAGCCTATGCCAGGGGAAAGGAAGCGAGAGAGTTGGCGGTGATCCTTGGCGAAGCTGCCTTAACGGATGTGGATAAGAAGTTTTTAAAGTTTGCAGAGGCTTTTGAACGGACGTTCGTGGCCCAAGGAGACCACGAGGACAGGACGATTGAAAAAACGCTCGACATTGGATGGGATCTAATGGCAATGCTGCCAGAGACGGAGTTGAAGCGGGTACGCCCCGAGTTCATCGGGAAGTATATGAAGAGGGAATAGATGGCAAAGGTAAATGCAACTAGGATGTCGCTGTTGAAGCTGAGGAAGAGAATCAAGTTGGCCAGAAGAGGACACAAGCTGTTGAAGGATAAGAGGGATGAGTTGATGAAGCAGTTTTTGTCCTTAATCCACCGGAACAGGGAGCTGCGGGAGGAGGTGGAACGGGAGCTTGTGAGGGTGTACGAGACGTTCATGATGGCCCGCTCACTGATGAGTCCTGAGGCAGTTGAGGAGGCCCTGACCCTTCCCAAGGCGGAGATGAAGGTGGAGATCTCGACCAAGTTGATCATGAACGTGACAGTCCCTCGCATGGTGGTCACGCAGCGGGGAGAGGGATTCTCGTATGGGTTTCTCGACATTCCCTCAGAGCTGGATGAATCTTTGGAAAAGCTGCAGGTGTTAATGCCAAGACTGATAGAACTGGCGGAGATGGAGAAGTCTTTAGAGCTACTGGCGATAGAAGTTGAGAGGACCAGGAGAAGAGTGAACGCCTTAGAGTACGTGTTACTGCCGGAGCTGGAGAAGAATGCGCAATTCATTGAGATGAAGCTGGACGAGAGGGAACGCTCCAGTTTGGCTACCTTGATGAGCATCATGGAGAAGCTGAGAGAGTAGACGTAACCCCTGAGAACCTATGACATAACTAATACTCTCATTAAAAGCCAGTCCCTTTTTACCCTCGAAGGAACCCATATACAGTTTCTACTTTCTATTCTGATGCAGATGCACTATCCAACATGGGAACCCAAGACTATATAATGTCTCACTCCAGCAGAACATTGATCAATATGGCAGCGAGAACAAGAACCCTCACTGTGAAGATAACAGAAAGACAATATGAGGAGTTGGAAGAGCTCGTTGAGAGAGGAGAGTATAGCTCAAAGGACGAATTCATTAGAGAATTATTACGTCACAAATTCGATGATTTCATTCTCTATGTTAAGAAGAAGGCCGAAAGAGACAGAGAAAAACATATCTCTCTCGAAACCTACGGTAAATCAAGAGAATTAGAATGAAGCATAACCCTGAATGCATGTGATATAGTCTATTGACTCATGTTTTCAACCTTCAAAGATTTGATGACCATGACTGATTGCACACCCTGACATTCGAAACTCGGTGGATAAATGAAGATGAAAATTGAAAGCTCTCTACTTTTTCTTGGGTTATGATTAGAGCAAGAATGGAACAAAAGGCAAAAGGCAAGAGAGAAAAACACTACTAACCCCTCAGCCCAATAACCTCATCGTACGCTCTGAGAACAGCACAATTGTACGGGTTGTAACACTGAAGTTTCCTTTCAAGGATAAATGCATTGGCAACACATCCCCCACAAAAAGCTAAATACCTGCATCCTGAGCACATCTGATCGTCTTCCACCCTCATGTTCCTCAGCATTTCTGTTTCTTTCTTTTCCCAGATCTCCTCCAGATCACACGTCCTCACCTTTCCAACTCCCATATCTTCATGGCATCCAGGGCACGGAAGAACAGTTCCATCTGCTTTGATGCCAATTCTATCGTACGCTATGCCGCATCCCCCCTCTCTTTCATGAATTTCCCGAATACCCTCCGGGAACTCCTTCTTAAGGTACGTATAACCTTCTGCAAGAACCTGGTAGTACTCTTCTGGAGATACTGTTATCCCCTCTAACCCTCTACCCGAGAACTGGACTGCCCCAACCTGATAGTCTGTCAGGTTCTTTTCCTTGAAGTACTTGAGAATGTCAACAATGCTCTTATTCAGTTGTGTTACAGAAATAGAAGGCCGCACCCAAAATCCATTCTTTAACAGCAGATTAACAGCACCCAAAGTCTTTCTCAGAGCTCCTTTTTTCCCTCGCAATCGATCGTGAACCTCCTCATCCAAGCTGTCAATGCTCACAGCGAACCGCCTGACTCCCAGCTCTTTGAATTTTTTGACATGTTCTTCCGTCATCAAGGTGCCATTGGTGAATATATCTACTGTCATAGGCGCTTTTCTGGCATGTTCTACAATGGTAAACAGATCGGGATGCAGAAGGGGCTCTCCGCCACTTATAGTTATGCGGTGCACGCCCACAGCGCTTAAATCATCGATAACGGAGAGAACCTCTTCTGTCGTCAACTCATCAGGATAGGGCTCTCCAGAATCATTGATGCAGTGTAGGCAGGAAAGGTTACAGCGATTGGTGATCTCTATTTGGGCAGATTCAATAAAATAGTTCTTCACGTTCTTCACTCGCGAAATATCTTTTTCGAGACGGGTTGCTTCTACGGTAATGACCCCCTTCTCCTGGAGCACGGTCAGTATCGTGTCTACGCCTCGAATGAGTGCTTCTCTGGGTTCACCAGATTGCTCACAGAGACAGGTTATGATCTCATCGACGCTTCTGGTACCTGTACAGAGATCGAGCAAGGCAATGGTGGCAGAATTTGCTTTGAAATCCTTTTCTGTAGTCGTGTTACGGATTTTCACCTGGAGGCCTGCAGGAGTCTGTACCTTCCCAAAGAAGATGTCCTCCTTCAACACAGGGTATCCGTCCCATCTCATGACACTCCCTCTTGTTGAAGATTTATATAGATTGTGCATACAGAAAAAAATTGAAGTAGATGAAGACATACACTTTGAAAACTACTCAAAATTGATGCGATGACCGAAAACCTATTAAGTATGGCACACTATGAGAATGAGGTGATGACATGGAATTTGAATTTGAAGAAATTGAGGAAGTGAGCCCCAAGCATCCTTTCTGCCTTGGAGTTAAAATTGTTGATGTGCTCATATAGAACACCTTGATATTTTTCTTTTTTCTTTTTTTTAAACTTTTGTTTCTGTCATTTTTACCGAAAATATGTATCAAGTAATGGGGTGCCAATACTCCATCCCATCTCATGACTCCCTCTTGTTGAAGACTTATATAGATTGTGCATACAGAAAAAAATTGAACCAGATGAAGACATGCACTTTGAAAACTACTCAATTGATGCGATGACCGAAAAAGTTATTAAGCGTGGCACACCATGAGAATGAGGTGATGACGTGGAATTTAGATTTGAAGAAATTGAGGAAGTGAGCCCCAAGCATCCTATGTGCTTTGGAGTTAGACTTGCTGAAATAGATGCATAGAACACCTTGATATTTTTCTTTTTTCTTTTTTTTAAGCTTTTGTTTCTGTTGTTTTTGCCGGAAAATATGTACCCAGAAAGATCTAGAGAAATCTATCCAACGGTTGGAGATTCAAGATTTGCCCCTACTGCTGTGTGGCGATGAGTCACTGTGCGTCAAAGAGGTGCCGAAATACCCAGTTTGTGCACGATTAGTTAATTACCTGAACCCATCAGTGAATGTGATGAAACCCTTTTATGGCTGCACCCCTATGCTGACTCATGGAAATCCGCAAACTTCAGTGTACAGGTGGCGGCACCTACATCCTGTCACTCCCCAAAAAATGGATAAAGAAATATTCTCTGGAGAGAGGAGACAGCTTTGCCCTGTTTGAACAAGAAACTGGTTTATTTATCACCCCGAAATTTGAAGAAAAAAAAGAAAAAGAGGTAGAAATTACTGCAGATGAAGCTGTGTCCAGAAAGATCATGACCTCTTACACTTACGGGTATACTTCCCTCAAGATTACGGGTGATCTCACCAACGAAATCCGCTCACGTATTCGTGAGACGGTCGATACTTTGCTGGGGTACGAAATTATAGATGAAAAGGAAAATGCCATATTTATCCAGGACTTGCTAAATCCTTCAGAGTTAACTACCAATAAAGCGTTGAAGAGAGAGTATTTCCTTGCATCTTCCATGCACAAGGATTTGACTGAAGCTGTGTCTCGGGGGACGTTTAATGTGGCAACGGATATCATTGCGCGGGATTCTGAGGTTGATAAGCTCTATTTTCTGATCGTGCGCCAGTTGCGATCCGCGCTCCAGAATACGGGATTTGCAGAACGGGTGGGGGTATCTCCCTTGGAATGTCTCGATTTTAGAATTGTGGCGAAGAACGTGGAAGAGATTGCAGACTCAGCAGAGGCAGCTTCTCGAAATGTGCTGGAAGTTAATTCCATACCAGGTGACATCACAGAAGACCTGGTAGAGTTCAGTGAGTTGGCGTACTTCATGCATGAGACAGCCTTCAGGGCATTCTTGGAGGCAGATAGACCAAATGCGAATGTGGTTATTGATAAAAAAGAAGAAGTGAAGGAAAGAAAGGAAAAATTAGATGAGAAGATTTTGAAAGCTGACCAAGCAGTGCTTTTGGGGAACATAGTGGAGAACATCCAGATAATCTGTGAAAAAGGGAGTGATATTGCTGATTTGGTCTTTAAGCCGGAGAACGAGCAATGAAGAAGAGCATCAACAGCAACCACTCTCTCTGGATCTTCTGGACCTTCAGACAGCTTCAGCTGCTCGATGATGAAAAGAAGAGAGAAAAATTGGGCTAAAAAATATCTAAAGCACGGGATAGTACCTGTTTTCCTCTGTAGTCTGGCAAAAGCATGGGAGCTTTTCTATCTGTTTTTATTCCAGCCTTCTTCAAGGCTTCCTCGTACTTCTGCACGTGATCTAAACTCAGCTTGCCAACAGTAGCCTTCTTCACGTATTCAGCTGCTCTCATCCCGGCCCTTCTGCCGAAAACATTGTAATCTAATAAAGAGTTTCCCATCAACCTGTTCTTTCCGTGGACGCCTCCCTCAACTTCACCAGCAGCGAATAACCCCTTTACTGACGTTTCAGTCTTATCGTTGATCTCCACGCCACCATTCTGGTAGTGCAACGTGGGGAACACCAGTATAGGGTCCTTTGTCATGTCAATACCGAATCGCTCGAACATCCTCACCATGGCAGCCAGTCCCTTCCGTATGGTCCCTTCTCCACCCAAATCGTCAATCATGGGTGAATCTAACCACACGCCCTGTATTCCCGTGGGCGTGATAACCCCGTTGTTCTTCCCGTAGCACTCCCTGATGAAAGCAGCAGATTCCACGTCCCGAGGCTCCAAGGGATACACGAACAAGTCACCATTCTTGTTCACTGGTTGGGCACCCAATCCCCGCACCTTCTCCGTCACCAGTAATCCAACGATCTGCTCCGGGTATGCTGCACCCGTAGGGTGGTACTGCACCGAGTCCAAATCGATCAGGTTGGCACCCACGTGGTAGGCCAGCACCAACCCGTCTGCGGTAGCTCCGTAGTGGTTTGTCGTCGGGAATCCCTGGATGTGCAGTCTCCCGAACCCTCCCGTCGCCAGGACCACTGCCTTTGCTCTCACCACGTAGTACTGTTCCGTTTCCATGTTGTAAAGAACAGCACCTGCCACCTTCCCGTCGTCGTCTGTCAAAAATTCTACAGCTGGACAGAACTCCAAGACAGGGACGCCAATGTTCCGCGCCTCATCTCTGACCGTTCGCATGATCTCCATGCCAGTGTAATCTCTCGCAGAATGCATTCGCTTCCTGGAGGTCCCGCCGCCTGCTAAAACCAGCATGTTGCCCTCTCCATCCTTGTCATACATGACGCCCAGTCCTTCATGCCATTTGATGAGCTTGGGCGCGTCCATCGTCAATGCCTTCACCAGTTCTGGCTTGTTGGTGAAATGTCCTCCACCCAGTGCGTCCAGGTAGTGCTGGGGCGGGCTGTCATCTTTCTGGTCTGCAGCCTGGATACCTCCCTGGGCCATCATGGAGTTGGAATCACCGTGCCTCAACTTCGTCACAATGAGCATCCTGTCCACAGGAATCCCGGAATAGTTCGCCCACAAAGCAGCCACCGTCCCTGCTCCACCGCCGCCGATGATCAGAATATCGACATCGTAGTCTACTTGCTGCAAATCGATCTGATCAGGACTCACCAGGGGGTGCGCCTCCAGCAAATCAGCCACCTCGTGGGGTACTCTCTGCCCCTTGCTGGGGCCTATCTTTAGATCTCTCTTCGCTTCTGGCTTAAAATCAGGATGGTACTGGTTTAAGACCTCTTCTCTCTCCTCCAGTGTCATGGTTTTGAATGTGGCCTTCACCCTTTGAGGGCGGGTCTTCTCCACCTTTTCTATGGACTCACGCATGTAATCTGGATAACCTCTAATCATTTCCATGAGAATCTCACTCCTTCACCGTATACATACTCTTCAACGTCTCTATGTCAGCTTTTGTCAATTTCTCTATTTCTTCATCAAATTTGTGCTCTTCAATCTCCTTGTTCCTCTTCTCGAGCTGGAGTGATTTGGGCGCTACGTACTTCCCGTTCAGCCTTCGGGCAAGCTGCGCCACGTGATAGTGCACAATGTCAGCAGGACATCTCGCTGCACACAATCCGCACTGCAGACAGTCGAAAGAGAGCTCTGCCGCCTTTTCTATGTCACCCCGTAAGGCAGCCTGTATGAAGTCCATGACCTGTAAGGTCTGCGGGCAGGCTTTCGTGCACGTGTTGCAGCTCATACATCGGGCAATCTCAGGGTACAATGCCACAATAGTGTTGGGTGCAGGTTTCACTTTCTCAATGTCGTACACTGCCTTATTTGCAGGGATGAACGGTAATTCTGTTAAATACATCCCATCTTCCGCAGGTGTCTGGCACGCCAGAGCTGTTCTGAACTTGTATTCCCCTTTCTTCCTGAATACAGTTCCGCACGAACCGCAAAATCCAGCTCTGCAGCCTGCTCCTCTGATGAACCGGTATCCTGCGTACTCCATAGCCTTCATGATCGTCAGCCCTTCGGGGACCTCGTACTCCTTTCCCATGATGTAGACCTTGATCATTATCTTTTCAGGCACATCAACCATACAATCACCTTAACAATCCTTTTTTTCTTAGTAGGGGTTCAGGATTTACGTAGTGGTTATCAAATCCTAAATCTACGTCCAACCCCAAAGCCACAGCCAGCAACTGGGAGAAATATAAAACGGGCATGGAAAGTGGTTTTTCCAGGTCTTTCTGTCTGAAATCCAGGTTGAACTCACAGAGAGGACAGCTCAGAACCACTGCCTCTGCACCGTTTTTCTGGGCAGAACGTAAGATGCTGGAGGTTTTTTCGCACACCACGTCTTTGTAGTCAACCGTGTGGTAAGAACCGCAGCACTCCAGCTTGTAGGGGTGGTCCACGACGGTAGCACCCAGGGCGTGGAGGAGCTCTGCCATGATCGTCGGTTTCTCTGGGTTGTCGATCGCTATCTCTTCTGGTCTCAGAAGCAAGCACCCATAGTAGGGGACGACAGTCAATCCCTTCAAAGGGTTCTTCACCACTATGTTCTCAAACCCCTGCTCTTTGAGCAGCGTCAGAAAGTGGACAACGGTGACCTCTCCCTTGTAGTCAACTTCCTCGTCCATGAACGAGTTCATCTTCTCCAGCTTCTCCGGGTCACTCTTCACCAATAAATTGGCCTGCACCAGCGTGTTGTAGCACATAGAACACAAGGTCGTCACTTTGGTAAATCCCATCTCCTGTACCCGTATCAAATTCCGGATGGGGGCCAATTGATGCATTAAATCATCAGAAGCCAGAGAGTAGACTGTGCCGCAGCAGTTCCACCTCGTCAATTCCACTAACTCAATGCCCAGGGCATCACTGACTGCGATCGTCGTCTCCTCAAAGTTTCGTGCAGTACTCTTGAGAGTGCACCCGGGATAATAGGGAACTTTCATACAATTCACCTATGCAGTTGATTTTCTGAAATTGGACACCAAAGCCACGGGAGGAAGCAGCTCCAGCTCCTCCTTTTCTATTTCAGAAATTTTCACTGCATCCACATTGGACCGTAAGATGATGAGTCTCAGAGCTTCCATGATCTTTGTCAAATCCACATCCTTGGGACATCTCGTTGCACATTGAAAACAGGAAGCGCACAGCCATATCGTCCTGGAGTCTAAAACACTCCTGTCGTTGGCCTGAATCAACTCGATGACCTGATGAGGGCGAATATCCATAACAGCTCCTATGGGACATCCCGCGGAGCATTTGCCGCATTTGTGACATGAATAGACTCTTTCTCCACTTAATTCTTCCACTTTCTCCAAAAGAGTCGTATTCCCAGGTATTTTTGCTATCATATACTCATCTCAGTGGGTGTTCAACCCTCTTTACTTGGGTATATAAGGTTTTCTGTGAGAGTTTAAAAAGTTTTCGCTGTGAAAAATGATTTAATAAAAAAAAGGTCAAAGAGTTCAAAGAAGGGGAATATTCAGATCCGCAGTGAATCCAGTTCTTTCGGGTACAAGGTCAAAGAGGTGGCTCCTTTTGGAGTTACCAGTACCGTATCTGAGTGCCTGAACCCTCCAAACCCGGGCAGGTAGATCCCTGGTTCATTACTCACAGTCATACCGCTCTTCAAGACAGTCTCGTCCCCCTCTTCAATCCAGGGTGGTTCATGCCCCTGCAGTCCGATACCGTGCCCCATCCGGTGTCGGAGATATTTCTCGTATCCTTTCTCACGAATAACATTCAAACATGCCTCGTTCACGTCGCAGCATTTAGCACCTTCGCACAAAGCATTACCCCCCGTTCTCTGGGCTTCAGCCATGGCTTCAAAGGCGTCCTTCTGTTTTTCTGATGGTGAACCCAGAAATGCAGTCCTCTCACTCTCTGCAGAGTACCCGCCCACCGTGGCTCCAAAACTCAGAATGATGGACTCCCCCTTTTTCACCTTTCTCGCAGAAGGCATGGCATGAGGGAGGGCACCATTCTCTCCTGAGCAGACCAGCCCGCCGCATAACCCACCCTGAACGGGGACAATCTCCTCCAAATCTTCAAGCATCCTCTGAGACACGTCTACCCTGGTCTTTTCATTGATTTCAAACTCTGTAACACCCTCTTTAGTGTGGTGCACTGCCCGTTCTACAGCATAGTCTGCATACTCGGCCGCTTTTGAGATCAGAGTGATTTCTTCAGGTTCTTTGACCTGTCTCATCACGGAGATGATGTCGGTGCGATTGACACTCATGTCTGAAAAGATTTCATAAGAAGATAAGGATATGCTGTTTTCTACAGCAATTCTGGTGAGAGAACGGGTTTTTAGATGAGATTTGATCCATTCAATCCTGTTGATCTTGCCGGGATAGTCAAAATAGGTCTCCACTTCTACGTGTTCAGGGACGTGATCCACTTCAAGAAGGGGAATCAACAAAAGGGGGTTCCCCTCTTGAGGGATGACAGCTGCCAGCGGTCTCTCTGTCTGCAGGTGGAAGAACCCGGTACAGTAAGCAATATTTGCTGGCTCGAAGAGTAAAAGTGCATTGAGTTCCTCTGAACATAGATACTCCTGAATCTCTTGCTGTTTTCTCTCATAAAACCTGTTTCTGAGCTTCATGAAGCTGAAATGGATGAAAACCATATATAGGTTGTGGTTCTCAGGTGCTGGCACTGGTTAGGGTTTGTACAAAAAAGGACAAACTCAAAGGTTATAAAGAAGTTGATCGTGATCCTAAAGAAAAAGAGGTGATAATATGGAATTCATCATTGAACCACTGGAAGAAGTCACACCGAAGCATCCTTATGGGTTATGTTCTTCCAAGCCCCTTAGAGTACACGTAATGTACTGGTAGATATATTATTCCACATTTTCTTCTTTTTTTCCATTGCATAGGTTCGAGGCCTCAAAAGTAGCTTGTCTTCGTATCTCTCTTAATGTTTGACCGATTCTTCAGTGTCACCTTCTGAAATGCAGCCAGGAAGAGAAGGTACGTAGACCGTGTATCCGCCTTCATCTGATTTCTCCAAAATTGTTTTCAACTTCATGTGATCATCTATCTGATAGTATTCTGACCTTGTTTATACTTTCGCGTTCAAATCTTGGCAAATGATTTTTGTTCCTTGATCTATTACTGTATATCCAAGGAACTCGAGGATGAGTTTAACAGCCTCCACGTAGTTCCCTTCATCAATCATCTTTTGGATCTCAGAAGAAGAGAGCTTCTTACCATTTCTGTAGGCTGTCCATCCACTTTCGAGAATGTCAACGCAAATCCTGTCTTCGCCATCACCCTTGCAATAAGATTCCAGTCCTGTGAGTCCTGCAGGATCAATGAATTTGACTGGGTTGTTGAGACAGTAGGCGTAAAGGTTCAATGATTGCGGAATAATCCTCTTTCCTGCCAAAAGATCTCGTGTGATGAATCGACCAAGTTCAGAGTCATAATAACGAGCACCGTAGTAGGAGAGACCAGTGGAATCTTTCTCCTTTCCCGTGTAGAGATATGATTCTGAACCAGTTACTGTAGATTTGCCGAAGGGTTCATACGTTGCAGCAGTGACGATATTTTTGTTCTCATCTGTCATTAATCTCGTAGATCCCAGGTGATCAGTGTGGTAGTAGAAGGTGTGAGATTCATTGGTGAAGGTTCTCTTTGCCAGAATTCCGTAGGGTCCATAGATGTAGGTCGCTGTGCCAACCGTGTTTTTCTCGTACAAAACGTTCAGTCCAGAGTATATATAGGTTGTTGTTTCATTGTTCTCCGTTACCTGAATTCTTTTGCCATCGCCATCGTAGAGGTATTCTCCCTGGATTAACCCATTCTTCTCCACTTTCTCTAACCTGTTGGCGTCATCGTAGTGATATACCCATGAATTAGCTCCTTTGGTTTTACTTATTCTGTTTCCTCTTGACGAAATAGTTGGTCATAATCATAATGAACACTACAATGGCAATTATTGATGCAATGAGAAGGGCAGATTTCTTTGCGAGTGGTGAAGGTTCAGGTGACGGTGACACGGGCGATGGAGGATATGTTGAAGGAGTAGGAGATTGAGTTTCCAGAGGAAGGCCAAGCTCACTGATCCTCTTTTTGATTTCCTCTGCCTTTTCTATATTCCCTTTTTTCTCGTAAAGGTTCACAGCCTTTCTGTAGGAATCACCAGCTTTTTCTCGTGACTCCATAGATACAAAGGCGTCACCTTGCTTTACGAATAGTTCTGGATCAGAAGCAAAGGCCACAATTTCTCCATCCATGGTTCCAATCACGAGAATGCCATCTGCTATAGCAGGGGATCCATTCACTCCCCCAAATGCTCCGCGTCCTATCTTCCAGATCTCACTGCCATCTACCATACTGTAGGCAGTTATCTGTGATTGATGAGGGTTCATTTCCTCATCGGGAAAACTCCCAATGCAGTAGAGAATATCACCTGTCCCTAATAAATGTGTTTGGAAAAATGGAGTTCCTTCATAGTCTATTTTCCATACGAGATTGCCATTCAAGTCCACTTTGTAGAGGTTATTCTCAGCATCTGCACAATAAACAGCATCAGGTCCCAGTACAAGATTTGAACGGATTGTGTTTTCAGGTATAAACTCCCATTTTTTTGATCCGTTCTTGTCAAAAGCCCACAGCTTATTTCCAGCGCAGTAAACCGTATCTCTCCCCAGAGCAAGCCAGCGAACTCCTACAATAGAATCACTCTCCCATTTGGGCGCTCCTGTAGATGGATCTACTGCAAAAATTCGTTGAGTTGAATAATCACCAAAAAGACCTTTGTTCATGATGAAGATGACGAGGTCTTCATCACCTGCAGCATTCGTCAAAACCCAATCAGATTCTGTCACATCCCCGAGAGACCACAGAACACTGAAGTCTGATGAGGAAAAGCAGATTGCGGGGGTAGTGTAAATGATACATTTATTCTCCAGCAAGACAGGATAATCATTGGAACCAAAGCCCTTCTGAGGGGTTTCAGCCAACAATTCGACTTTCCCAAAGACTGGGTCGAACTCATCAAGACTCCACAGGGATTTGCCAATGATACGATTGTTTACTGGGAAAATACTGAGGAAGTACCCCTCTTCTGAACACACTTTCTCTTCCTGGAAAATTTCACCTGTCAATAAATCGACACAGATTACTATAGTTGCTGATGTGTTGTAGATGCTGTCCTTCCATAGGGCTAACACTTCTCCTCCGACAATGAAAGGAGATGTATCAAAAACTCCTGGACCATACGTTTTTTTTCCTGTCCAGTCTCTGCCATAGCAAGATATTCTCACTTTCCAGAGTATTTCAGGGATATCTGGCCCATTTCCCGATACATAGGCTGTTCTCTGTGGATTTCCCAGATAGTGCACCCAACCAGAATTGAAATCTGCACCAAGAAAGGTGCAGCACATAAGAGCTAGTGCTATTGAGATTTCTATTCTACATTTCATTACATCACCTCTGATCTTGCATCACTCACCTAAATTCTTCAATACCAGTCTCCTTTACGCTGGAACAGCAGGACCGAGCGGTACATCTAATTTTCTCTCAAAATTTTTGTTGAACCTATATATGTTAATGAGCTCTCCAATATCATAGGGATAGGGAAAGGGACCAGTTGCATGAATGAGGTTCCACCAATACGCATTTGCCTCGGATGTTCCATTACTGGTTGCTAGTTCATAGATATGAACCCCTTCGTGACCAATTGTATGATACAAGGCAGCAATACTTTGGAATGCGCCCTGGTACACTGTGAGTCTTGTTGCATCTCTAAATTCTCCTGGTCTGATCTCTAGAGAGAATATATTACTCGCAGATGCAAAGTGGCCTTCAGCACCTCCCGAATCGAATTCCTCACGTATTCGAATCCACAGCTCAATTTCCTTTCCTTCGATAGTCACCGTGTAGATGTATCCTCCTGCAAAAGGAATTCCCTCTTGTGTAGGACTACCCTTAATCTCAGGATGTGTGAATAACAGCATGAGATACACCGCTCTCGCCTGGCTGGCTGGATCTTTATCATTACTGCCGACGAGCTTATTACCCTTCCCATCATAGAATGCCCACCCGTTTTCAAAGACTTCAAGACATACCCTGTCTTCTCCGTCACCCTTGCAATAAATATCCAGTCCCGCGGGATCAATGAATTTGACTGGATTGTTGAGACAGTAGGTGTAGAGATTCAATGACTGTGGAAGAGCTCTTCTACCTGCCAAAAGATCTCGTGTGACGAATCGACCAAGTTCAGAGTCATAATAACGAGCACCGTAGTAGGAGAGACCAGTAGAATCTTTCTCTTTCCCTGTATAGAGGTAGGGTTCTGAACCAGTTACGGTGGATTCACCGAAGGGTTCGTATTGTGCAACAGTGACAATATTTCTGTTCTCATCAGTTACCAATCTCGTAGATCCTAAGTGATCTGTGTGGTAGTAGAAGGTGTGAGATTCACTGTCAAGGGTTGTTCTCTTTGCCAGGATTCCGTAGGGTCCGTAAATGTAGGTCGCTGTACCAACCGTGTTTTTCTCGTACAAAACGTTCAGTCCAGAGTATATATAGGTTGTCGTTTCACTGTTCTCCGTTACCTGGATTCTCCTACCATCACCATCGTAGAGGTACTCTCCTTCAGTTAATCCATTTTTCTCCACTTTGTCTAGTCTGTTGGCGTCATCGTAGAGATATGTCCATGAATCTGCTCCTTTGGTTTTGCTTATCCTGTTCCCATTGGAATCGTACGTGAAAGAGGTGCCATCACTTGAGGAGGTCACTTCATTGAGATTATTAACGGTGTAGATTGTGCCATCTTCTGTTATTCTGTTTCCTGCTTTATCGTAGGAGTAGGTGTGAGACCACAAGGAGCTGGTAGCTAACTGTTCATTTTCGTTCGTCCCTGACATGGTAAAAAATGATCACAAATCCATATCTTGGGAAATTCTTCCTTCCTCAGACATTTCTTCCATCACTGAAAAGGTTCCAATCGAGAACCCAATCAGCAAGAGGACTAATAGTTCCACCCAACAATAACTATAACTGTTCAGATGCCGCAGGAGAAATATTGAGTATCTTTTCTACCCTTGGAAAATAAAAAAATCATAGATAAATACGATGGGGCGACAGCAATTCTTGAGCCACCAGTGACGTCCCTGTCCCTGTATGGAAACAGGAAAACAGTCATTCACCAGTATGCTTCTTTTTTCGAAGCGAGATCAGTATAACAACCAACAACACCATAACGATTGCGCAGGTCAGAATAATGGGGATCAGTTCAGTATGTGCTGATCCTTCGAAACATGAAATTCTTCCGTTAAACTGTCCAACGACTAACTTCCCGTTTGAAAGAGCGAGTGCTGCTATTGGGCTGTCACCGAGATAGAGAGATTCGCATATTCTTCCTGATTTGGCATTTACTATAAAGAGTGTACCATCAGTAGTTCCAAGAGCCACCTTTCCATCAGCCACCACAAGTGAGGTAGAGATTGGATTCTCAAAATCTCTCTTCCAGATTACTTCTCCATTCTCAGCATCCAGACAGTAGAGTACTCTTTCTGCGGCCCCAAACACTTTGTTGTAGGCTGCAGCTGGAGTTAGATCGACGGAATTGTCACATTTAAGTTTCCACAGTGTTTCACCTGTTTTCTGGTCAAGACATATAATTCCATGGTACGTTCCAATAAAAATCCTCTTTTCATCCAGGGATAAAGGTGACCTATTACTCCAAGCTATTTCTTTCTCCCAGATTTGTTCACCTGTTTGTGCATCCAGACAGTACGCGTACTTAGATCCATCATTTAAGTAGATCTTGTCATCTAAATAGGCTGGAGAATACACTACTCGGTCATTCGCAGAATACTCCCAGATGATCTGGCCCGTTTCTGCATTCACACACATAACGCTGCCACCACGCTTGGAAGCGCGGCTCAATTCCTCTCGGATTTCTGGGTCCCTCCAATCAAGACCTACAAATGGGTTCCCCCCTCCTATGAAAACATGCCCGCCAACGGTAATTGGATAGGAAGTGACATCAAGAAGTGGTTGAATATGCTGCCAAAGAACCTCTCCCGTGTCAGTGTCGAGACAGAATATGCCACCAATTGCATTCAGGTATATTCTATCATTTTCTACTACCGGAAAGCTGAATCCACGAGCCGGTTTTCTGTAGCTCTTCAAAAGAGATCCTGTGTTGATGTCAAGAGCACAAAGAGAGAAATATCCTGACACAAAGATGTTATCTTCTGCAATTGCAAGCCATAAACCAATGTCATCATTTTCATTTGTCCACACGTTCTTGAGAGATTCAGGCATGGGTGAGGAGGAATGTCCTGAATGCTGCGGGTCATGCTGGAACATTTGCCAGCCATCAGCATCTCCTGCAATGCTGCTGCAGAGCAAACATACCATGAGTATTGTCAGACTCCATTTCATTTTTACACCTTCTCATTGTACCTTATCTACCTTTTCTCCTAGAGAGCACCCTTAACCACCCGTTCATCCAACTCTCATACCTCTCTTGCGCTCCGGGAAAATTCGCAATGTAGAGGTGGTTCACATTCCATCTATAGGCTAAGTACTCTGAGAGAGCTTCCGCTGCTCCAGGATTCCATCTGTCTCTCCACTCAGCATATTGGCCTGTAGCAAAATGTTGAGCATGAACCATTTCATGACCTACTGTGTGGAATAGTTCTTCGGCAGTCATGTTGCCACCAGAAAAGAAATAGATTTCCGTGATTGCTGCAAGAAGAGTGTCAAACATAGTGGCACTCTTCACCTCATAAGTTTTTCCTAGTGGAGGATTTTCTATTCCCATTTTCTCTATATCGTCAGGGTCATATATGACAATAACTACGTTTTTCCCGTTTATACTAACTGTTAAGTACTCCGTCGGAATTCCGTCTTCGATTCTTGTTCCTTGATCTATTATTGTATATCCAAGGAACTCGAGAATGAGTCTAACGGCATCCACGTAGTTCCCTTCATCAATCATCTTCTGGATCTCAGAAGAAGAGAGCTTCTTACCATTTCTGTAGGCTGTCCATCCACTTTCGAAAATGTCAACGCAAATCCTGTCTTCGCCATCACCCTTGCAATAAGATTCCAGTCCTGTAAGTCCTGCAG
>JADDYB010000218.1_pt1 | contig 18025 bp, 14 predicted proteins | sample 8641941 | NCBI WGS metagenome assembly JADDYB01 (sample SAMN16275377, study PRJNA637457) | freshwater sediment metagenome | isolation source: Lake Kineret sediment | place: Israel: Lake Kineret | collected 2013
GGTAAGTGTTTAGTTTTCTGAAGTTGCTATTCAAGTAGTAGATTAAAAACAAGTATCATGCAAACTCGATTTTGATGAATTGGGTAGATAAAAAAAAGTAATAATCTACCTCCATTTGCAAAACAAAGAGTCAAGAAGCACTAAATGATAATGACAGACCATTCAAGAATGAACCGGATGATACGAAATATGAAGAAAACAACTGAAGTCATGAGCCCATAAATGGAATCTGCAAGAAGATCATATCTCTACATAACTCTCACTATTTTGGAAATTTTCAGAATTAAGGATATAAAATATACTATCACGATAGTAGCTTCAGAATACTAAATACTTACAGAGAAGGGATATCTATTCTTCTATTTCCTGTTCAAAACTAAATATCAAAAATGTGTCGCTGAATCCTTCGGTGAACTACCCGTCTTCTCGCTCCATTACAGGATCAAAGATTCCCTCCTCAGCTACATAGCCGTTCCTCGTGAAATGGAGAATGAATACTTCTGTAATATTATTCATTTATGGAAACGTAAGGGAATCATTGATTCTTACGAATATTCGATTCCGTGGTGGAGTAAAACGATTCAACCAGGTGCACCGTTACCTCCGCCACCTCCACTCCCTTCACCGAGTATGATTACCATACCAGATAATGGGGAGGGTAGTGCCGAAAAACTGTACAGATTTTCCATATAATTCTTAACAGTCTTTCGGAATTTAAAGGTTAGGTTGGCAGTATCTCCATAAATCATCAAAAGTGTGCAATAATTTTATGGTACTTTCGGAGGTACTGTAGTAGTCATAGATGGTCCTCAAGAGATCCATGATCAAAGGAGACTGTACAAGAATAGGAAGGGTACCTTCAATGATATAATTGACGGGTTGCATCGTGTTACTGACTGCGGTCTGAGAATCAAAATACGGATAAATTTGGATGAAACCAATAAGGATCACATTGTACCCTTCTTTGCATTCTCAAAAGAGGAAGGCCTCACCGACGTCTCACTCAACATCACACCTGTGTTTAATACCTCTGCTGCCTGTTCGTCGTACAATTACTGCATGCCAGACTTAGAAGGATCACTCGTGACAGATCATCTCTACAATGTAGCTAAATCCATGGGCATTACAACAGAAAAAAAGGAAAAACCTCCTCCTCAGGGTGCATGCAGGGCCCAGAAGTTTTCAAATTTCATTATAGATCCATATCTAAGACTATTTAAGTGTAACATTCTCCTTCCTTTCGAAAAAAATGCTGTAGGCGTCATCAACCCCGAAGACTCAGAACCACTGTTCAACCATGTGAACGTTGATTTCATGTCACGCGATCCTTTAGCAGTTCATGAATGCAAAATGTGTAAGCTCGTGCCTGTGTGTCGTGGAGGATGTCTTGTTGAAATATTTGAAACTCAGGGAACTACTCACGGATACGTGTGCAGAAAACAGGCGATCCATGAAACGTTACAAGAGGACCTCACAAGCTTTGCAGGAAAAACCAGACAAGTGAAGGAGAAAGCTCATTAACAGCAGCGATCATTGAACATCTTGTGTTTCTGTATCCCCACACATAGCTGGGCATCTCTCTCTTTATGAATTGCCTCTCATTCTCATTTTACCTCTTTTGGGGTTAGAATTTTTGTAACGTTCTCTCTTGATGCACACTTTACAATTCTCGAGAAATATGTGGTCCCCCTCTGCTCACAATTGTCAGAGAAAATACCTCTCATAGATAAGAGTAGATAAGAGTAGATAAGAGTAGATAAGAGTGTACAGCAATTGGATTATCTTTGTTCTCATGACCAATCCCAACCGAAAGATTTATATAGTTAAAGCGACTTTCAACCTTCAAGGGAGAAGAAAAAAATATCTACCTTGCTGGAGGTGTTGTCATGAAGGAATCCGTGTATAATGTCTACCTTTTGGACAAAAAGGAAAGGAAAGTCTTGGTATACAATGTCATGCACAGGTCGATTGTGCGGACCGATGATAACGTATACAATTTGATGAGAAATAACAAAATAGACTCTATTGATGATGATGTTCTAAAAGTACTCAAAAATGAGGGAATCGTGGCCGATGATAACGTGAATGAATTGGATTTGTTGAAGGTTAAATTCAATAGAGTTAAGTACGCCGCAACCACCAAGGGGATTACCGTCATTCCCACGCATGCATGTAATTTAGCCTGTAAATACTGCTATCAGGGACACGGTAATGTATTGAGCAGTACTATGAATGAAGAAACTATAAAGCGAACTACTGAATTCATTAAGAAAAATGTGAGGGGATGCAGAAAGCTTGACTTGAATTTCTATGGTGGAGAACCGCTTCTTTTCCCGGACATTGCCTTCAAGATAATGGAAGAGTTGAAGCAATTTGCAGATAAAAATGATATCCAGTTCTCTGTCTCTTTCACTACAAATGGCACTCTCTTGACAGAAGAGATTGTAGAAAAGCTCAAAGATTACAAGTATAGAGTGCAAATCACGTTGTGTGGACCGAAAGAGATCCACGATACTGTACGAGTAGACAAAAAGGGAAATGGCACTTACGAAAAACTCATGGGTGTTATTGAACTGCTCAAAAAGCATGGCGCAGCTTTCCACCTGCGGGTGGACGTTGATCAGGGAAATTATGACACCATCAAATCACTCCTAGAAGACTTGAAAAAAAGAGGATTTGAAGGATTGTACATTGGATTTTGTCCCATCAGTGAGGATATTTGCTACACTGAATTAGAAAGGGATGTCAAAAAAGTGGATGTAGTAGCATTAACTCGTCTATGTAAAATAGCAGATGATATGGGATTCAAAACAAATCCTTTCTACATCCATAACTTTATTGAAAAATGTAGCGCTCTGTCAGATAGTTTCCTGGCCATAGACCCCAAGGGCGATGTCTACAAGTGTATTGCAGCTTCTAACTACACTGAGCATAAGTTTGGCACCTTAAATGAGAGTGGTGACCTCATTGATATAAACTACGAAGCCTACTGCAATTGGACATTACGAGACCCATTACTGATTGAAGAGTGTGTAGAATGCAAGTTTGCTCCCCTCTGTGGTGGTGGATGTGCCTTGGCTGCACACAGAAAATACGGCTCAATAAATACACCAGGATGTGAAGAAAAAGACTTAGGGGAGATCCTGCGAACGTTTATCATGTTAAAGTACCCAGCCTTGTTTGAGCAGGGCACCTATGACACCATCGTGTTGTAGTTTTCTCCAATCTCTGAAATAACCAGAATTCAACCTTCTCTCTTTCATGGCAAGGTCATTGTTCATCAATTACATGATTTTCAAAACTCGGTGGATAAATCACAATTCACTTCAACTCATGATTCTCATTTGAAGATAAGTTCATTTCCTGCCTGAAGCCACGAATATGCTGACACTCGCATATTCATCCTTGCTGGACTGAGCACAGCATTTCTCACCCACGCAATCAACGAAAACTTCTGTGAGCCCTGCTTCAATAAACCAACCTTTGACATCCCCCCTCTTGAATCCCATCCAGCGATCGAACTGTTCTGTTTTCAAAAATTCGAAATCATGTTCATCTAGATCAGTAATCACCAAGGTGCCACCCAGTTTCAAGATCCGCGTCATCTCTTTAATTGCCGCAGGTGGATCCAGGACATGATGCAAGAACATGTTGGCGAACACGTAATCAGTGCTCCCGTCCTCAATGGGAAGGGCCTCAGCCTCACCCACACGATAACGAACTGCGTCTGTGCCCTGAAATTTCTTTGCCATTTCTTCGAGCATTGCTCCAGACTGATCTACAGCAATTACTTTCAACCCTCTCTTGACAAGTCCTTCAGTCATAAAACCTGTTCCAGCGCCAATATCTGCGGCAACCTTACCAGGTTCAATATGGGCGACCGTGAACGCTTTCTCTCTTACCACCTCAGAGAAGAAGACTTCTCGCATCGTATCCCATTGATTGGCTACTTTATCGAAGTATTTCTTACTCATAGGACACCTCTCTTCTCACCTATATTTTCATATCAGATTGTACTTCTTTCTATGTGTCCTCTTCTTAAATGTTTGTGCAGAGGGGGGTTGTCAAGACTTCGGGGGATGGACTACCCAATTGAGTTTTCACTTGAAAATAAGTTATCTTGTGGGATCATTCATCCAGTATTTGAGAACATGTTTTTTCTTTTTAGAGAATAGTGTGTGGATAGTAGTTCTATTGTAGTGCATTTAATCTGTAAGAAATCTCTTCTGCTACAGTACATTCAATCCTGTATCAAAGAGAGTGTGTGTACTTTGTTACTGTGATCATTTGAGAGAAAAGAAGATCAAACCATGAAATGAAGAATAGGATACAAAGGGTTAAATACTACGTATTTATTATAATTCAATGAATTATTGAAAGGTGAAAAAACGTATCCATATCTAAAAGATGAAAGTGAACAAGAAGAATTTAATGAGCTCTTTGACATATCAAGCAAGCTCTTTTCAAAGCGAAGATCTACGAGACAGAAAGCAGCTGATGAGTTAGTTAATATAGGTAAAAAAGCAGTGAGACCTCTCGTTTTTGCACTCCACTGTGAATATGTATCAGACGGATCCGATGAGGAGTATATTTCAATGTGTGATGAAGTGGAGGCCATCCTGGTGAGAATTGGCAGGGATGCTCTCCCTGATTTAGAGGACTTTGCCACAAACAAGGGATGCCTCATACCAATCAATGAATTTGCCCAGGATACAATTTTTGCAGTCATGGGGCTAGAAGGAGAAGACAGGAAAAAGGTCTGTCACCACCGAATTGAATATCTTTATGAAAAAGGAGAAGAGAAAGTATTGAAATGCGCGTGCTGTGGTGCTGAATTTGAGTATGAGGAAGACGAATAGAGAAAATATTGTGATATTAGAAAGATCTACTTCCTCTTTTGGCTTGACTTCATTCTGAACCTTCAACCAAATGCTTCTATCCCCCGAAAATCTGACAACCCCTGCAGATGAAAATTCATTCACTCGAAATATCATCGTGAGATAAAGAAACAGCACGCTCAAAATCTTCTCTTTCGATGTCAAAGAAATCCAATAAACTGTCAACTCTCTGTTCAAATAGTTCTTTATCAGGGTACAAGAGAATTTCTGGCCATTCTCTCATTGACCAGGAGTTTTTTTTCTTCACAAAGAATAACTCAGATAATTCCTTACTTTCTTCTGTAATTCTTAAAATTCTAACGGGATTTTCATCTGGATTTTCTATAAAAACAGTGTTATACACATCTGTGTCTCTATACTCCCATTTTGTATCATATTTAGGGTATTTAACCTCAACAGTACTAGGATTTAACAGGATATCAAGTTGAGTCAACCCAGCAAGTGAAAGTTTTTCTTTGAGTTCTCTCTTCTTTTCAGGATAAACAGCAATTATTCTCAACATAGACTTTTCCTCTGTTTTTGTCACTTCCTCAAACCTTCTCAGCGAAGAGAAGTAAAACTGCTGCTGCAGAGCAAACATACCTTTAATATTTCTATGTGTATCCTTCACGTCTTCGTAGAGGATTTCTCTGGTCACGTCCACCATCAGGTCTGGTACCATGATCTCTTTTATTTTTGTCATAGGGATACACCTATCTTATTGTAGTATTTGCCTCTTCTGTAATGATTGGAGGTATATAAAGATATAAGTATACAAAAGGTATGTCATGAAGGCGAAAGTTGACACGTTATTACGGAGATTGGTGTGTTAAAGTCTATGTCAGAAAGTCAGGTTTAGGTGCTATACAGCCTCTTTCATCGTTCTCAATTCCTGGACAAGGACATCATAGACTCTGGGCAGAAATTCATTGATTTCTTTATCTGTAAATCCTAAGATCTCAAGGATGTTTCTGTCTAACTCCACTCTTGCCCAGAACCTCTTCTCTAACTGCTCTGTAATTGAAGGGAATTCTACGTTTTTCAAGGTGTTGAACAGGTTCAGGAGCTTCTGTCTTTTTTCATCAGGCAGCTTTTGAGGGTCTATTTGAAAAGTTAAATTCCAGTCATCTGCACTTAACCTTATGTATGAGCCGAGTGTTTCTGATTTGAATATGATGAATTGGGATAAGGTTAAAACTGAGTTCAAGCTCAATGATAAAATCTTGCACGTTGATTCTTCCAGGATTTTGTAGGTGAAAAAGAGGTTTGACAGCACGAGGGGTATTTCTGAATAACAGCACAAAAGAAAAGTGTTGGGAGAGGATACGTTGATCTTGTCAGGGATTACCAGTCGTGAATAACCCAATCTTTCAATTTTTTCTTTTACAATGTTCCAGTCAAACGTTCCTTTCCATTTCGTGTAGCGCTGCACTGACTCAAAATTCTCGAAAGGGCCGCACACGATGTGGTCATGGGTGTGTGAAATGTCCAGGGTTTTTATGCCTGTCAGAGTCCGCAAAGCAGGTTTTACTACCGTCATGGGGATATCAAAAACGTGAGGAGTGTTCTTTATTCCTGCGTGCAGGTAGTTGTTCTTCTCTTTCCCGACTAAGAATGCTTTCTTGACTCTCGTTTCGTCTGTGGGGTTGGTGACATACACGATCTGACTCAGTCCTTGAGGAGAGGTTATCCCTTCTTTCATGCTGCCCCCTTCCAGGTGAGAGAGGAGGGGTGATTTCTCAGTAACTACTTCAATAAAATCTCTGAGAACTGCCATGGTTTTCAGGCTCAACCCTCCGAGGAATAACATCAGGTTATCTTTGTTTTTGACAAGCTCTGAGTGAGTTACTGAGCTCATTTCCAGATATTCGTTATCACATTCATTCAGGGAGACCATTTCTACAATTGTCTTAACTTCCTGCGCTGATAGAGAATTCATGGACTTTTTCAAGAAAATAATCTTCGTCGTATCGTCATTTTTTGGTTTTTTCTTCTCAGCTATCAATAGAATATCTTTGAATGATGCACCCTCACTGAATGCTACATCACCTACTGGTTTTACAATGTATTTTATGTGATAGTTTTTCAGTAAGTACTTTCTTATTCTCTCTGTAGACTTTCCCCTCCCTATGTTTATGGGGATCACAACCCCCATCTTCCCACGGTCTACCAGTAAGAGGTCTGCCAGAGCCAGGAAATAACCCCACAAATTTATTGAATTGCCACAGATTTCGCCTAGAATTTTATTATTTTTTAATTCTTCCCTCATATTGTGCGGCATTTTATCTCTGTCACTGAAGGGAGGGTTCATTATGACCACATTAACAGGTTTTATGGAAAATTCATCTTCCCTTTCCTGTTGGGAAAGTTTTTTAACAGTATGACCAGAAATTTCTCGTAATGATTTCTGGATTCCCGCACAGGGAATCATCCCTTTTCCGTTGAAATCCTTTTTCAGGTGTGGTGCCAAGGTGAGGGAATCTTTGGCTCCAACCCTGACTACACGAGTCTCTTGTTCCCTATTCTGTGTTGTCAGGTTTATCGTCGTGAGGTGGGCAGCAAACGGCATCCTGTCAACCCCAGTGATGTCTTCCTCAATAAACTGCTTGTGCATTTTTTGAGAATCAGTAACCCCGTAGAGGGTTCGATATAATTCTTGTTTTCTCTTGTATGCTGACACAAGCAGTGTTCCAGAACCACAGGCAGGGTCAATGACCGTCTCATCCCAGGACTCGATAGTGAGCCCGGCCAGTATCCCTGCTGCAAGAGGGTGGGTGTAAAAGGCAGCCAAAACTTTTCTAACCTCAAAGGGGAGGAGATCGTGGAAAAATCGTCCTGCCAGGTCATCTGTTATGTGTTCTGCTCTCAATAAAGTGATGGCGCCAATTATATCTTTGAGGATCTGCACTGTTTCAGGGTCATCAGGGACATGCCCCAGTATGTTGACCCTGTATATTGATTGGAAGTTACTGTGTGTGATCTTGTGGAAATATTCCTGTATTTCCTTCACCGTTCTTATCTCATCCAGATTTCCAATGTCTTCAACATCTCTTTTCGTTCTTTTTTGATATATATGGTAAAATAACAATTGATTTAAAAGAAGGTATGCAGAAAGATTTTCTATCTGTCTTTTTGCAAGCTCTCTGTTCTTAATTTCACCAATAGATTGAAACAGATCCAGTTTGTCAACGACTTCTGAGATGAGGGATTCGGTTTTTATGTCGTGAATCACCGATTTTAGATCTTCTACGTATCCCTCTATTTGATTTACAACAGTCTTAAAGTCAACTTTCACCTTTTCTGTGTGGAAAGATTCCTTCACCATGTCAAGGATTTCTCCTGGTGGTCTATTGCTGAACGCCTCTACCAGGTAATCTGTTTGGACTAATGCGTACACCCTCTCTCTTTGGGTCAAGACACTGTCTTCTACACTGGGTTGATTCCTGAATTTTTCTGGGTAGACGATGATGAGGATATTGTGTGTTTTGAGTTCTCGCAAAGACGTGAGCGCCTGGGCAATGGCTTTTAACCCAGGTTCACAGTTACCAAATCTAACTTCAACAACGAGGTAGGATGAATTGAATCTAAAAAGACAACCTGCATGCCCCTTTCCGGCTTTTACCTCTCCTACTGTGGAAAATCCAATTTCCTCCAAATATTTTGCTATTGGAAAAAGGAGTGTCTTTTCCTCTAACGTGGGAGGTTTCATGTACCTACGAAGACTGATCTAGATATAAATATTCCTGAATTTTTTTGCGGTTTTTCGAAGTTCTCGATACTGATAGGAAAGTGAGGATACATGGATAGACGTACATGTCAAAGAAAGCTTGATCAATTCTTCAGACTGTCATTTCCTCTAACATGAAGACCCTGCACAGACAGAACCACTTCATGAATCTCCTGAGGAAAGGTATAAAAGGTGACCATGGAAAGAGAAAGGGATACCATGAACTATCACGAGGTGAGAAACGAAGTTTTCGTTCTCTACAACCAGGGAAAGTACAAAGAAGCCATCGCCATATTAGAGAATGTCAAAAACACCTTTCCTGAACAGCTTGAGGCTATTACCTTTAACTTGAGCATACTGTACATGAGAGACAATCAAGGTGAGAAGAGTCTGAACCTCCTCAAACATGGGCTGAAAAATGGAATTATCTACCCTATATGGGCGGATGATAAGACGTGGAGTCCATTACACCAATTTGAAGAATTCAAGGAAATCGTTAAGGAGAACGAACGGCTGCGGAAAGAAGCGTCTGCAAAAACAAAACCGCAAATTGAAGTCATTACACCTGAAGGATACAGCAAAGAGAAAAAGGAGAAATATCCCTTATTCATTGCGCTCCATGGATGGGGCGATAACATTACTGAGCTCAAGCAGCACTGGACATCAAAAATCCTTCAGAAACACATACTTGCCCTTGTCCAGTCTTCACAGGTAGTCAGTACTCACGGGTTTGGCTGGGATGACCATCAATTAGGGAAGAAAGGAGTGAGGGACATGTATGATAAGATTGTTGAAGAATACCCCGTGGACACACAGAAAGTCATCACAGGAGGGTTCTCCCAGGGGGGGATACTAGCTATGGATCTGGCAATCCTCACACAAAAAAACGAAAAGGTATATATGAATTGGTGCACCGAAAGGTGTAGGTGATGCACCATGAAAAGGAAGAGTACAGCAGTTCTGGCTCTAGTTGTCCTAGCGATCAGTGCCTATGCTGGCGGACTCTTCGGCGGTAAAGACATACAGACCTTCACCGTGACAGGGTCCACCACAGTCCTGCCCCTGGTGCAGAAAGCAGCAGAAAAATACATGGATCACCATAGTACAGTGAATATTCAGATAGCTGGCGGCGGTTCTGGTGTTGGGGTACAATCTGTGGGTGAAGGGACTGCAGCCATTGGCATGTCATCCCGGGACATGAAAGATGCTGAGAAAAAAAGGTACCCGAATTTGAACCCCATTGCAATAGCCAAGGACGGCATAGCACTGGTAGTGCATCCCACAAACCCAGTGAACTCTCTGACTCTAGAAGAGGTCAAAAAGATCTACGAAGGTACTTATATGAATTGGAGCCAGCTGGGTGGAGAAGACAAAGAGATCGTGGTCATTGGGAGGGACAGTGCATCAGGTACCAGAGAGTTCTTCTGGACACGGGTGATGAAAAAAGGAGATTTCGTTAATACCATGCTGGAAAAAAACTCGAATGGGGCGGTAAAGCAGACGGTGAGCCAGACTCCCGGTGCTATCGGGTACATTGGGTTAGGATACCTGGACGGCACGGTGAAACCATTAACCATCAAGATCAATGATCAGGAAGTCACCCCCACTTCAGAGAACGTGCGCAGCGGGTTGTACCCTATCTCCCGCAGTTTGTATCTCATCGTGAGGGGGAATCCTGAGGGGCTGGTTCAGGATTTCATCAATTTCATGTTGAGCAGTGAGGGACAGAAGATCGTGGAAGAGGAGGGGTTCGTACCCTTAACCTCACCATTCTTAAATGCCTTTTCGTACAAGGGAAGGAGTTGATGCCAGAGATGAATGCGCCACTGAAGTTGAAGAGGACTATTGCAGAAAAGAGTGTGAAAGGGTTACTCTTCATCAGCGCATTCTGTGCCGTGTTAGTGGTTTTCTTCATTATTCTGTATTTATTTCGGGAAGGGTACCCTGCACTTACAAAAGTTGGTCTGAAAGAATTTCTAACAGGTAGAACATGGAATCCTGTGGGTGAACCGCCTCGATACGGCGCTTATCCCCTCATAGTGGGGACAGTGTTGGTGAGTTTTGGAGCCATGGTCTTTGCCATTCCTTTAGGCATTGGTTCAGCTCTCTTTATCTCGGAAATTGCACCGCGTACCATGGGGGCGCTCTTCAAATCTGCAGTAGAGTTATTGTCAGGGATACCCTCCGTGGTGTACGGGTTCTTTGGGTTGATCGTTTTGACAGACTGGCTGCGTATCACCTTTGATAAGCCATCGGGTGAGTCCTGGCTAGCAGGCTCTATTCTCCTGGGGGTCATGGCGTTACCGACGATTGTCAGCGTGTCAGAGGATGCTATCAGTTCTGTACCCCGCGATTTCAAGGAAGCCTCTCTGGCAGTGGGGGCCACCAAATGGCAGACCATCCGTAAGGTTGTCATCCCCTCTGCATTGTCTGGGATTACGGCGGCCGTCATTCTCGGAATAGGGAGAGCTATTGGAGAGACCATGGCTGTCATGATGGTGACCGGGAATGCAGCCATACTGCCTCAACCTATTTCCGACGTGTTTTCGCCCATACGGACTATTACAGGCACTTTAGGGATCGAAATGGGGGAAGTGGCACAGAAGAGTGACCACTACCACGCATTGTTCGCCCTGGCCGTCATCCTGTTCGTTATCGTCCTGCTGGTGAATACGACGGCCGTTTATGTTCTGATGAAGTTGAGTGAGAAGTTCAACCCCACCAAAAAGAAGAGAACGTCAATCTCCAGAGCCCTGAAAGAGAGAATGAAGATGTTTTTCATTGGGGGGGTGGTCGTGGTGCTGGTGTGGCTGGTGAGCACCTGGTTCACTATTCAGGTGGGGGTGTCATTTCTCGCGGTTTTTATTGTGGGTTATTACGGAGTCAAGAAAATATCTGTTCAAAAGAGCCAGACTATCTCCTTTTTACTGATCACTCTCTCTACTGTGGTCGTTTTGTGCATGCTGGGCATCATCTTGTACTACATTGTGGCGAATGGCATCCCCGCACTGAGCTGGGAGTTTATAACGGGCGTCCCTCGCGACATTGGGAGAGCTGGCGGCATCTTCCCTGCCATCATGGGAACGCTGTTTCTGGTGGGTGGTGCCATTTTCTTCGCTGTTCCCCCGGGTGTGGGCGCCGCAATTTATCTATCCGAGTATGCAAGAGAAGGAAAGATCACCAGAATAATCCGGGCTGGCATCGATAACTTGAATGGGACTCCTTCAATCGTGTTTGGATTGTTTGGGCTGGCATTTCTCGTGTTGTACCTTCGATTTGGTGTGTCTTTAATAGCTGGTATGGTAACTTTGGCCTTCATGGTGCTCCCGACTATCATCAGGACGACAGAAGAAGCGATAAAGAGCGTTCCTCAGTCCATGAGGGAGGCAAGTCTGGCAGTGGGGGCCACCAAATGGCAGACCATCCGTAGGGTGGTACTCCCTCCAGCAGCTCCGGGGATCATAACAGGTGTCATCCTCAGCATTGGGAGGGCAGCGGGGGAGACTGCACCCATCATGTTCACAGCAGCCGTGTTCACCCAAAGATTTTTGCCCCGTTCACCCCTGCAGCCTGTGATGGCACTGCCCTACCATTTGTTCGTGTTGACGACGAGTGTCCCTGGCTCTGAACGAAACGCATACGGGACTGCTTTGGTCTTGCTGCTGGTCGTTTTATCAATTTATGGGGCAGCCATGGTGGTTCGGCTCCAATTCACAAAAATGAGAAGGTGGTAACACGGGAAAGATTGCAGACACGCACACAGAGATTGTCATTGAGACAGAAAAGCTCAACCTCTGGTATGACACCCACCAGGCCTTAAAAGACATTGCCATCAAAATTGAGAAGAACAAGGTAACTGCCCTCATCGGTCCCTCAGGGTGCGGGAAGTCCACGCTCATTCGCACCTTTAACCGCATGAACGACATCATCGAAGGATGCAGGGTTGAGGGCGAAATACTGTTCAAAGGGAAGAACATGTACGACCGGGATGTGGACGTCATCGAGCTGAGGACGAAGATCGGGATGATATTCCAGAAACCCAACCCCTTTCCTATGTCTGTGTATGATAATGTGGCTTACGGGCCTGTAATCCATGGTACAACTGACAGGAAGAACCTGGACAGTGTTGTGGAAAAGAGTTTGAGGTTAGCAGCCTTGTGGGATGAGGTTAAAGACCGGTTGGACGAGTCTGCCTTTGGGTTGTCGGGAGGCCAGCAACAGCGGTTGTGTATTGCCCGTGCTTTAGCTGTGGAGCCTGAAGTGATCTTGATGGACGAACCCACCTCTGCTTTGGACCCTATAGCGACGGGGAAGATTGAAGACCTCATCAATGTGTTGAAAAAAGACTACACGGTGGTGATTGTGACGCACAACATGCAGCAGGCTGCGCGCATCAGTGACTTTACAGGGTTCATGTATTTGGGGGAATTGATTGAGATCGATAGGACAGTACAGATATTTGAGAGTCCTTCCCAGAAACTGACTGAGAGGTACATAACGGGGAGGTTTGGGTGAGACTATGGTGGAAAAATTTCACACAGAATTGGATGCTCTCAAGAGAGAGGTGCTGGACATGGGGAAGCTTGCCCGTGAGATGCTGGAGAAGGCGGTTAAAGCGCTGGAAACCCAGGACACGGAACTGGCAAAATGGCCTATCAACAAGAGGAAGGAGATTGAGGGTAAAGACAGTGACATTGAGGAAAAGGCGCTCCATTTGGTGGCTTTATATCAGCCGATGGCTAAGGATTTGAGGACTATTGCGTGCATTCTAAAGATGATCACGTACGTGACGCGCATTGGGCAGTACGGGAATGGTATAGCCAAGCTTGTCCCAGAATTATCGAAAGAACCTCACATCTACAATTTGATGAAAATACCGCACATGGCGGACATTGTGTACCAGATGATTGATGATGCCCTCTATGCGTTTGAGACAGAGGATGTATCCGTGTTTGAGGACTTTGACAAACGAGATGATAGGGTTGATGGGTTCAGGCACACGATTTTTAGGGGATGCATGTCGCACATGGAAGAAAGTTCACAGAACGTAACGCCGTGCGTGCACTACATCTTGATTGCGAGGTACCTGGAGAGATGTGCAGACCATTCGAACAAGATGGCTGAGAAGATCTACTACATGGTAACAGGGGAGCACGTGGAGAAGGGTTAGTGCGGTCATGAGAAGTGCTCAGAAAGGAAAGACCCTGAACAAATGAAAGGATTTCACAGAGTAGAGAAGCAGATAAGATGGATCATCCTACGTTATTACTCTACCCAAGGAATGAGTCATATCCTCTACGTAAGAAAATTGCACAGTATTTAAATTGATCATTCCTGATTATTTTTCCAGTGCTCTCGGCAAAAGTATTTATATGACCACGTCACACGTGAGACAAGGTAAGTAGATTTGCTTAGAGAACAATCAACCAATGAATCTCCTACACTCTTGATACGGTTCTCTGCAGAATCCTCTCTCATGCGAATGTCTTCACCTATTTCGCCAGTTACAACGAAAATTTTTCTTTCTCGATTGTTGTTAGGGAAAGGCTGTAAGGTCCCCAAAAGTATCATGAAAAGGCGCAGAATCTTTATATAAGGTTAGACCAATGGGCTGTCATGACCTATGTACTGAAGAATTATCAAAAAGAGTTTGTAGAAGCCCAAGAACGAGTAGGAAAAGAAGCAACAAAGGACTGGAAATCGTTTGCTCAAACTCCTGCCGAACAATTGAGACAGATTTATTCGCAAGAAGATTTTGACCCCGAAACACGACACTACTGCTTCAAAGATGGTGAACTGGTAGGGTTTTTGTCATCAACAGTGTTAAAAGAGAGCGGCGGCGGCATAAAAAGAGCCAACCTTGAATTCCCTATCGTCCTGCCCGGTCATGAAGAGGCTGGAGACCTCCTGTTCGAGAAAGCGATAAAAGTACTCAAGGCCAAAGGCGTCAGCGTGGTGAGGACACGGGTAAGTGAATTGTGGGGGGAGACAATGAAGCTGGCAGCACGATGGGGATACACTTTTGCAGAAGAACTGATCACCCTGTACAGTATAGAGTTAGATGCTGCCACCATCAGAGAGATACCAGGACTCGAGGAGGTCACCGATTACGATCACGGGAGGGACCTCGAGCAGATGGTTGACATATTTGTCAGAGACTACGGCATGACCCCCGAACAAGCTCACACCAACTTTGTAACTATTGAGAAAAGTGACCAGGTCATTGCGCATCTGGTCATTCGAAAGGAGGGAAAAATCACTGGTCGAACCCTGGCTCTTCCATATGATAAAGAACCCACACGCGCCTACACCACAACAATCTATGCTGCAGAAGAAAGACAGCGAAAAATGCTTCTGACAAAAACACTGAAAAAATGCAAAGAAAAAGGAATTAAAAAACTGGATGCCTCTATCGGTGGTAATATGCTCAAGTCTAAGGATCAGTTTGTGGAACTCTACAAATCCTTCGGGTTTAACTACAGAGCAGCCATATCCATGTACGAAAAAAAGATATGACCTTGACAGTTGCGCTGTCAAAAGAATGAGAACAGGTAGTTCAATTTGTTTCGATGTGAGTGAAGAGGGTAGTACTATTGTTTCTCTGCAACGTATTCCAGTGCATCCCTCCAGTGATGGAGGTAAAACGAGTACCTGTAAAAAGAAAAGAAAAAAAGATTATACAGCTACTGCTGCTTACCTATCTTTAGGCAGTACATCCACAAGGCTTATCTGCACACCTGTATGGAGTATAAGCGCGGATAGGAGACATCAAAACCTCAGAAAATCAACTGGAGTAGGAGTCCATACAAGAATAGGGGTATCCCCGCAGATAGCAGAAGCATAAGTGAGTATGGTCAATGAGTACCTGCAATCTAACTACCTGGATGAACATGAGGATAAACCCTTGACAGGTACACTACAATAACTTTAACGTTGGATCTCCATACATTATAAAAGAGGCCCATACAACTCCATCTTTCATGTGAGATTCCCGCGCTCTCCTGAGTGCTTCCCCAATCTGGTGCTGTAAACATAAATCATAAAAATCTGCTGCAATACGAGCTGCTGATCCATCATGGACTGGATAGATCGTACCAACATAAGCCATAGCCCCGCCTAAAAGAAATGCCCGTGCCAATTCTTCTGATCTGCACCCGTTGACAACTACTATGGGAGTACCTATGATAAATTCTTTTACCTCTTCAGGGCTCATAACACCATCAGAGAGGACAAGACCCCCATCAATATGACCAGCAAAATGGATAATATCAAATCCCTGGCCAAACAGGTTAGCTGCCCTTCGCACATTGGCCTGTGCACCTCCCACGAACGTTGTACCCATTTTCTGTTTTAACCTCTTGTACACAATTTCACACTCCATTCTGGCACCAGGTAAATTCTCTAAGGGATCTGAAATTACCAATGCTCCCCTTTTACGGGTTTGCTTATTCCGGATATTCACTGGAGCAGTAGCAACAATCCTCCTCGAAACTGCATATTTTAAGGCAAAGAAATTGTCAGAATACATGAGCTCCCACGGAATTTCTGGATCTTCCACTTCTAAAAGTAAAAATTTCTCTCTTAATATGTTAGAGAAATCTTCGGGGATAAAATTCTGGTAGATTGTTGCGCCGTTATCCCTCAAAACTCCTTCTGCATAAGTGATGACTTTATCCTGGTCTGCAGATGAAAATTGATTCAAAACTCCGGCCATGAATTCCCCCCTCTTGATAGTATTCTCCCTCATTTCTTTTGAGAAAGTAATTTCCCTCGACTCTTTCACTGGGTTGAACTTCTCTTCAATACTTTCTACAGACACTTTGTACAATCCGTCGGATTTCACTATAGAAAGTACCAGCATGTTCTTGTGGCCAGACAAAATGGCTGCCACTGTTCTCATGAACCCTAAAATGTTCTCTCGTAAAATGAGTGCTGTAGAACCAATCAAAGCAAGAACAGTATATCGGGCAAACGTTTGCACATATCCCCCACTGGCCTGGTGAACCTGAAATAACCCCAAAAGAACAGGTAAACTCAGTAGAAGGGCACCTTCACCCAGACGAGACCATTTTTTAGTAAGCCAGGAATACAGTAAAAATATACATAACCCTCCATCACACAAAGCCAGTAAAATAATTCCATTTTTTATATCCTGCTTAAAAATCTTTTCAGATAGGATAGATATCTTTTCAGAAATAGAGGTTTTCTTTTCTTCATCTTCAAGTTTTGTGAATTTATCTAGTGCTTTTTCGTAATAAATTCTTGAAATTCTTAATTTCCCAGCCGCTGAAGTAGATTCTGCCTGTTTTAGATTAGTGGTACCCTCTTCTGTAAGGTTACGTTCCGTGATTGTCCAGAGCGGGCATGGTAGACCTTCAGTTGTATAGGAGTACGCATATAACTTATCTGAAACTACTAATAAGGTGTTTTTACACTGGAAGAAATTGGCTATTCCATAGCGAATGGGAGCGGGAAATGGTTCAGGATGCGGTATAATCTCGAGGTTTTTATTAAAAATCAGTAATTCTTTTTCCAAACTCAAGAAAATTTCCAGATATCCATCTCCATTGATATCGTTCACCCACAACTGTGATGCAGTATTGACCTTACCTTCGATGGATGTGCTTGATTGTTCCTGTAAGTTTCCGCTCAATATGATAAGATGCCCCTGTGTGTCAGCTGTCACAATCTCTGGAGTACCCTCACCATCAATGTCGCACACTGCTCCAGGAATGACAGAATAGTCAAATTCAAGGCGGTACAGGTATTCACCCTTGCAGTTCAGAACAAAGAGAGTGCCCCAGTTCTCTGATGCTTCGTAGCCAAATCCCACAATTTCAGTACCTTCGCACTCGTCAACATCTGCTGTAGAGACTGAAATCCTCTGGAATCCTTGCCCTGTGTAAACTTTCCACAATTCTTCACCTGTATTGGAGAGTGCAGTCACATAGGAGTCACAATCCGGGTATTCCTCATCATATGGGCAGGTGCACGGTGCCATACTGCCCAGAATAATTTCTAGAGCGCCGTCACCATTAATATCCGCGATAGCATGAGTTAAAGGTGATGTTGCTCGTTGATAAAACCAGATTATCTCTCCTGATGCATAGTCAAGAGAGAGCATCCCCCGCGGCTTACAGGAGTACCCCACACCAAAAGTAGCCAGTATTTCACGCTCACCATCATTATCACAGTCTATGACAGCGAGCAGTTTGACTTGTGCCTTCATCAGTTCGGGTTCCCCTCCCAGAGAACCAAGAAAGTAATCTCTCATGGTATCATCTTTCCAATCATATACTGAATATAGGCAGTATATCCTTCCAGCCTATCAGTTCGCAGATTCTGAACATGCTATCACAACTGATAACCTAATTTTTCAGCTAGTGTTATATACTCTTTGATGAGGCGTTCACTCATCCCC
>JADDYB010000219.1_pt1 | contig 17897 bp, 17 predicted proteins | sample 8641941 | NCBI WGS metagenome assembly JADDYB01 (sample SAMN16275377, study PRJNA637457) | freshwater sediment metagenome | isolation source: Lake Kineret sediment | place: Israel: Lake Kineret | collected 2013
CGCACGCGTCGCGGATGTTCGTGCACATCCTGCCCAACGTCAGCCACGTGGTGCTGGTGCAGCTGTCGCTGCTGGTGGTGGGCTTCATCAAGTCGGAGGTGATCCTGTCGTTCCTCGGGCTGGGCGTGCCGATCGAGATGGTGTCCTGGGGCACCATGCTCGCCGAGGCGCAGACCGAACTGGTGATCGGCAAATGGTGGCAGCTGGCGGCGGCGACGCTGTTCATGGCGGTGTTCCTCACCGCCTTCTCGCTGCTGACCGACGCGCTGCGCGACGCACTGGATCCGAAGCTGCGGTAGTCACATGGGCAACCTCGTTTCCGTCCGCGACCTGCGCGTGAGCTTCCGGCTCGGCAAGACCCGCATCGTCGAGGCGGTGCGCGGTGTGAGTTTCGAGGTGCCGGAGAACGCCACCGTGGCGCTGGTCGGCGAGTCGGGCTCGGGCAAGAGCGTTTCGGCGATGTCGATCGTGCGGCTGCTGCCCGAGAACGCGATCGTCGATCCGGCCGGGCGCGTCGAGTTCGGCGGCGCCAACCTGCTCACCGCGCCGATCGAGAACCTGCGGCGCATCCGCGGCAAGGACATCACGGTGGTGTTCCAGGAGCCGATGAGCTCGCTGAACCCGGTGTTCACCGTCGGCACGCAGATCAGCGAGGTGCTGCGGCTGCACCTGAATCTCTCGGCCAGGCAGGCGCAGAGCCGGGTGATCGAACTGCTGACCGAGGTCGGCATCCCGGAGCCGAAGGCGCGCCTCGACAGCTACCCGCACGAGCTGTCCGGCGGGCAGCAGCAGCGGGTGATGATCGCCATGGCCATCGCCTGCGAGCCGAAGCTGCTGATCGCCGACGAACCGACCACCGCGCTCGACGTCACCGTGCAGCGACAGATCCTCGAGTTGATCGCGCGGCTGCAGGACAAGCACAGGATGAGCGTGCTGTTCATCAGCCACGATCTCGGCGTGGTCGGCGAGATCGCCGACCGCGTGGTAGTGATGCGCGACGGCACGGTGCGCGAGAGCGGCACCGTCGAGGCGATCTTCAGCGATCCGCGCGACACCTACACGAAGGCGCTGCTCGCCTGCCGGCCGCGCCTGGACGCCAAGCCGAAGCGGCTGCCGGTGATCGACGACTTCATGGCCGGCGGCGGCCGGCCGATCGTAGTGACCGGGCACCGGGTCGCCCGGCCGCACGAGGACAAGCCGCTGATCGAGGCCAAGGGCCTGTCCAAGATCTACCGGCTGAAGACCGGGCTGTTTGCGCGCAAGTCGATCCCGGCCGTCCAGGAGGCGAGCTTTTCTCTGTGGCGCGGGCGCACGCTCGGCGTGGTCGGCGAGTCCGGCTCGGGCAAGACCACGATCGGCATGCTGCTGATGCGCCTGGTCGAGGCGAGCACCGGCGAGGTGAACTTCGACGGCACCGACCTGCTGCGCCTGACCGACGCGCAGATGATGGCCTATCGGCGGCGCATCCAGATCATCTTCCAGAACCCGTATGCCAGCCTGAACCCGCGCTTCACCGTCGGCCAGATCCTCACCGAGCCGATGAAGATCCACGGCATCGGCGCCAGCGACGGCGAGCGCTTCGAACGGGCTGCTGCGCTGGCAAAACGCGTCGGCCTGGCCGCCGACAGCATCCACAAGTACCCGCACGAATTCTCCGGCGGCCAGCGGCAGCGCATCGCAATCGCGCGCTGCCTGTCGATGCAGCCCGAGGTGCTGATCTGCGACGAGTCGGTCTCCGCGCTCGACGTGTCGGTGCAGGCCACCGTGCTCAACCTGCTGCTCGACCTGCAGGACGAGTTCGGCATGAGCTATCTGTTCATCAGCCACGACCTGGCGGTGGTCAAGTACATGGCCGACGACATGCTCGTCATGCACAACGGGGCGATCGTCGAGCGCGGCTCGGCGGAGGCGATCTACGAGTCGCCGCAGCACGAGTACACGAGAAAGCTGCTGCTCTCGATCCCGACGGGTTATCGGGCGGCGCAGGCCTGAGGTTTCGCAGATGGGCAGTGCCACGCAGCCCGGTCCCAAGGAACGGCTCGCATCCGGCCTGGCGCGGGTGATCGAAATGCGCCGCGCGTTGCACGCCGATGCGGCGGTCAACGAGCGCTGGCTGGCGGTGAAGCACTGGCAGGCGGCGCGGCTGGCGCGGACCTATCCGGACCTGCTTGCGTCGGCGCGCTACCGGCCGGCGAGCGAGTTCTTCCTCGAGGAACTGTACGGCGCCAAGGACTTCGAGGCGCGCGACAACGAGGCGCTGCGCGTCGTGCCGAAGCTGGCGCGCATGCTGCCCGAGCGCGCGGTCGAGACGATGGCGCTGGCAGTGGAACTGGACGAGACCTCGGAGTCGCTCGACGCCCGGCTGGCCAAGGCGATCAGGCTGCCGATCGACGTCGGCGGGTACGCACGCGCCTACCGCGAGACCGGCACCCTGGCCGAGCGCGAACTGCAGATCGAAACCGTCGATCGCATCGGCCGCACGCTGGAGAAGCTGGCGCGCATCCCGCTGCTCTCCGGCATGCTGCACATGATGCGCGCGCCGGCGGAGGCGGCCGGCTTCGGCCACCTGCACCGCTTCCTGCAGAGCGGCTTCGATGCCTTCCGGGCGATGGGGTCGGCCGGCGAGTTCCTGCGCACGATCCGCAGCCGCGAGACCGCGCTGATGCAGGCCCTTTTCGCCGGTCGGACCGAGGAACTGGACAGGCCCGAGCTGCTCATTCGCGAATGACGCGCGAGCCGAGGATGCGGTCGTGCAGCAGCTGGCGGCGCGGATCGAGGCGCGCCACGGCCAGCATCAGCAGCAGGCTCGCGAGAAGCACCAGCAGGCTCGACAGGCCGCCGATGCCGGCGAACGCGATGACGAGCAGGCCCGGTGCAAAGAGACTCCACGCCAGCGCGTAGCGCAGCACTGCTCGCGCCGGGCTGAGCAGGCTGCCGTCGCGGTCGACCACACGCAGCCGCCACGACTTCATCGGCAGCGTCTGCCCGGCCCGCACCCAGCTGTAGACGAAGTAGATCCCGATAGCCACGAACAGCGCCGCCTGCAGCACCCAGCGCTGACCCGGCTGCAGTGGATAGCTCCAACCGGCCAGCGCCAGCAGTGCAAAGCCCGTCACGAAGACGACGCCAAAGAGCAGCACCGCCTCGTAGGTCATCACGGCCAGCCGCAGCAGCAGGCCCGGCGGCGGACCTTCGACCGCGGCGCGTGTGTTCGGCCTGGCGAGGTTCGGAGCGGGGATGGGGTTGGCCAAAGAGAAGATCAGCACGCCCGCGCACCGGCGCAGGATCGGATGTGCCGGCGGTTCACTTCTTCTGCGCCTCCTTGGCGGCGTCCTTGCGCTGGCTGCGCTCGGTCAACTCCTTCTTCTTGTCGTCCGGCAGCAGCCGGTACTGCTCAACCGCCGACTCGCGGCTTTCGCGCGGCAATTCATAGGCGCGCTGGAAGTTCTCGCGCGCGGTGCGCCGCTGCTCAGGGGTCAGCCGGGCGAATTCGGCCATTCGCGCCTGCAGCCGCGTCTTGCCCTCGGGGGAAAGCTGGGGGTACTTGTCGGCGATGTCGAGCCACTTGCGCTTGCTTTCGGACGGGATGGTCGTCCACTGTCCCGCCAGCGGTGCCAGCGCCTCGCGCTGCTGCGGCGAAAGCTGGCTCCATGCCGGGCCACCTGCCGGCGCCGTGTCCTGGGACTGCGCCGGCCGGGCTAGAAGCAAGGCCGGCGCAAAGACCGCTGCGGCGAGTAGCAGCCGGCGCGCCGCAGCGCGTCGCTTCCCGCCGTCGATCATCGTTGCCCGGCTCAACGGTCTGCCCGCTGTTCGGCCTGCAGCAGGGCGCCGAACCCCTGGTCGGCATAGGCCTCCAGCGGCCCTTCGTCGAGCAGCACCGCGAAATCGAGCGCCGCCAGGCGCTGGATCTCGAGTTCCTCCTGCCAGTGGCTGATGGCCACGAAGCCGACCGCCAGCGCAAGCAGCGGCGCGACAAGTCCGGCGCCGCGCAGCCAGCCCCAAGCGCCGCCGCCGCTGTCGACGGGCGGCGCACCGGCCGTGGCCAGTTGCAGCGCCGGCAGGCGCACGGTGGCCGGACCGGCCCGGCGTTGGCGGGCGAGCGCTCGGCTCCTGGCCTGCTCCAGGCGGAGCACGGTCCGGTAGTCGAGCCGCTCGGCCCCGTCGTTGAGGGCCTGGCGGACCCGAAATCCGAATTCGTCCTGGTTCATAGCGTTATGCCGCGCTCCCGGAGGGCTTTCGCCAGCGCGTGCGTCGCGCGCGAGCAATGAGTCTTGACGCTTCCCTCGGAGCAGCCCATCGCCGCGGCCGCCTCGGCCGTGTCGAAGTCTTCCCAGTAACGAAGCAGGAAGGCCTCTCGTTGACGGGCCGGAAGCTTGGCCACCTCTTCCTCGATGATCGCCACGATCTGCTCCCGCTCGTAGCTGGTTTCGGTGCTTTCGGTACGGGTATCGCCGCTCGCCTCCAGGGTTTCGAGGGGGTCGGCGTCGGGTTCGGCGTCCGGGTTCAGCGCCGAGAACAGCGTCACCCAGGTCGAGCGTACCTTGCTGCGGCGGAAGAAGTCGTGGGTCGCGTTCTGCAGGATCCGGGTGAACAGCAGCGGCAGTTCCGCCGCAGGCCGATCGCCGTAGTGCTCGGCGATCTTCATCATCGCGTCCTGGACGATGTCGAGCGCGTGCGATTCGTCCCGCACTGCGAAAACCGCCTGCTTGAACGCGCGCCGCTCGACGCCGGCCAGAAACTCTGACAGTTCTTCTCGGGTGGCCATCGACCGCGACCGCCAGCGTTTCGGTGCCGGGTAGCCTGCCGTCAGTTGGGGGTGCGCGCGATGCTAGCAGAGGGGCCGGATGGGTCTGCTCCGCTCAGTGGCGTTTGCCCATTCTGATGCGGTGCAGTATCGTCGGCGGTCTTGCACCACAAGAAGCCCTTAGCCCGGAGCAGCCCACCACGTTGCATCGATCACGCTAAACGCGCTCGCCGCACCGCCGGCCACAAGCCGGCATGGAACGGCATCCAATCAATCTCCCGTGGATCTTGAGAGGAGTCGCAGCATGCAGTCCGTCAGCGCGGAAACCGCCGCCGCCAGCCGGCCGGAAACGCAAACTGAACAGATTACGGGCGCCGAGATCGTCGTGCGGTGCCTGGAAGAAGAGGGGGTCGAACACGTCTTCGGGTATCCCGGCGGCGCGGTCCTCTACATCTACGACGCGATCTTCAAGCAGGACAAGTTCCAGCACATCCTGGTGCGGCACGAGCAGGCAGCCGTGCACGCGGCGGATGCCTATTCGCGCTCGAGCCACAAGACCGGCGTCGCGCTGGTGACCAGCGGGCCGGGCGTGACCAACGCGGTCACCGGCATCGCCACCGCCTACATGGACTCGATCCCGCTGGTGATCATCACCGGCCAGGTGCCCACGCACGCGATCGGCCAGGACGCCTTCCAGGAGTGCGACACGGTCGGCATCACGCGGCCCTGCGTCAAGCACAACTTCCTGGTCAAGGACGTGCGCGATCTCGCTTCGACCATCGCCAAGGCCTTCTTCATCGCCCGCAGCGGCCGGCCCGGCCCGGTGCTGGTCGACATTCCCAAGGACGTCACCATTGCCCGCTGCAGGTTCGAGTATCCGCGGCAGCTGTCGATGCGCTCGTACAACCCGGTGCTCAAGGGGCACCAGGGGCAGATCAAGAAGGCGGTGCAACTGCTCGCCGCGGCCGAGCGGCCGATGATCTACACGGGCGGCGGGGTGATCCTGTCCGACTCCGACGAACTGCTGAACCGGCTGGTCAACCTGCTCGGCTACCCCTGCACCAACACGCTGATGGGGCTGGGCGGAGTGAAGGCCTCGGACCCGAAGTTCCTCGGCATGCTGGGCATGCACGGCACTTACGAGGCCAACATGGCGATGCAGGACTGCGACGTCCTGCTGGCCATCGGCGCGCGCTTCGACGACCGCGTGATCGGCAACCCGAAGCACTTCGCGCAGAACCAGCGCAAGATCATCCACATCGACGTTGACCCGTCGTCGATCTCCAAGCGGGTCAAGGTGGACGTGCCCATCGTCGGCGACGTCAAGGAGGTGCTGACGGAGCTGCTGGCGCAGCTCGAGGCGGCGCCGCCGCGCACCAACAGCGCGGCCCTGACGACCTGGTGGGAGCGCATCAACGAGTGGCGCAAGCGCGACTGCCTGAAGTACGACCGGGCAAGCCCCCTCATCAAGCCGCAGTACGTCGTCGAGACGCTGTGGAAGGTCACCGGCGGCGACGCCTTCATCACCTCCGACGTCGGCCAGCACCAGATGTGGGCGGCGCAGTACTACCGCTTCGACAGGCCGCGCCGCTGGATCAACTCCGGCGGGCTGGGCACGATGGGCGTCGGTCTGCCCTATGCGATGGGCGTGCAGATGGCGAACCCCGGCGCGCAGGTGGCGGTCGTCACCGGCGAGGCGTCGATCCAGATGTGCATCCAGGAGCTGTCGACCTGCAAGCAGTACGGCCTGACGCCGAAGATCGTCAATCTGAACAACCGCTACCTCGGCATGGTCCGGCAGTGGCAGCAGATCGACTACGGCAGCCGCTATTCGAGCTCGTACATGGACGCGCTGCCGGACTTCGTCAAGCTGGCCGAGAGCTACGGCCACGTCGGCATGCGGATCGAGAAGCCGGCCGACGTCGAGCCGGCGCTGCGCGAAGCGTTCACCACGCAGAAGGGCCGGCTGGTGTTCCTCGACTTCATCACCGACCAGGCCGAGAACGTCTGGCCGATGGTCAGGGCGGGCAAGGGCCTGACCGAGATGCTGCTCGGCTCGGAGGACCTGTGATGCGCCACATCATTGCGGTCCTGCTGGAAAACGAACCCGGCGCGCTGTCGCGTGTCGTCGGGCTCTTTTCCGCGCGCGGCTACAACATCGAGACGCTGACCGTGGCGCCGACCGAGGATCCGTCGCTGTCACGGATGACGATCGTCACCACCGGCTCGGACGACATCATCGAGCAGATCACCAAGCACCTGAACCGGCTGATCGAGGTGGTCAAGGTGGTCGACCTGTCCGAGGCCGACTACACCGAGCGCGAGCTGATGCTCATCAAGCTGCGCGCGGTGGGCAAGGAGCGCGAGGAGATGAAGCGGATGGCCGACATCTTCCGCGGCCGCATCATCGACGTCACCGAGCGCACCTACACGATCGAGCTGACCGGCAACACCAGCAAACTCGACGCGTTCATCCGGGCCGTCGACCGCACCGCCATCCTCGAGACCGTGCGCACGGGGAGCTCGGGCATCGGCCGCGGCGAGCGGATTCTCAGGGTTTGACTTCACGTTTTCACTTTCCACTGATTACACGGGGACACAGATGAAGGTCTATTACGACAAGGACGCCGATCTGTCGCTGGTCAAGGGCAAGCACGTGGCCATCGTCGGCTACGGCTCGCAGGGCCACGCGCACGCGATGAACCTCAAGGACTCGGGCGTCAAGGTGACGGTGGCGCTGCGGCAGGGCGGTGCCTCGTGGAAGAAGGCCGAGAACGCCGGCTTCACGGTCAAGGAGGTCGCCGACGCGGTCAAGGACGCCGACATCGTGATGATCCTGCTGCCCGACGAGAACCACGCCGAGGTCTACAGCCAGTCGATCCACGCCAACATCAAGAAGGGCGCGGCGCTGGCGTTCGCGCACGGCTTCAACATCCACTACGGCCTGGTGAAGCCGCGCGCCGATCTGGACGTGATCATGGTGGCGCCGAAGGCGCCGGGCCACACGGTGCGCTCGACATACGCCGGCGGCGGCGGCGTGCCGATGCTGATCGCCGTGCACCGCGACGCCTCGGGCCGCGCCCGCGACGTGGCGCTGTCGTACGCGGCGGCGATCGGCGGCGGCAAGGCCGGAATCATCGAGACCAACTTCCGCGAGGAGACCGAGACCGACCTGTTCGGCGAGCAGGCGGTGCTGTGCGGCGGCTGCGTCGAGCTGGTCAAGGCCGGCTTCGAGACGCTGGTCGACGCGGGCTATGCGCCAGAAATGGCCTACTTCGAGTGCCTGCACGAACTGAAGCTGATCGTCGACCTGATGTACGAGGGCGGCATCGCCAACATGAACTACTCGATCTCGAACAACGCCGAGTACGGCGAGTACGTGACCGGCCCCGAGGTGATCAACGAGTCGAGCAGAACGGCGATGAAGAAGGCGCTCGAGCGCATCCAGACCGGCGAGTACGCCAAGAGCTTCATCCTCGAGAACCGCGCCGGCGCGCCGACGCTGCTGGCGCGCCGCCGCCTGATGGGCGAGCACGAGATCGAGAAGGTGGGCGAGAAGCTCAGAGCCATGATGCCGTGGATCAAGGCAAACCGCCTGGTCGATCGGTCGCGCAACTGACATTCGCCCGTCGGGCCTGGAGCCTGCCGCCTTGTCGGGGCAGGTTCCGGCTGTCTGCAGCAGCGATAATCCGCGCTGGGCGCCCCGCGCCGGCGCAGACGGCCGTCTTGAGGCACGGACAGCGCTGCCCGTCAGTCGATACCTTTGTCGCGTACGTAGACGCCGGGCGCCAGGCGTCCCTCGACGTTGAGCTTCCGGTAGGCGTTGTGCGGGTGAATCTTCACCGTGCCCTCGTTGATCGCGAGTTCACTGGCGATCTCCCTGTTGCGCAGGCCGCGCGCCACGCCGCGCACCACATCCAGCTCTCGTGCGGTGAGCAATCTGGCGAGATCGTGCTCGCCCTGCCGGCGCTTCAGCAGCTGTTCCATGGCGCCGGCCATCGATCCGTGCTCCGGCCACTGGCGGCCTTCGTGCACCGCGCGGATGCACTGAACCAGCGTGCTTGGCGCCATGTCCTTGGGCAACACGCGACGCACGCCCAGTCGCGTGGCTTCGGCCATCCGCGCCGCGCGCAGCTCGGCGGCGAGCAGGATCACCCGAGTCCGGAGGCCGCGGCTCTTGAGCGTTTGCAGCACCGCCAGCCCGTCCATCCGCGGCATTCTCACGTCAAGCACCAGGATGTCGGGGCGATGCTTCTCGACGGCCTGCAGCGTCGACAGTCCATCCGCGCAGCAGGCAAGCACCTCGATGTCGCGCTCGCGGGCCAGCAACGACTGCAGCCCGCCGAGCACGAGCGGGTGGTCGTCAGCCAGCACCAGCGAGATCGCCACTTCAGTTCCCCCCTGCAACGATCGGCGGGGCAGCCGTGCTGCACGGAAACCGCGGCGCGGCCGCATGGGATGCGACGCCCTTGCCGCGGCGGCAGCAGGAACGCCTTGTCTGCAACTGCCCGAGGCCGAACCCGCGATCGGCCGCTCTCTTAGCGCATCCCCGCCACGCCGTGCAAGAAGTGGCCTCTGGTCATTTGACCGTCTCCGTCGAACGACTACCCTTGCAGGTGGAGATTGCCGAACAGAGGTTCCCGATGCGTACACGGCCACTGACCGCCATCACTGCCGCCACCATACTCGCGGCCGCGCTCGTCTCGGCGGCGGTCCGTGCCCAGCCGCCGGCACTTCGCAGCGAAGGCACATTGCTGCTGATGACCGGCAGCGCCGCCGTCGAGGCCGACAACGACGAGGCGCTGGCGCAGTTCTTCTTCGAAACCCAGGAAGCGGACCTGCCGCGCGCCCAGTCGCTGGTCAACCAGCGCGTGGCGGATGGTGTGGCGCAGCTGAAGCGGGCCGACCCGAAGGCGCTGGTGGAGACCACCGGCTACACCAGCTACCCCGTCTACCAGCCGGGCACGCAGCGCAAGCTGGTCGGCTGGCGGGTGCGGCAGGGCGTGTCGCTGCGCACGAGCGACCTCGCCGCGCTGCCGCGAGCGGTCGCCGCCGCGCAGCAGCACCTGGCGCTGGCCGGCATCGACTTCCGCCTCTCGCGCGCGGCGCGCACGAAGCTGGAGGCGGAGCTGATCGAACAGTCGATCGCCAACCTGAACGACAAGGTGGCTGCAGCCGCGCGAGCGCTGAATGTGCCGGCCGAGCGGGTGCGGCTGGAGGAACTGAACTTCGGCGTCGCCCCGCCGCCGGTCCCGCGCATGCGCGCCGAGATGATGAGCAGCGCCGCGCCGCCGGTGGAAGAACCGCAGTTCGATGCAGGCCGTTCGCTGCAACAGTTGACCGTCAACGGCAAGGCGCGCCTGCTGCCGCCGTAACCGCGTGTGCAGGTTGCGGATACCATAGGGGCTGACCAACCGAAGGCAGCCGCAGTGTCCGCATATCCGCATCCGATCATTGCCCGCGAGGGCTGGCCTTTTGTCTTCGCATCGGCGGGGGCGGCCGTTGTCGTGTGGGCGGTCGCCGGGTTCGGCTGGTCGGCGCCACTGTGGGTGGTGGCAATCTTCGTCATCCAGTTCTTCCGCGACCCGCCGCGCGAGGTGCCGCAGCAGCCCAACGCCGTGCTGGCGCCGGCCGACGGCCGCATCGTCAAGGTGGAGAAGGCGCGCGACCCGTACACCGAGCGCGACACGCTGCTGATCAGCGTGTTCATGAACGTGTTCAACGTGCATTCGAACCGCTCGCCCGTTGACGGCACCGTGGAGCGGGTCGAGTACTCGCGCGGCAAGTTCGTCAATGCCGACCTGGACAAGGCCTCGACCGAGAACGAGCGCAACGCGATGGTGCTGAAGCTCGACGGCGAGCGCATCACCGTGGTCCAGGTGGCGGGACTGATCGCGCGCCGCATCCTCTGCTACGTCAAGGCCGGCGATCGGCTGGCGCGCGGGCAGCGCTACGGCTTCATCCGCTTCGGCTCGCGGGTCGACGTCTACCTGCCGCTGGCGGCGCGGCCGCGCGTTGCGGTCGGCGACCGCGTGGCGGCGACGAGCACGATCCTGGCGGAGCTCTGACAGATGCGCTTCCGTCGCCGCAAGACGCGCCCGTTTCTTCGGCCCGCCGTGCCGGTGGCCGACGAGATCGTGGTGCGGCCGACGGCGCGCCGCCGGGGCATCTACCTGCTGCCGAACCTGTTCACGATGGCGGCCCTGTTCGCCGGCTTCTTCGCCATCGTGCAGGCGATGAACCAGCGCTTCGAGGCGGCCGCGATCGCGATCTTCGTCGCCATGGTGCTCGACGGCATGGACGGCCGCGTCGCGCGACTGACGAACACGCAGAGCGCCTTCGGCGAGCAGCTCGATTCGCTCTCCGACATGACTTCGTTCGGCGTCGCACCGGCACTGGTGATGTACGAGTGGATTCTCAGCGGGCTGGGTCGCTGGGGCTGGGCCGGCGCCTTCGTCTACTGCGCCTGCGCGGCGGCACGGCTGGCGCGCTTCAACGCCAACCTCGGCGTGATCGACAAGCGCTTCTTCCAGGGACTGCCCAGCCCGGCGGCGGCGGCGCTGGTGGCAGGCTTCGTCTGGCTGGCGATCGACAACAAGTTCCACATCAAGGACGCGGCGATGCCGTGGGTCGCCTTCGGCTTCACCGTCTACGCCGGGCTGACGATGGTCTCCAGCGCACCGTTCTACAGCGGCAAGAGCTTCCAGGTGGCGCGCAGCGTGCCGTTCTGGGTGATGGTGGCCATCATCGTGCTGATCTTCGTCATCTCGTCGGATCCGCCGATCGCCCTGTTCACGCTGTTCTGCTGCTACGCCGTTTCGGGCTACGTCTATTGGGCGTGGCGCTGGTTTCGCGGCGAGTCGAACCCGGCGCGGCCGGTGCCGCCGGAGCCCGGCGGGCGCTAGAGATGCAGCAAGGCGCGATTGCCGCTCGGTTGTGCATGACAACGTTTGCCCCTATAGTCCCGGTCATGCTTTCGCAGGCAATCAATCCCCGCCTTCGTGCAGCCGGCCTCGGCCTGCTGTGCCTGCTGCTGCGCCCCGCGCGCAGATAACCCCCTCCCCACAATTCGAGTTCTGCTGGCCGCCCGCTAAATGCCGGTGGCGCGAATCCCGTTTGGAGATCAACCATGGACCGCCTGATCATTTTCGACACCACCCTGCGCGACGGCGAGCAGAGCCCCGGCGCATCGATGACGCGCGAGGAAAAGCTGCGCATCGCCAAGCAGCTCGAGCGGCTGCGCGTGGACGTGATCGAGGCGGGCTTCGCCGCCTCCAGCAACGGCGACTTCGAGGCAGTGCGGGCAATCGCCAATGCGGTCAAGGACTCGACGGTGTGCTCGCTGGCGCGCGCCAACGACAAGGACATCGGCCGCGCCGCCGAGGCGCTGGCCGGCTGCGAGAACCGGCGCATCCACACGTTCATCGCCACCTCGCCGCTGCACATGGAGAAGAAGCTGCGCATGAGCCCGGAGCAGGTGTATGAGCAGGCGAAACTGGCGGTGCGCTTCGCGCGCCAGTTCGCCGACAACATCGAGTTCTCGCCCGAGGACGGCTACCGCTCCGAGCCGGATTTCCTCTGCCGCGTGCTGGAAACGGTGATTGCCGAGGGCGCAACGACGATCAACATTCCCGACACGGTCGGCTACGCGGTGCCGGAGCTCTACGGCGAGTTCATCGCCAATCTGCGCCGGCGCATTCCCAATTCCGACAAGGCGATCTGGTCGGTGCACTGCCACAACGACCTCGGCATGGCAGTGGCCAACTCGCTGGCCGGCGTGAAGATCGGTGGCGCGCGCCAGGTCGAGTGCACGATCAACGGGCTGGGCGAGCGTGCCGGCAACTGCTCGCTCGAGGAAGTGGTGATGGCGGTGAAGACGCGTCGCGACTACTTCGGGCTGGAGGTCGGCGTGGATACCGGGCACCTGGTACCGGCCTCGAAGCTGGTCTCCGGCATCACCGGCTTCGTCGTGCAGCCGAACAAGGCGGTGGTCGGCGCCAACGCCTTCGCGCACGCCTCGGGCATCCACCAGGACGGCGTGCTCAAGGCGCGCGACACCTACGAGATCATGCGTGCCGAGGACGTGGGCTGGGGCGCGAACAAGATCGTGCTCGGCAAGCTGTCGGGCCGCAACGCGTTCAAGCAGCGGGTGCAGGAACTCGGCATCCCGGTGGACAGCGAAGGCGAGATGAACGCGGCATTCGCCAAGTTCAAGGAACTCGCCGACCGCAAGGCCGAGATCTTCGACGAGGACATCCAGTCGCTGTTCTCCGACGAGGCGGTCACCCTGCACCACGAGTACTTCAAGCTGCTGTCGCTGGCGCAGCAGTCGGAAACGGGCGAGCGGCCGCACGCGCGCATCGTGTTCTCGATCGGCGAGCAGGAGGTGGCGGCCGAGGCCGAGGGCAACGGGCCGGTGGACGCGTCGTTCAAGGCGATCGAGGCCCAGGTCAAGAGCGGCTCGGAACTGCTGCTGTACTCGGTCAACGCGATCACGACCGGCACCGAGTCGCAGGGCGAGGTCACCGTTCGGCTGGGCCGTGCCGGCCGGATCGTCAACGGCGTCGGCGCCGACCCCGATATCGTCGCCGCCTCGGCCAAGGCCTACCTGAACGCGCTCAACAAGCTGTACACGACCACCGAGCGCCTGAACCCGCAGACGTCGATGACGCCCTGAGACGGAACGAGGTCGCCGGGCCGACCAGCCCGGAGCTGCGCGCCGATCCCCGGCCGGGCAGGGCGGTTCGGCTATACTTCCCCACTTTCACGGCGCGGCCTTCCTTCCGCGTCCGCGTGTCTGATCCGAAAGGGAAAATCATGCCTGTTGCCAGCATCAACAAGGGCGACATCGTCGCCAAGTATCAACGCGCCAAGGGTGATACCGGCTCGCCGGAAGTCCAGGTCGCGCTGCTTACCGCCCGCATCAACGAACTGACCGAGCACTTCAAGACGCATGTCAAGGATCACCATTCCCGGCGTGGTCTGCTGAAGATGGTCAGCCGCCGCCGCAAGCTTCTCGATTACCTGAAGGGCAAGAGCCCCGAGTCGTACAAGGGGCTGATCGAGAGCCTCGGCCTGCGCAAGTAAACGTGTTTCCTCCGCTGCACCACGGCCTTGGGGCTGGCCCCGCAGGGCCGTGCTGCACGCTCGACCGGCCGCTGGCAGCCCCGCTTGCGGGTCCCCTGCCAACAGGCGAATACCGGCGTCGGCGCTCGCGCTGACGGCCGGCGGCCGCGTTCCCTCCTGAAAGGAAGACCATCGTGTTCGAAAAAGTAACCAAGTCGTTCCAGTACGGGGCGCATACCGTCACCCTCGAAACAGGCGAGATCGCCCGCCAGGCCAACGGCGCCGTGCTGGTGTCGATGGATGACACCGTGGTGCTGGCCACCGTGGTCGGCCGCACCGAGGCCAAGCCGGGACAGGATTTCTTCCCGCTGACCGTCGACTACATCGAGAAGACCTACGCCGCCGGGCGCATCCCGGGCGGCTTCTTCAAGCGCGAGGGGCGCCCTTCGGAGAAGGAGACATTGACCAGCCGGCTGATCGACCGGCCGATCCGGCCGCTGTTCCCCGACGGCTTCTTCAACGAGGTGCACGTGGTGATCCACGTGCTGTCGGTCAATCCCGAGATCGACCCCGACATCCCGGCGATGATCGGCGCGTCCGCCGCCTTGTCGATTTCCGGCATCCCGTTCAAAGGGCCGATCGGTGCCGCGCGCGTCGGCTACCTCGACGGCCAGTACGTGCTGAACCCGACCGCGAGCCAGCTGAAGGACTCGAAGCTGAACCTGGTCGTGGCCGGCACCGAGCGTGCCGTGCTGATGGTCGAGTCCGAGGCCGACCAGCTGCCCGAGGACGTGATGCTCGGCTCGGTGGTCTACGGCCACGAGCAGATGCAGGCGGCGATCAACGCGATCCACGAACTCGTGCGCGACGCCGGCAAGCCGGTGCGGGAATGGCAGGCGCCGGCCAAGAACGAGGCGCTGATCGCCAAGGTGATCCACATCGCCGGCGCCGAGCTGCGCACGGCGTACGAGATCCGCAGCAAGCAGGCGCGCACGCAGAAGCTGCGCGACGTGCACGCACTGGTGCTCGGGCGGCTGGCCGATGACGCCGCGGCGGCCGGCACGACGCCGCCCGACCGCAACGAGATCGGCGACATCCTGTTCGAACTCGAGTCGAAGATCGTGCGCAGCCAGATCCTCGAGGGCGAGCCGCGTATCGACGGGCGCGACACGCGCACCGTGCGGCCGATCTCGATCCGGCTCGGCGTGCTGCCGCGCACGCACGGCTCGGCGCTGTTCACGCGCGGCGAGACGCAGGCGCTGGTTACCGCCACGCTCGGCACCAAGCAGGACGAGCAGATCATCGACGCGCTGATGGGCGAGTACCGCGAGCGCTTCATGATGCACTACAACATGCCGCCGTTTGCCACCGGCGAGACGGGCCGCATGGGCACGCCGAAGCGGCGCGAAGTCGGCCACGGCCGCCTGGCCAAGCGCGCACTGGTGGCCGTGCTGCCGAGTGTCGACGAGTTCCAGTACTCGATCCGCCTGGTCTCGGAGATCACCGAGAGCAACGGCTCCTCCTCGATGGCCTCGGTCTGCGGCGGCTGCCTGGCGATGATGGACGCCGGCGCGCCGGTCAAGGCGCACGTGGCCGGCGTGGCGATGGGCCTGATCAAGGAAGGCAACAAGTTCGCGGTGCTGACCGACATCCTCGGCGACGAGGACCACCTCGGCGACATGGACTTCAAGGTGGCCGGCACCGCCACCGGCGTGACCGCGCTGCAGATGGACATCAAGATAGAGGGCATTACCAAGGAGATCATGCAGGTGGCGCTCGCTCAGGCCAGGGAAGGCCGCATGCACATCCTGCAGAAGATGCAGGAAGCGATGGAAGCGCCGCGCGGCGAGCTGTCGGCCTTCGCGCCGCGCATGATCAAGATGAAGATCAACCCCGAGAAGATCCGCGACGTGATCGGCAAGGGCGGCGCGGTGATCCGCGCGCTCACCGAGGAGACCGGCACGCAGATCGACATCGAGGACGACGGCACGATCATCATCGCCAGCGTCGACATGGAGAAGGGCCGCGAGGCCGAGCGCCGCATCCGCGAGCTGACGGCGGAGGTCGAAGTCGGCAAGATCTACGACGGCACGGTGCTGCGCCTGCTCGACTTCGGCGCGATCGTGCAGATCCTGCCGGGCCGCGACGGCCTGCTGCACATCTCGCAGATCGCCGCCGAGCGCGTCAACCAGGTTTCGGACTACCTGAAGGAAGGCCAGGCGGTGAAGGTCAAGGTGATCGAGGCCGACGAGAAGGGGCGCGTGCGTCTGTCGATGAAGGCTGCCGCCGCCGACGCCGGCGCCGCGCAGCAGTAACACGCATGGGCGCGGGCCGCCACGGCCCGCGCCGAGTAGCGATGCAGGCAATCGAGATCTCCCGGCCCGGCGGGCCCGAGGTGCTGCGACTTGCGGCGCGGCCGCTGCCGCGCGCGGGTCGGGGCGAAGCGCTGGTGCGCGTGCTCGCGGCGGGCGTGAACCGGCCCGACGTGCTTCAGCGCAAGGGCGCCTATGCGCCGCCGCCGGGAGCCTCCGATCTGCCAGGACTCGAGGTGGCCGGGGTGATCGAAGGCGGCGACCTCGAGGGCACGGGTTTCAACGTCGGTGACGCGGTGTGCGGGCTGGTGGCGGGCGGCGGCTATGCCGAGCACTGCGTCGTGCCGACACCGCAGTTGCTGCCGGTGCCGGCCGGCCTGAGCTTCAGCGAGGCGGCGAGCCTGCCCGAGACCTTCTTCACCGTGTGGAGCAACGTCTACGACCGGGCGCATCTGGCGCCGGGCGAGGTGCTGCTGGTGCAGGGCGGCTCGAGCGGCATCGGCGTCACGGCGATCCAGCTTGCGCATGCTCTGGGCAACAAGGTACTGGCGACGGCGGGATCGGACGAGAAGTGCCGCGCCTGCGAACGACTCGGCGCGGCGCAGGGGATCAACTACCGGACCGAGGACTTCGCCGCGGTGGCGAAGGAATTCACCGGCGGACGCGGCGTCGACGTGATCCTCGACATGGTGGCCGGTGACTACGTGCCGCGAGAGATGCAGTGCCTGGCCGATGACGGCCGCCTGGTGATCATCGCGCTGCTCGGCGGCGCCAAGGCGAACGTCGATCTCAACGCGGTGCTGCGGCGACGGCTGGTGATCACCGGCTCGACGCTGCGGCCGCGCCCGGTCGAGTTCAAGGGGGCGGTTGCGCGCCGACTGCGGTCGGTGGTGTGGCCGCTGATCGAGGCCGGGCGGATCAAGCCGGTGCTGTTCAAGACCTATCCGCTGGCCGAGGCGGCCGCCGCTCACGCGCTGATGGAATCGAGCCAGCACGTCGGCAAGATCGTGCTCGAAGTCGATGCGCGGGCGCGCGAGACGCCCGCCGCCCGCGCGGCCGTGGCCGCGAGCTGATTCCCAACATTTCCGAACCGGACTTTGCCATGCGCCGCAAACTTGTCGCAGCCAACTGGAAGATGAACGGATCGAGCGCTGCCAACGCGCAGTGGGTGGCGGCGTGGCGCGGCGTTTCGGCGCCGTGCGACGCGGTGGTGTGCGCGCCGTTCGTGTACCTGCCGCAGGTGGGCGCCGGGATCGCCGGCACGGGTGCTGAGCTTGGCGCGCAGAACCTCTCCGAGCAGGCGCCCGGCGCGTTCACCGGCGAGGTCGCCGGCGAGATGCTGCTCGATGTCGGTTGCCGCTGGGTGATCGTCGGCCACTCGGAGCGCCGTGCCCTGTATGGCGAAACGAACGAACTGGTGGCGAAGAAGGCAGCGCGGGCGATTGCGCTGGATCTGAAGCCGATCGTATGCATTGGCGAAACGCTCGCCGAGCGCGACGCCGGCCGCACGCTTGAGGTGGTGGCGGCGCAGCTGGCCGCGGTACTGGCGCAGTGCCCGGTCGAACAGCTTGCCGGCGGCGCACTGGCTTACGAACCGGTGTGGGCGATCGGCACCGGCCGCACGGCCACGCCGGCACAGGCGCAGGAAGTGCACGCGGCGATCCGCGCCCAGCTGGCAGGCGCAGACGCCCGAGCGGCGCAGCGCACACGGATTCTTTACGGCGGCAGCGTGAAGCCGGGCAACGCGGGCGAGCTGTTCGCGCAGCCCGATATCG
>JADDYB010000220.1_pt1 | contig 17785 bp, 19 predicted proteins | sample 8641941 | NCBI WGS metagenome assembly JADDYB01 (sample SAMN16275377, study PRJNA637457) | freshwater sediment metagenome | isolation source: Lake Kineret sediment | place: Israel: Lake Kineret | collected 2013
AAAACCATGCTATCCAAGGCATTTGCAGACATGAATTGCTCGGATAGGCCGCTCATAGTAGAAAAATTTGTCAATGCCACATTGGGTCCTTAGCAAAAGTTTATTTTTTAGAATGAATAACTCTTCCTAAGCCTTGAAGGAGAAGATCTCATGTCCAATCTTAAGCTTGTTTTGTGGAATATGGAGTGGTTGAACGATCTGTTTGTTGCGGACACACAAGCGCCACAATTTCGCCCTGACAACGAAAAGACGAAAAATTCTCCCAACAGCACTGTAAAACAACGCCGCGACGATTTGTCAGGTGTACTTCGCGAATTGATGCCCGATATTGTCATTATTGTGGAAGGACCAAGCAGACCGGAAGAGCTACAGCTCTTTTTCGATAGTATCGGGCAAGGAGCCTGGGCAACCAGGCTGCAGGTTTCGTCGAACTCCTCCCAGAACATCGGAGTGGCTGTACGTACCGATACGGGCAAATTCAAGCAACCGCCCGTGCAACAATGGGACACAAAGGCTGATTCCCGCTTCGATCCGTTCCTCATCGATACTGATAATGATGAAATCAAAGAACAACATCACTTCGAAAGACGCCCGCTTTACATAGAAATCCGCCCAGCACAAGGAGCGCCATTCCGAGTTCTCGGCCTTCATTTGAAGAGCAAGGGCATCTTTTCTGCATATGAGTGGAGCAAGTGGTGGGCAATAGCCGATGCCAATCGCAAGAAAATCCTCGCTCAAGCGACGCACATCCATGATGCGTTCATCAGACCATACTTGACTGATGCTCAAACGAAACAAATCCCACTAATCGTTTGTGGCGACATCAACGATGGACCGGGACTTGATGCCAGCGAGAAACGGCTATTTGGCAGCGGCATCGAGCGCTTAATGGGCAATATTTGGCAACCAGGCCATTGCCTCGGCAACGCCCTCTTCGATGCCTTAAAGCCCAAAGACCAGGAAGAGCTCGACTTTTCATCCATTCATACAACAAGCTATCGTGATCCGATCTTCAATAATGTCTACCAAAGAGAGTGGATCGACCAGATACTCTATTCAAATCGGCATCCGACAAGCTGGGTACAAAATGCCAAAGTCAACGAAAATATGCCCGACAAGACGCCGATATGGAAGAAGTACAAGCATGCTTCAGATCATTATCCCGTCTCCGTCGAGGTTGTTACAGCCTGAAACTGCAGCTGAGCGGCAAGGCGGCAAACTAGATTCACCATGATGAGGCTGGAAGATGAATTTGGCTTGCTCGCAGCCGCCAACCCAATTATATGCTATAGAAATATATGAGACGATATATTGGAATTTCCTCCTTTTCGACCTACATCTGCGCTTCTCTCTTTATCAGCTCGGCATTCATCACAATGCCCTTCCAGGTGTGCATATTCAAAGAGAGCAGCATTCCTACAACTTTGCCGTTCTGGACCACCGGCGTCCCGCTGTCACCAAGCCCGGGCGGATTTCCTGGCTGAAGCGCCACATAGGCAATGCTCCAGGAGACGTCTGTCACCCGGCATCCCATGCTGGTCCGGGCATTCACCAGCTCAGCGTTGCCCAACTTGGGCTGGCCTAGGTCGGTGGGCTCGCAGGCGGCAAAGACTGGAAAGATGGCCATATCCACGCCACTGCCAAACCGTGCCACTTTGGTCTGCTGGCCGCCAATTCGCAAATGCTGCGTTCCAGCATAGTGGAAGATGTGAGCTGGTGCCACTCCAGCAAAGGCTTTGCCCCAGGGCACGAAAGCTGCTACCACGCCACCAGTATTGCCGGTGAGGAAGAAGTCGCCTGCTTTGAGCATGGTTTGGTAGAATGCTGCGTGAGAGTAATTTAGGTTTTCTGCATGTTGCTTCGAGAGGCAAATATTCACAATTTATTTATCTAAATACCCCGCTGCTTACAGCTGGGAACTCTTATTACCGGTATTACTCAATCCTCCCTATTTGAAAAAAAGAGATCACTAGGATAGGTATCTATTCCTGCCATTAAATATCTTTAATGCCTCGAACCAAAGAATGCATCCCATCCCTGCCATAAAACAGATGGCCAAATCGATAAACGGGAGATACGCAAAGTTGAATAGCTCCCGTAAGAAGGGGACATATATCGCCATTGCCAGGAAGACCAGGGCACCTCCCACAACCCACCAAAGAGCAGGATTAGGAGTGCTCATGGTCTCCAGGATAGTCCTGGACCAGGATCTATTTGCCAGAATCAAGCCCACGTTTGCAGCAATGAGCGTCGTATAAGTCAGCGTCCTGGCTTCGGCTTCACCCTGACCACGATAGAGTGAGACGGCGAAAACCGCCATGACTATGACCAGAACGCTCAAACCTTGAAGCAGGCTGAGTCCCAGTGCATGCCTGCTAAACAAAGGCGCATTTGGATCTCTGGGCGACCGGTTCATCGCGTTGGTCTCTTCAGGCTCTGCCTCAAAAGCAATTGAGCAGGCAGGATCTATGATGAGCTCCAGCAAGACCACATGAACCGGGAAAAAGACCAACGGCCATTGCAGAAGCACGGGAATAAGCGAAATGCCCGCAATAGGCACATGGATGGCCAGAATGTAAAGCATGGCCTTCTTTATATTATCAAATATCCTGCGGCCTAGCTTTATGGCCTTGACTATAGACGAGAAGTCGTCATCCAATAGCACCAGAGATGCCGACTCGCGAGCCACGTCTGTGCCCCTCCCGCCCATGGCGATTCCAATATTGGCAGCTTTTAGAGCGGGCGCATCGTTAACTCCGTCCCCGGTCATGGCCACGACCTCTCCATTAGCCTTTAGAGCCTGGACGAGCCTCAGCTTCTGCTCAGGAACCACGCGGGAGAATATGCATATATCTCGGACTCGCTCCTGAAGTTCCTGATCGCCAAGTCTTTCCAATTCCGGCCCGGTAATGACCTGATCTGTTGGCAGGCCGATTTGGCTGGCAATAGCCTTAGCAGTGCCAGGATAGTCTCCAGTTATCATCACCACCCGTATCCCCGCAGAATAGCACTCTTTGATGGCCTCAGGTACGCCCTGTCGTACTGGGTCCTCCATGCCAATTAGGCCCAGGAATTTAAACTCGAAGTCGTGCTGTCCATCCGGCAGATTGGTCTCTTGGAATGAGGCGGTAGCTACACCCAAGACACGCATGCCCTCCTGGGCCATGGTCTGGACAGCCGTGGAGAGCCCCTTTTGATGATCCGGGTCATGATGACATAATTCCGCTATGGCTTCAGGTGCACCCTTAGCCGCTATCACATGCTCTTTTCCGGAAGGTGATCGCCAGACGCGAGACATGGCTAGCAGTTCCTTGGATAGCGGATACTCTTTCACCAGCTCCCAATCCATATGTATGTGCTCAGTCTTGGCCAGGTAGTCCTCGCCCAGCTTTTTGAAGGCCTTCTCCATCGGATCGAAGGGATCGATCTGACTGGCCAGGATGGAAAACTCAATCACCTGATGAATGGCATCAGGCAAACGATCTCTGCCATCATCCAGTTCGAAGAACTGGCCGCTGGCAAATACTTTTTTAACCTTCATGCGGTTCATGGTCAAGGTGCCGGTCTTATCCACGCAGAGAACTGTGGCCGAACCCAGCGTCTCTACTGCCGGAACGCGCCTGGTCAGGACGTTGCTCTGGGAGATCCTCCACGCACCCAGAGCAAGAAATACGGTCAAGACCACGGGAAACTCTTCAGGAAGCACGGCCATTGCCGTTGTTATTCCCGCCAAGAAGCCTTGAAGCCAGTTGCCTCTGGTCAAGCCGTAGGCTACTACTACTAGTAAGCAGAGGCTCAAACCGAGTATAGCCAGGTTGCGTACCAGCAGATTAGTCTCTTTTTGGAGCGCAGTCTTCTCGGACTCGACTTTCTGCAAAGCCTTTCCAATTTTGCCGATCTCGGTGTTAATTCCTGTGGCCCTGGCTACTGCCACGCCTTGGCCTTGCACAACAAGGCTTCCAGAGTAGACAAAGGGTAAATCGTCCCCACCCGGTCGAGCCATCCCAGGTAATTCTGCGCTTTCAGAGCATACCTTTCGCACGGAGACAGATTCACCTGTAAGAAGTGATTCATCTGCGGAAAGGTTAGTGCAGCTCAGTAAAACTGCATCAGCGGGCACACGATCGCCCTCTGAAAGAACAATTAGATCTCCAGGGACTACATCTCTTCCAGCTATCCTTTTCTCTTGGCCTTCCCGGATAACCAGAGCTCGTGGGCTGGAAAGGTCTCGCAAGGATTCCAAGGCTCGCTCTGTCTTGCGTTCCTGGTAAAAAGTAATTCCCATTACTACAAAGACGAAGCCCAGGAGCATCAGGGCCTCTTGCAGATCTCCGAGCAGTAGATAAACAAGACCGCCTGCTACCAGGAGCAGGAACATAGGCTCCCTGGCAACCTCCAAGGCAATAGCCAGGACGCTACGAGGTTTGGCTGAAGGCAGCTCATTGTAGCCTACTTCGTTTAGCAGTCCCGCGGCCTCGGCTTCAGAGAGGCCTTTAGCAGTGTTAATGTCAAAATTCTCAGCCAGCAGTGCATTCCCCTTTAAGACGTTTCTTTGAGTTTCACTTGGATCTCGAGCTCCTTTTTGGTTGGCTTGTATTGTACATCCAACTTGATAGGCTGCATAGGAGTAACACCTAGAGACCAAGCGTTTGTAGATGCTTCAACCCTCCCGCCTCCCTCTATCTCCTGGGCTAGTTCCCTGAATAGGGCTGCAACCTCGGAATTGGTCATGTAAAACTCCTGTTCGAACTCTCCAAGCCCTGATGGGCTGCCAGATGATTTTCCGGGCCTACCTGATAATTTTGCCATATTACCTTCCTCAAAATTGCTTAATTAGATATTTTTGCGCGTTTTGAGATAGACTAATAAATCCCTAGTTATTTCGCCTGAGAATGAAGGAGATTCCTAAGAGGCTTGCTATGGCAATGACTGCCTCAAAACCAGGCTGCTGTACCCTTTGGCTCACCTGGTTCTTTAGTTCCTCAGATGCTCTCTGCTGGAGTTGCTCAGGTGTAATATTCAATGTTTGATTTAGATGTTCCACAGCCTGCTTCTTCAGCTGCTCTGCAGTGGCGTTTACATCTTGACTTATATGCTCCTTTGTCAAATTACCCTGAGCGATATGTTCCATTGCTTTTTTCTCTAATTCCTGGGGGCTTAGAGTGACATTGCTCTGGAGAGGAGCTGCGATCATATCCACTAGACTTGCAGCTATCGCATTTGATGACAGGGCGGTCATCATAGATAGGATAATCAGGCTTAGATTCCTCATTTGATATCACCAAATTCGAAACCCTCTTTAGTAACAAGTGTTACCTTAAAAGATTATCTCAAATTTCTGATGTTATTATCCTCATCGGGATTATTTAATATCCAGAGTATACTTTGAGGCATCGTTTTATTTATCTGAATACCTCGCAGCTCTGCTGCGGGGTGCGCCGCCGCAATTGACTTTTGTCCTGATTTTTCAGATGAATTAGAGATCAAAAACCGTGCATCATCCTGTTTTGTGAGGAACTGGTTGACTATGCCTGCTCAAGTAATTTCATAAAGTTTGAAAATTAATTTGAAGGATGCCATGTATTCTTGGTGATGCATCTCCTTCATTGTACTTTCTTCAAGTCCTCCTTCATCTGCATATACTGCTCTCTTGTCAATTCTCCCTTTGCATATCGCTCATCTAGAATATCAACTGCATTTTTTATGGATTCTTTCTTGGGTGCGAGGATCTTTTCGCTTTTGATCAGCTTATAAACCAGATATGCTACTGCGATTAGGAATATCAGCCAAATTAGATCCATCCCTAGACCAAGAAAGGGATGCCAACCAGAATAATACCCGTCCATCATGGGATAATAATGCGGCATTCTGAATACCTCTTGATTTCTTTCGTCAATTCCTAATGTTTGTTTCGACTTTCAGCGATATAAAGATATTGGGTCTTTAGGACCTCAATGAACTAAATAGATCGAGGAGAGAATGAACAAGATTCTAACAGTAGAGATGGCTTATAGGCTTAAGCTTCCTGTCTTGGCCCAAAAATCTTCGTCTTCCGGAGCAGGAAGAATCCAGCCAGCATTGGCAGCCAGAAGTTCAGCCGTCGAAAGGCCATCACAACAATCCGTTCTATGGCTGGACTGAGGTTTGCCGAAAGAATATTAAGTGCAAGCCTATAAAAGAAAAATAGTGAGTCGAAAGTTTGTCCTCGCGTTTGCGCCGTTGCTTGCACTTGCAGTCGTGCTATCGTATGCAGCAAGCATGTTCCCTATCTTGCCTCTCGATCTGAAGTCCTATCGAGAGTTACAAGAGGAAGCAAGCCCACTATTCAACGAGTTGATGCAAGGAGTTAGTTATCTAGGAGAGGCATCGATGGCTATGACACTAATGGTCATTGCCGTGTTGGCATTTGCATTGCGACGCCAATGGCTAGAGGCGATCTTTATTCCTGCAACAACTAGCAGCGTATTGTTGACTTTTTCTCTGAAGGAACTCATTCATCGAACGCGTCCATTCCCTATGCCGGTGGATGCCAACGGATTCATACAGAACATCAACCAATACAGTTATCCAAGCGGACATGTCCTATTTTTCGTCGTATTCTTTGGATTCTTCGCCTATCTTGCTTGGATGAACTTTGTCGGCCGCGTGCAGACAATCGCTATCGCCACCTGCGTTGCACTGATTGTTCTCATTGGACCATCGCGAGTATTCATCGGTGCTCATTGGGCTAGCGATGTTTTAGGTAGCTACATCATCGGTAAGATATGGCTTTTCATTTTAATTTTTGCACATCAATTGATAATCCGCCAGAAAACTCATAATCCTGCATAAGGAGGACAGCGATTGGGCAGGATGATATCCTACTCAAAATGCCTTATTCCAAGGCGATCTGGTCAGATCCTCCGATGAGAATAGATCCATTAGCACCAGTCCAGACCTTTTAATAACTCCCCAATCTATCAGATGGCTGAGGTCAATGAGAAAAGAGGAGATGAATCTGGAGCTCAGAAGGAAGCTTTTGCACACGCTTTTTGGCCTCTTCTTGATTTTAATACTTTTTTAATTCGAGCGTAAAATTCTGATTATTTTTTTGAGCTTATTGCTTCTTTTTGGTTCGGTAATGATCGCGTGGAGGCTGCAGGGTAATAGAATTCCGATCGCTGACTGGTTCGAAGAAACCTTTGAAAGGAAGAATGTTAGATTTCCTGGGTATAACGCATTTGGTATGTGATTGGCACCCTTCTACTGGCTCTCTTTATTAGCGATGCTAATGAAATCGCCGCAGCCATTTTGACCCTTGGGCTAGGCGATTCTGCAGCCACAATTTTTGGCATCAGAGGCGTGCATCCCCTTCCCTATAATCAACGTAAGACAATAGAGGGCTCTTTTGCGTTTCTCATTTTTTCTCTTCCTTCTTGTCTATTGATAGGGTGGGCGGGCATTCCGCTTGCTCTTTTAACAGCAGTTGCTGAAAGCCTTCCAGTTCCTTGTGATGATAATCTCTTAATACCTATTGCTGCTGCATTATTTTTTAATTTATTATAATATAAATATATTTAGCAGTAGCATTTTTGCAGGCGCCTGTTTTATCAACGTCGCTATGCCAAATCTCAGGATATCGAAAATATGCATTTCTCATGCTTCTTGCGAGCATCCTCCAGAAGTTTTATAAAGCCTTTTGCATCGCATTCGCCAAAGAATTCAAAGTCATCGCCACATTCGGAATGTAAGCCAGACAATCATTCGCCAAACCTGCGAATGAACCAGACCTTAACGACTTGGGTAAGGATTACATAGCACACCAGCATACTTATCAGTAGCAGCCAGTATATTGGCGGCAGCGGAACAAACCCGAGGGCGTCGGCTATGGGCGAGACCGGTAGCCAAGCGCCGACGGCGACAATAATCAATGAAGTAATGATCAGCGGCAAGCTGGCTCGACTTTCGATGAATGGAATCTTATTAGTTCGGATGACGTGAATGATCAGCGTCTGGGTAAAGAGGGACTCTACGAACCAGCCGGTATGGAACAAAGCCGGATTGGTCCAAGCATTGAACAAGTAGAGCATAAAGAAGAATGTCAAGTAATCGAAGATCGAGCTTATGGGCCCGATAAATAGAATGAAATGCTGGATTTCGCCAATCGCCCACTTGCGCGGCTTGGTCATCCAGTCGGCGTCGACTTCGTCTGTTGGGATGGCAGTCTGCGAAAAATCATATAGCAGATTGTTCATCAGCACTTGGATCGGCAGCATGGGTAGGAAAGGCAGGAATGCACTGGCTCCCACAACGCTGAACATATTGCCGAAGTTGGAAGAAGCCGCCATCTTGATGTATTTGATGATATTGCCAAACACGCGCCGCCCTTCCACCACACCCCGCTCCAGGATAAGCAAACTGTTCTCCAAAAGAATAATGTCGGATGACTCCTTGGCGATGTCTACTGCACTATCGACCGAAATGCCCACATCAGCAGCCTTCAAAGCCGGTGCGTCATTGATGCCATCACCCATAAAGCCGGTGATATGACCTTTGTTCTGAAGGGCGCGGATGACGCGCTCCTTGTGGCTTGGGACCAGTCTTGCAAAAACGCTGGTCGTGCCCACCGTTTCGGTCAATTCCGCCTCGCTCATCGCCTCAATTTGAGAGCCAAGCAAAAGATTTTCCACCGGTACGCCCACTTCCTTGCAGATATAAGTGGTGACGATTTCATTATCTCCAGTCAGGATCTTAACATCCACGTTTAGGCTGTGAAGCCGTTTCAATCCCTCTGCAGCGGTGTCCTTGGGCGGGTCGAGGAAAGCCATGAAACCAAGCAGGATCAAGTCCGACTCATCTTTGACACCATAAGTGGGCTCGTCTGAGGCCCCCGGCATTTCCTTATAACCCAGGGCGATTACCCGGAAGCCTTGGCCGTTTAAATCGTCCGCTATCTTCCGGCGTTTTTCGTCATGTGCAGGCAGAACATCGCTGATAGTACCATTGATTTCCACCCGGTTACAAAGGGTTAAGACTTCATCTACAGCGCCTTTACAGATTAGTGTATTCAATCCGGTCTCATCTTCAATAACGACCGACATCCTGCGTCGAACAAAATCAAAGGGGACTTCGTCGATTTTGCGATACTTATCTTTGGCTTTCAGGCGCTCTTCCAGCTCTTCATGGTCTAAAATCGCCTTGTCCATGAGGTTCTTCAGACCTGTATGGTGGTAGCTGTTCAGATAGCCGTAGTGCAGCACCTTCTCGCTGGGTTCACCGTGGGGATCCAGGTGTTTTTCGAGCACGATCTTCCCCTGTGTGAGGGTGCCAGTCTTGTCGGTGCACAATACATCCATTGCCCCAAAGTTTTGGATTGCATTCAGCCGTTTGACAATCACTTTCTTTCGCACCATCTCCAGCGCGCCCTTCGATAGGTTGACCGTCACGATCATGGGCAACATCTCGGGAGTCAGCCCGACTGCCACCGCCAAGGCAAACAAGAAAGCTTCCAGCCAATTTCCCTTGCTTAAGCCGTTGATCAGGAAGACAGCCGGCACCATTACAGCCATGAATCGGATCATCAGCCAGGTGAATTGGTTGATTCCCTTGTCGAAGCTGGTCAACTGGCGTTGTCCGACAATACTGGTAGCCAGCGATCCAAAAAATGTCTTATCACCGGTGTGGACAACCACTGCCGTGGCTGATCCGCTCTCCACATTTGAACCTAGAAAGCATATATTTGGCAGCTCCAATGGGTTGTGAATACCCGAAGACGCCGGGTTAGCCTTTTTTTCTACGGGCAAAGATTCTCCGGTGAGAGCCGCCTGATTCAGGAAGAGGTCCTTGGCTGATAGCACCCGTACATCGGCTGGCACCATATCGCCGGCCCCCATTCGAATAATATCGCCAGGCACTAACATCTTGAGCGATACTTCGGCTTCCTTGCCATCCCGGACTACCGTTGCCGTGCTGCTGACCATCGCTTTGAGTTCTTCAGCTGCATTATCAGCACGCATCTCCTGATAGAAACGAAGCATCACGCCTAGCAACACCATAACGAAAATGACCACCGTCGCGCGCATGTCACCGGTGAGAAAAGAAATTACGCCCAGAATCGTAAGCAAGATGACCAGCGGATTCTTGACATTATTCAACAAACGCATCAAAGGAGATTGACGCTTTTCTCGTGCGATCTCATTTGGCCCGTACTGCTTCAAGCGAAAATCGACTTGTGCCTGGCTCAAGCCATCCAAACGCGATTCCAGCCGCTTCAGGACGATATTGTTATCGCCACGCGCCTTTTCCAGCAACTCTGCGGAAACTTTTGCCCCATTCATGTTCGTCTCAATGGATTTGATATAGTATTCGATAGCCTCATAATACATATCTCATATAGGGATTATTACGTTAGCAGGTTTGAACTTCGATATCGGTTCTCCAATAAATCCATAGGCAATCCACAATTCCGTGTAGGACCTCGAAGCTCATGCCCTCGGCAAGCTAAGCGTAGCTGAAATGATCCGAGAGGATAATGATGGCCCGATAGAGTCGTCCTGGACTTCAGCATTATCGCAGCCATCTTCCTTCAAGATGATGACTCAAAGCGCGCTAGAACGATGATTAGAAGCTATGATCGAATCACACTAGACACTGCAATTGCCGAGATCGGAAATGTCGCTTGGAAGAATACTGTGCTGTTTGGGGAAGACAGCGCATAAATGTTGAGCGGTTTTCAGGACGGGATAGAATTCATCATAGGAATGTGCGATATGTTAAAGGCTTCGGATTTGGCAGAGTATGCATACGAGAAGGCTGTGAACAGCAAGACAGCCTTCTATGATGCCCTCTTTCTGGCGGCTGCTGAGAAGGAGCAAGTACCGCTCTTGACCCTGGATAGAAAGCTTTGCGCCAAGACCAAGGCAAACAGAAATGTTCGATTGATGTAGCATAGGCTTTTATTGAGGCTGATCCATGTTAGCAGGAATTAGATAGCGTGAGATAAATATGAACACTGAATTATCACTGCCTTTGTCGCGGTCGTGGGCGTGATAATCGGCGCGGCCCTACAATACGTTTTTGCAAAAAGAAGAGAGGTCTCTAAGCAATATTTGGACCTAAAAAGCCAAGCCTACGTTGATTTTATAAAATCCGCATCAGGAATGACTCAAGCTCAAAAGCAGGGTAACCAAGAAAAAGAATTAGAGTTCCGAATTCTCCTTACAGACTCAAAAGTGCGAATAGCTGCATACGGAAGCAAAGAAGTTATAGAGACTATGGCGGATTTTTTTATGAATTCGGGACTCTGTCTTCTCAAGATGCAGTTGCCTCTTTCATTAATGTAACTCTACTTTCCAAGTTTTTGTCCTATCGCTTTGGCCTGAAAAAAAGCCCTCTTGATCTCGAATATATAACGTTGAGGCGTTAGTTAGCTAGAACTAGAATCATTTGAACATGGATAGATTCCGCTTAGACTTGCTCAACTCAACTATCTAATCCGATGCCTTTCTCCCTTGGATTTGTAGGTGGATCTCAATCTCACCAAGACGAAAGCCAAATTGCGAAAATACTTAAACTCAGATAGTGCTTGACAAGCCAAATTACAACACTAGCTACTGATTATTTCATATATGGGAGACTTATTATAATTTTAAGAAAACGTTGGAAAGTAGAGTAATGTAATACAAAAGATGCGTAACAAAATCGTTGATGAAGCTGTGGATAATAATGAATTAGATAAGATACTATTCAATTAGCTCGATGTAATCTTTGAAATACAGTCTTTTAGCATTATTATAATGCCTCACTTGATCCCTTTAACAAGACTTTTATCTTCCACTGCCGATCTCAGTTCATGCCATCTCTTTCCGTCGATGTCGGCGGCCTAGTCTTACAAAATCCAGTTATGCTGGCAGCGGGCATCCTGGGCACAACAGGAGCCTCTCTTCGCCGAGCCGCCCTGGCCGGTGCTGGCGGCGTGGTCACCAAATCCATCGGCTCTGATCCCCGAGAAGGCCATCCCGGCCCCAACGTGGTCCAGGTTGAGTGCGGACTTTTAAACGCCATGGGCCTCCCCAATCCCGGATTCAAAGACTTTCAAAAGGAAATCGACGTGGCCAAAACAGGCGGCGTGCCGGTGGTGGCCAGCATCTTCGGCTCAAGCGCTGCGGAGTTTGCCAGGATCGCCAGGGGGCTCAAGCCCGATGCCTTCGAGCTGAACCTATCCTGTCCCCATGCCGAAAAATACGGCTCTGAACTGGGAAGGTATCCTGATTTGGTGGAGGCGGTAACTGGAGCAGTCAAGGCCAGCTGTGACGTTCCAGTATGGGTCAAGCTTACTCCCAATACAGCAGACATCGTGGAATTGGGAAGAGCTGCACAATCCGGGGGTGCTGATGCCGTGGTGGCCATAAACACCCTGAAGGCCATGGCCATAGACATTGAGTCCGGCTATCCCATCCTGGGAAATAAATTCGGCGGGCTGTCCGGATCTGCCATCAAACCGGTGGCTGTAAGATGCGTCTACGAGCTGGCATCCAACCTGGATATCCCGGTTATTGGAGTAGGCGGAGTCTCCTCTTGGGAGGATGCCGTGGAGATGATGATGGCAGGAGCCAAAGCTGTTCAGGCAGGCACGGCTCTTTACAAGGGCTTTAAAGTTTTCAAAGAAATTACAGATGGGCTTTCAAACTACTTGGACCGCAAATCTCTAACCCTAAATGATCTATGCGAAATGGCCAGGAGACATTCATGAGGCCCGCCAATGCTATTATTCAGGAGGTCCGCTCTGAGGCGGCCAATATCAGGACTTTTCGGTTCGATTTAAACCTAGATCCAGCCCCAGGACAGTATGCCATGATATGGATAAGAGGTGTTGACGAGATACCCATGAGCTTCTCTGGCAAGGATATGATTACCGTTAGCTCTGTTGGCGATGCCACCCGCCAGCTGTTCAAGCTTGGTGCTGGCAGCAGCTTAGGCATACGCGGGCCTTTGGGAAACGGCTTTGTCCTACGAGGCGACAAGATTTTGCTCATCGGAGGAGGAGTAGGCGTAGCGCCCCTTGCATTTTTAGGGGAGCAGGCCAAGGACTCTGGCATGGATATCACAAACCTCATCGGCTTTCGATCATCCCAAGACGCGATCTTTCTTTCCCGTTTTCAAAGCTTAGGCGACCTAGTAATCACAACTGACGATGGAAGCCTTGGCATTCATGGCCGGGTGGCGGCTGGGCTTTTAGAGCTGGATTTATCAGAGTACAGCCAAATCTATCTGTGCGGCCCAGAGCTTATGATGTGGGATATAATATCTAAAGCCCAAAATCAGGCCGATAAGATCCAGGCCTGCATCAACAGGTACTTTAAATGCGCCCTGGGGATTTGCGGCTCCTGCTGCCTGGACTACGATGGATTTCGAACTTGTGTGGAAGGACCGGTTGTCATGGCTGACCAGCTGCTGGACAGCGAGTTTGGCAGATACAGGCGAGGGCCAACAGGCGGCATTGGAGAGTGCAGAGGGTAACATAGTGCAGAGGGTAACATGATAGTCAGATTCAGATGGGACGGTCAAGTTCGCGGTGGCTCGCTTTCCGAGAATAGAATAGTGTCCAGCGGAGACGTGTACAGACTGGACGAGGTCGAGCTGCTGGCTCCCTGTCGGCCTAGCAAGGTAGTCTGCGTGGGCCTAAACTACGTGGAGCATGCCAAAGAGCTGAAGATGAAGCTTCCTGATGAGCCCATCCTCTTTCTAAAGCCGCCTTCTGCCGTCATCGGCCCTGAAGAAAAGATAGTAATCCCTAGGTCCAGCCAACAAGTGGACTACGAAGGGGAGCTGGCCGTAGTCATAGGAAAACGCTGCAAGGACGTTTTGGCTGAAGATGTTGACAAATACGTGCTGGGATACACCTGTTTCAACGATGTCACTGCCCGAGACCTCCAGCGAAAAGACGGCCAGTGGACCCGGGCCAAGAGCTTCGATACCTTCGCCCCCATCGGTCCATGGATAGACAGCATAGATCCATGGGATGCAAATATCCAGACGAGGGTAAATGGCGTGGTCAAGCAAAAATCCAATACCTACGACCTGATATTCGGCGTTCCCCAGCTGATCGAATTTATAAGCCGAGTCATGACGCTTGAGCCTGGAGATATCATTGCCACAGGAACGCCTCCCGGAGTGGGACGACTTGAAAAAGGGGATGTAGTGGAAGTAGAGATCGAGGGGATTGGGGTACTAAGAAATCCTGTAACAAGCTAGATTGCATCCAATAAGATCAGAAAAAGGAAATCAATTGCCTCAGCATTACTAAAAAGATATCAGCAACGTTGCCCCTGTGTGAAGTTGCCTCTTTCTTTCGCCTAGCTTGAGCAGTGGCCATGATAGAAAATTTCCGGGCAGGACCAAGCCTAGGAGCAACCCACTAAGCAGCTATGTTCGCAAAGGAAATCCTCTTTGAGAGTTTTGGCTCGGACTTGATTATGATCGACAATATTATAACCAATAATTATCATTAGCCTTTAGTAAATAGGAGGAAGTCCAATTGTCCCAAATGGTAAAAATAAATAGACAGCTCCATTGCATCCAAGGGATTATCCCACAGGAGATGCTGAAGAACATTGCTAAGAACGGAACTGCTGCTCAGAAAGATTTGGCACTACACAATCTGTCGTTATCTGGTTTCATTCGCGGCCAGAGATCAGTGCTGGGTCCGGTGGCCTTTATCACAGCAGCTCCAATGCAAGCGGCCGAGAAATCCCGAAAGGTCTATAATGCAAACGAGACTACTGATCTGCCTGGTGACCTCGTCCTCCATGAGGGGGATCAGGCGTCCGGTGATGTCGCAGTAGATGAAGCCTACAATGGAGCTGGTTCAACCTATGATCTTTACTATGAAATTTTCAACCGCAATTCGATCGACGATAAAGGGATGTCCCTAATTTCCACTGTGCATTACGATCAGAACTACAACAACGCCTTCTGGAATGGACAACAGATGGTCTATGGAGATGGTGATGGTGACCTTTTCAATGGCTTTACTCATTGCATTGACGTGATTGGCCACGAGCTGACTCACGGTGTCACTCAATATGAGGCGGATCTGGTTTACAGTAATCAACCTGGCGCTCTGAATGAATCGTTCTCTGACGTCATGGGCATATTGGTGAAACAGAGAGTGCTCGGACAGACGGCAGACAAGGCAAACTGGCTCATTGGAGAAGGACTATTTACATCCAAGGTCAATGGGGTCGCCCTCCGGTCAATGAAGGATCCCGGAACTGCCTATAACGATCCAGTCATTGGCAAAGACCCTCAGCCGGCACATATGAAGAATTATGTAAAGACCTATAATGATAACGGCGGCGTCCATATCAACTCAGGCATTCCTAATCGCGCATTTTATCTTGCTGCGGTGAAGATAGGCGGAAATGCCTGGGAGAAGGCAGGGAAAATCTGGTACATTGCACTGAGGGACGTTATCAGGCCAAACTCACAGTTCAAAGACGCTGCTAGGGCAACAGTCCAGGTAGCTGGGAATCTCTTCAATGCAGGAAGTGCTGAGCAGAAAGCGGTCAAAGCAGCCTGGGCAGGAGTTGGCATCAAAGCCTGATGGCTGGAATTTGAGATAAAATAGGAGAGATCGCTTATCCGTCTAAACGACGATATTCATGTTCATATTAAAGATCGAGTTCAAAGGGCTACTAGATGTAGCAGTGAAACGAAATATTGCAGTGAAGTGCAGGATTGAACTACATGAGAGTTACGTTTGAAACTACAGGGGGATTTGCAGGATTGACCACAATAAAGACTATCGACTCAGATAAGCTGCCGCAAGAGCAAGCAAACAATCTGCACCAGCAAGTAGAGGCTTCTAATTTCTTCAATCTACCAGCAACCATTGTCTATCGAGGAGCGGCAAGGGATCTCTTCCAATATAAAATAATTATTGAGCAAGAGGGCAAGAAGCATACCGTAATAGTCGATGAGCTTTCAGCTCCTCCTGAACTGAGACCTTTGATCAAGTTGCTTAGAACCATTAAGCCCTGATAAGCCTTGATGCGCCTTGCTTGGCGCTCCGATAGAAATGCCTTAGTCGCAGATCTCGCTATTTTGCAAGAAACAAGCCAAGCAGATGATACCAAGAGGGCAGAAAGCTAAAGGCCTGGTGCTAGGGATGCCCTCCAAGAACAAAAAATTTGAATGCTGAATTCGAATTACGGGTACTGTAGCAATAGTTCTGCTTAGCACTTAGAAGACTTTTTTCTTGTGTATATATATTAGCTGAAGCTCTATCTATTTTTCATGATGATGAGACAAATCGTTCCATTCTCACTTGCGACATTAGTCTGCGTCGCATTTATACCTGCTGGCTGCGCATCTGGGGAAACCGAGTTCGCTGAATTCTCGAAGTTGATATCGCAAAACGAGGATACTCAAATTACAGCATACGATCTGGCCTTTTTCCTGGCTACTCATAACTACGATGCAGCGCCCAAGGATGGCTATGTTCAAGTGAAGATCGAAGGCACAATCTATAAGCTTGTTCCCAATGGTGCACGCCCAGGTTTAGCCGATTTGTCTATCATAAATTGAATCAGACACTTTACGCTCCTTGATTAGCCTCGTCATCACTTGCATCTTAGTATCCAGTCAGTCTTTCTTTGGAGAGAAATCGATTTTCGAGATCCCAACGCAGGTTTTCTCAAAAAAAGCTATAGCAAATTGATTTAGCGAGCGGCTTTCGTCTGCAGGTTTACGGCGGGCTTTCTGACTGGCGCTCAAACTTAAGCACAATCATTTTAAGATCTTGATAGCCTCCTTTGCAGTTCTATCCTGATGGACTATGGCAGAAATGGCCTTGGTCATCTTAGTGGGATCCTCAGCTTGGAAGACATTCCTGCCAATGGCCACCCCCTTGGCTCCGGCTTCTATAGCGCCCTCGATCATTTGCAGGAACTCCATATCGGTTTCTGTCTTGGGTCCGCCGGCGATGACTACGGGAACTGGACAACCCTTCACAACGCTCTTGAAAGTATCCGGATCTCCTGTGTAGTTGGTCTTTATGATATCAGCCCCCAGCTCGGCTCCGGCTCGAGCTGCATGAGCCACTACATCAGGAGCGTTGGGATTGGGAATGTTTTTTCCCCTGGGGTACATCATGGCCACTAGCGGCATCCCCCAGAAATCGCAGCGCTCAGAAACGCATCCCAAAATGCTCAGCTGATCCGACTCAGTCTCCGAACCCACGTTTATATGAACACTGACGGCATCCGCTCCCATTTTGATGCACTCCTCCACTTGGCAGACCTGAACTTTGTTATTGGGATCAGGCCCCAGGCTGGTGCTGGCAGACATATGTACTATCAAGCCCACATCGCTTCCATAGCCCCGATGACCGTGTCTTACCATTCCCTTCTGCTGGAGGACTGCATTGGCACCACCTTTGGCCACTTTGTCCACCATATCAGCCAGGCTCACCAAACCTTTGATAGGACCTACAGATATCCCATGGTCCAGAGGAATTATGACTGTATTGCCGCTATCTCTGTTTATTATCCGCTCAATTCTAACGCTTTTGCCGATTTCGCTCAAATCTCTCATCCCTAAATGCTAACATGTATCATGCTAACATATGACATATTTAAATTTGACGCTAATCTATTATATCTAGAATCCAAGACCTAAAAGTGAGGTAGGTTTTCTTGGCAGAGAACGAAATTGGAAGAATTCGCAAGAACGAGACCACCGAGATAGTTGTCCGCAAGACAGAGTTTAAGGGATCTCTAGGAATCGACATCAGGGAGTATGTTAT
>JADDYB010000221.1_pt1 | contig 17710 bp, 19 predicted proteins | sample 8641941 | NCBI WGS metagenome assembly JADDYB01 (sample SAMN16275377, study PRJNA637457) | freshwater sediment metagenome | isolation source: Lake Kineret sediment | place: Israel: Lake Kineret | collected 2013
ATTCAGATCACCTGAAGCTTCCATAATGTCATCTGAGTACGCCTTCTTCATCATCGGATTTTTAAGCAGCTACCTGGTCACCGCCATGTTTGCCCGCACTGACACGCCCAAGAATTACGCCAAGTACGACATCTACGACTGGATTGTCTCGTCCAGAACGTCCATGCTCAAGGTGTTAATAGCAGAAAGAATCTGGTGCTTCATCCGATACGTGACTCCCGGGTTGATTGGGCTGAGCGTGTACTTGTGGGTGTTAGGTGTGTCATTGAAGGTGTACAGTGTAAGCATTCTTCTCGTTGTCACGGGGTGGCTGGGGTGTGTTGGGTTCAACTTCATTCTGACATCTCTGGGGTTACTCTACGGGAAGATCGAGGGTGCATCAGGGTGGCTGAGTATGCTGATCACCTACTTCCTCACGGGTATCTTCTTCCCCGTGACTATGCTCCCCTTCCCGTTACAGTTGGTGTCCCTGCTGTTTCCTCCTACGTACGTCATTGACTGCATGAGGCACTGTGTTTTGGGGACAGAGCTGATGTTTCCTTTGTCTGTAGAGATTGCACTCTTGTGTGTTACGGTAGGGGTATTGCTGGTGCTGGGGGGTGAGCTGTGGAAGAAGGGAGATAGGAAGGTGCGTGAGGGTGGATTGCAATTCTGAGGCATTTATGAGAATTTTCGTAAAATCGGTCCTGCAGGCATTCAGAACTCGGTGGAAAAATCAACGTCAATCCATAATTATAATCCTTTATTTTGTTGGGTTGTTGTTCCGCTACCCTAACCTGTGAGTTCTCCCTAGCTTCATAGAAACATGTTTTAATAGCCTCTGCCAAAGTACATTCATGAAAGCAGTTGCTCTGGTTGTCAGTGCAAGAGAGCATGGAAATTGTTATGACTTCGCCGAATACACCCTTGACAGACTGAGAGCTGCAGGCATGGGGACTGACCTCGTGAATTTCTATTCATGCACAATTATTCCCTGCCAAAAATGTGCTTACGAATGTGTACAGAAATATGATCCAGAAAAAAGGTATCAATAACCCCTGTCCCATCCAAGACGATGTTCAGTCTATCTGGGAGAAGGCTTCCCGAGCTGAAGGAGTTCTTCAAATAGAAATTGATTTCCCTGAAGAAGAGGTCAAGTGTTTCAAAGAAATTCTGGAGCATCTGCACGCCCTGTTTGAGAGGCATGGAATCACGATCATACCCTAGATGACTCCCCTTTTGACCTGCCTAATGTAACATCTGTGCTGTGACGTCGCAGACTATCAAATTTGAAAACTTTTATAAACTCATGGGCTCCTCTTACGCGTTCGCCAGCGGTGCAGCAGAGGCCTGGCTCTTCGATCACGAGAGAAAGGAAGGCATGAGGAAGGCTTATGGAACACTGTACCTTGTTTCTGTACCTTTGACTGTCATCGGTGGTGGACCTGCAATCCTACTGGGGTATGTCAGAGAGAGCGTGAGAATCCCTATCGCTGTAACAGGTTTGATTGTCGTCTTTCTTGACACTCTTGTCCATTTTCTCTCCAAAACTGAGCATCAATCTCTTACTACACTATTTGGTGTACCTACTCCTGAGCGTCTCCAGCCAGCTCTTGATTCCCACTTTTTGTATCTGAATGTTGGTCTCGATCATCGATTTCTTTGCTTCAAGAAGGGGTTCTTTCTGCAGCTTTTCGCATGGAAAACTGTCGCATTGGTAACAGAAATCTATGTCCTTCTGGATACAGCAGGAACGCGCTGGACAGTCTCTCCACCACGACCATCCTCCTCCAAAGCGACACCCCTTGCAAGGCTTGGTTTGGGAGGCAAGCCAGTTCAACCCCTTCACAAATTCATCGAAGTCACAGATGCTGTATGCATCAGCCATCAACCTCAGTGATCCAACTCTCTCAACAAAGGTCAGGAGGTTTTTCGCCGCATCGACCATCGTTCCTCGGTGATAAACACAGAGACCACAGTGGTACCTGCCACAATAGGAGACATACTGACATTCTCCTTCCAACCGTTTCTCTGTCATGGCTTGGCTTCATTGAGCGCATTTAAAAACTTATCTCATCGTTTGTGATTTTATGGGCGTCTGTTATGGCTCAAACTAAATCCATGCTGTCCTGATAGCAGCATGCGAGTCCAAGAGACATGTACACAGCTCTTTTGAGTCCGTCTTTGATGTTCTTCAGCTCATCTATAGCAAATGAATCGAGCAAAGATCTTTCAAGAGGGAGGTCTGATATGTAGTGTATCGCCACGCAGGAAGTATTGCAGTATGAAGACGCAGTGAATATAGCAGACGTCTCAATGTCAATACCAGCAACTCCTTTTCTTTCGAGCTCTAGAAGGAGATCTTTTTTCTGTGCTGCTATAGAATCAATGGTAAAAATTGGTTCGAAGTGGATTCTCTCCCCAAGATACTTTTTTCTGACTGTTTCCAGCAATTCTCTGTCGGGGAAAATCTCTTTCGCCTCGGTATAATACTGGGAAAACCCTTCCCCGATCACTGCCTTTGTGGGAACGAGCACATCACCAAGGCTACACTTTGCGAACCCTCCTGCAGCTCCAGAGTATATGATGGTTGTACAACCTGTATATTTGAGAAAAATGACTGCATCTCCAGCAGCACACGGCCCCATTCCAGGAACGATCACACTGAGTGGATGTCCTTTGTGTGTTCCAGAAAATCCCTTTCTCCAGCCTGCAAACTCAACTACGTCTTCGAAATGTTCTCGATAGGGAGCATAGAGCCAGGTGAGAACACAAACAGGGTGGATGTCCCGTGGTGTGCATCCAAAGAAAATACGTGCAGCCTTTTCGGGATCAACGTGATCAAACATGAAATTCACCAGATTCCAGGCCATTGACAACATATGTCCAGGCAAGTCCCATCCAGTCTCCCCACTGCGTTTCTGCATGACATCGGGCCTTTTTGAGGGCTTCCTGTCGCGGGGTTGGTATGGGTTCAGAGAAGTAGAGATTCCAGTACAGCTGCACACTCCATGCATCCACAGGAAAGACGTCGTAGCGTCTCATGTCCAAGAGCACCATTTCAGCTGAATAGCCCCCTATTCCCTTCAACTCCATCAGCCTGTTCTTAGCATCTGGAGTAGGCAGAGACCTCAGTGATTCTAGATCGTATCCTCGAAGGATAGAGGATGCTATTGACTTGAGGTAGGGAGCCCTGTATCCCATTCGGCACTCCTCTTTGAGAACATCAAGTGTGGTGGTGTCAATAGATTCAGGGGTAAACCACAGATAGATCGACCGGTCATCAAAGGAGATAGGTCTTCCGAATCGGTGAAGCAGACTCAGTATCATCTGATTTGTCCTCTTCACTGGAGCATTCTGTAGAAGGATGGTAATGGAGAGAATGTCAAAGAGACAGGAGCACGAGACCTTTCGCATTCCGTAGAGAGATCTGCACATTTCTTTCATGATAGGGTCCTTCTCTGCTAACTCATAGAAAGGGACAATGTCTTCTTTTAGTCCAAATCTGTACTCCATGTTCTTTAGTATTTCTTTTTCATCATCGTTAGACAATTCAGAGGATGAGAATACGTCAAAAGATAGCGAATCGGCCTGCTGCCTTATTTTCAGCCCTATGCTGCAGCCCCTCACATACATGCCTGACCAAAAAACATTTTCATGAAAAATATCCACAAGAATATCAGCATCGTCCATTTTTCTGATTGCTATCTCCTTCTCAATGCTCATGTTGAAGTCAAACGGAGGTATTGCCTCCAGTTCAAAACTTCGCTTTCTGGTCAGTTGTTCTTTCATCAGTTACACCTTTCACCATTCTTCTCACTTCCCCCAGGTCCTTCTCCAGGAGATTCTGCTTCTCAACATAGACTGTGCCACTGTCAAAAATCATCTTGATGCCGTAGAGCAGCACCGCATCTTGCTCCCCAAACAGAGCGTGGAACATCTGCCCATCCATGGGGCACAACTGCTTCCGGTCGATTCGATTGATCCACGCAGGAGATGCCCTTCCAATCCAGGGAGGATCAATGACACCCTCATTGTTGAACAGAAACGAGTGAGCGAGGTACCCTGGATAAGAGGCGATCTTTTTCACCTGAGAGAAATGGAGGAGGTGATGCGGCTGGAGCAAACTCTGGAAAGTGTGTTTTCTGCATCCGTACCTGTACAGAAAGGAAGAAGAGCCTCTGCAGTCTGCCTTCAGATCTGTTCCGTACACGGACGATGTGGCCTTTAGCAGGACACAAAGTGGTGTTTGCAGACCAAGTGTTCGCGCCTGTCGTGAAACATACGTCCAGTCTACCTTCTCCTGAACCATGGCATAGATGTCGTTGATGTCTCGCATGAGATAAAATCCGTGGTTAAAAACGTGAGCCGCCAACACCAGCAGATTGTCCTCGTAAGAGAGTATCGGAATCCCACTTGAGATCTTTTTCCTCTCCCACAGCGGAAGATGAAACGATCCTAAAGAATGGACGGGATACTTGCCAAAATGAAGGTCAATTTTTGCTCTCCTCTTGACGCAGTAGAGGTCAGCCACCCCGAATTCTCCACCGTTTGCAGCCCACAGGTCATCCAGCAGGTAACCAATTTCTGAGAGTGCTTCCTTTGCACCATTGAAGTCTTTGACCAAGACGTCGATGTCTGCCATGGCCCTCCAGGTACGCGTGTAGAGGCTGCCTATCGCCATCCCCTTGAGAAAGAGGAACTCGAGGTCACGCTGGGAGAGGCAATCTGCTATCCTCCTTGACTCAGAAAGCAGGTTCTGTTTGTGGACCCATGTATTGTAGTAGAGCGCCTTGAGTCTGTCCCACACGGGAGGTTTCTTATCGAGCTGTTCAAGGTTCTTGTAGATCTGGGGAATGACTACCTCGTCTCTCGCTCTCTTCTCCAGAGACATCCAATCGTTCGCGCTCCAATTCTCCACCTGAGCCAAGACCTCCCCCTGCTCTTTCTTAGAGAGCGCCATCTTTGAAGCAGTAGCAGCTGCATCATGGAGATTGACCATCACTGACACCACTGACAATTTGAATCATTTTTCTGGAAGCTTCTCTTGCATCCCTGTAAACCATTGAGTAGGCCTTGCAGGCTCGCACGACCTTGTTGACGAGAGGAAACACTCTTCTGGGTTCTGTGCTGTAAAGCTTCCAGGATTTCAGGAAATTGAGAACCGCATCAGACGAAGACAGCAGACGAAAAGCGGTTTCTCGTTCTGGATTGAACGTAGGAAAGAAAATGTGGGTCAAGGGGCAGGGATCACCCAGGAGGTGGGGAGAGCTGTGTTCAACAGAGAGCACCCGCCTCTCTTGATTCTCTGTCTCCATGTATGATCTCGCCTCTTCTAGGTTAATCTGGGGGAACATGGATATGGTCTCCCCTCGTGGTTTCAACCTCGAACACAGAGGGAGAAGCATCATCGTGTCGGTGTTTATGAGAACCATGTCATCTGAAAAGTACTTGCATCCTTCTGCCAGCAGTGCCATGACCAGTGTGGTCTTCCCTGTGTTGGATTCACCTGATATCAGGATTCCATCCGTTCCTGCAGAAGCTGCAGACGCGTGAGCACAAAACAGATGATAATCTAACAAGATGCGGAAGAGAGCCACCTGCATCACAGAGAGAAAGAAGTTGCCCAATTCCTCAGTAGCAGGGATGACGTAGGCTCGCCGAGCACCAGCTGCCAGTTCCAAAACGTCAGTGGTGTTTTTGGCACGCAGGCTCCGGACGAGAGGGACATCTTCCCCACCCATGAAGAAGTGTACTGTGGCATCAGGGTGAGGTGAGAGGTGACTGAAAAACCTCGTGTAGTTGGAGGAGAGCTCCTCAGAAAAAGGGGGGAGACTCGTACAGACATTGATCTTCACCCCATAGATGTCAAGCGTCTGCGTACTCTGGGAGAGGTGATCAAGCTCTTCGACCTCCTCGCGACCCACCTGGACGGGGTGAAGCCTGATGTTTACCTGTCTCAGATTTTCTTCTCCTTCTGTCATGTTCATCCCCCCTCTTCTGCTGCTTCAGGAACGATGTACAGTTTCATTCTCTCAACAACAGTGCCTTCCAGCTGCCTGACGATGTTGTACAGGTCCATGAGATCTTTCATGCTGCCCCAGTGTGTGAGAAGGAGTTCTCCGTTGAGTGTCTTCTTCAGTTGATACGGAACGGGACAGCCGTGGAGCTTTTCCGTGATGAGATCTGCTGCCTTTTTCTGCTCAAGGACAGGGTCGAAGGGTGCATTTCCCCCCAGTCTGAAAAAACTCCTGAGTTCGATGATGAGATAACCGACGTGCTTGGTTGTCATCACGATCCCTCCCTGTAGTATCGTGATAGCTGTGAGATCTTGCTCACCAATTCATAGACCCGCTCCTCTGAAGTCGGAGGGTTGAGTATGGCTCTCAAGAAGATGTAATCTTCTCTCGAACGTTCCCCCCTGGAAACCTGATCTTCCTCTTCCTGTGTCGGGAAATGAATGCGGCAGGCAATATAGAAGTCCTTCATGCATTCGTAGATTGCTTGGTACACCTTCAGGGCATGAGGAACTCGAAATGGAATTATGTTGACGAAGGGTTTGTGATCTAAAACCATTTCTATCTCTGAAATGTCATCGAGGCAGTCATAGAGCAGATCTGACATATCAGAATATTTCCTCACAACCTTTTCCAGTGTTTCTCTCCCCTGGGACATGACAGCTGCCCAGGTCGCTAACACGGGAGCACCTGGACGCGTTCCAATCAGTGTAAGATGCTTCGGTCCTGCAAGATGCCGATCATTTGTCCAGTAGGCTCTCTCAAACTCACCCTTTTCCATCAGAGGGACCTGCGTTCGAATTTCATTAAAATAATAGGGATGTCTTACCAGCAGCATACCTGCAGGAGGCGGAACATACAGTGACTTGTGCGGGTCCATGGTCATGGAGTCTACCCCCTCCACGGCAAAGTCAAACCTCCCCACCGCTTTTGCTTTCCATTCAGGCAGAAACGGCAAGATAAAACCGCCCCATGCTGCGTCCACATGACAGTAGATACCTGGTTCTCCACCATCTAGAGGGAGCGCAGGTCTCGATACATCATGAACAGAACGAGTCAGCTCTTCTACTGATTCCACAGCACCCACGTCTGTGGCCCCAGCCACGGTGACAACTGCAATCGTGTCTGCACCTGAGCTCTCAATAACTTCCCTTGCCTTGGAAATGTCCATCTTAAAGTCCTTGTCCAGGTCTACTCTTACAACACAGGTGTTCCCAAATCCAAGGAGCTCGATAGCTTTCAGTATGGAGTCATGAACATTCCTTGAGACAACGACCTGCACTTTGTTCTCCCTTCCCTGAAATCCTCTCGTGAGAAAAAGCGTCTGGCCATTGTCCCTCCTCAACCTGAAGTAGAGATTTCGTGCAATCCACAGAGCCATAATGTTGGCCTCGGTCCCTCCAGAACTGATGTAACCGTCTGCCGTCTGGCAGTGAAACAGATCGCCCATGACCTCGATGACCTGCATCTCAGCCTGCCCCGTGCCCTTGCTGAACTGATAGTCTGTCGCATTTGCTCCCTGGCTGATACTCATTTGATAGGCCTTTTCTGCCAAAGGGTTGGGAAAAGTGCCCATGACACCTGTCACCCTTCCAGTATGACTTTTGGTCTCATCTTTTCTGAGGTACTCCCAAATTCCCTGCACTGTCTCAAAAACGTTCAAGGGTTTCAGGGGAAAAGACGATCTTTCCATGATCTCACCATGTCCCTATTCACTCTGTTGCCTTAAAAATCTTTCTCATGGATGGGTTTCCTGTGCAATTTCTGATTCAAAGACACTACAGAGAAACTAACTACAGGTCGAAATCAGAAAGTACAGAACACAAAATCTGAAAAAGAGAATAGAAAACGAGAAAGAACTGCAAAACGTGATTTCACCTGCTATCGGACATTCCTACATTTCCTGTGAAATTGGTATTCCTCTTTTCATCCCTGTTGAAGGTTCTCCCTCTTCCTCCCTTCAGCCTTTGGAGGTAACATTTAAATGTTGGTCTTCTGAATGGTCCTCATGAGCAGCCTTGCTTACGCAGGAACTCCCCTCCAAGAAGCGAACGAAGTCTTCGGGAAGGCCACGGCGTCCTCAACAGATCCATCCTGGGTGAAAATTGCACAAGCGCATTCATTTTCCCAGAGGAGGTGGTGCAATCGTAGATGTCTGCACTGAAAAAATGGCCAGAGTACTCGTTGATTACTGCACTGAGGTGAAAGAGAGAAATAAGGTACTAATACAGGGAACAACTTTAGCAATCCCTCTAGTAGAAGCTCTTTATAAGGAAACTATTCGTAAAGGAGCTTATCCCGAGGTTTATTTGCTGAGCGAGAACATGCAAGACATTTTTTTTGCTTATGCCGAGGACCATCAACTAGAATACGCATCTCCCTTTTTGAAACACCAGATGGAAAACGTGGATGTGTTCATCATGATCATGGCAGAGTACAATCCCAAGCATTTGTCCACGGTAGATCCCCAGAGGATCGCTAGAAGGACGAGGGCGCAGCAGGTGTTCAATGCTATCATGATGAAGAGAGCCCAGGAAGGAACACTACGCTGGACACTCACCGTGTATCCCACCCATGCATACGCTCAGGAGGCTTCAATGTCTCTGCTGGAGTATCAGGATTTTGTGTACCATGCATGTTTTGTGGATGTGCCTGATCCCATTGCTGAGTGGAGAAAGCTGTCCAAGACCCAGGAGAGAATTGTCAACTATCTCAATGGGAAATCGGAACTCCACATCGTGGGCGAAGACACAGACTTAAGGGTGGAGATGAAGGGAAGAAAATGGATCAATGACGATGGCCATCGGAATTTTCCTTCAGGTGAGGCGTTTACCAGTCCGGTAGAAGATTCTGCCGAAGGAACGATACGATTCACGTATCCTGGCATTTACATGGGGAAAGAAGTTGAGGACATTACCCTGACTCTTAAAGAAGGAGTCGTTGTAAGAGCATCAGCCAGAAAAGGTGATGATCTGTTACACGAGATGCTTGCCATCGATGAGGGTGCCAGACGCTTGGGAGAAGTGGCCATTGGTGCAAATTATGGAATTGCCACGTTCACCAAGAACATAGTCTTCGATGAAAAGATTGGAGGGACTGTACACGTGGCTCTGGGTAGATCCATACCAGAAGCAGGAGGAAGAAACACTTCAGCCATCCACTGGGATCTGCTGAAAAACATGGAGTCAGGAGGCAGACTGTATGCAGATGGTGAGCTCTTTTACAAAAACGGAAAGATCTTGATCTGAGTTGTTTGGGATGTTCTGGGAGATAGGGACAGAAACAGAAAATCTTTCCCGCTTCATTGCTCGAGGACTGCCAGATTCTCGTCGATGCACCCCCAACGACTCTACGCTCACAGCCCCACCAACATCTGTTCAGAAGAAAAGCTTTTAAGCAGTAAATTCCACAGGGAAAGTGGTGATATCCATGTCTGAAGTCAAGCCTAAACGCAACCCTGATGTGAAATGGCGGAGCGAAGATGAGAACCTCGTGTTGTATACTCCTGCTGAGAGCAGAATAATCGTTTTGAATCGAACAGCAGGATTCATTTGGAGACTTTCCACTGGCGAAAAGAATCTTGAGGAAATAGCCAATGAAGTGGTCAATGAGTTCGGGGATGTCACAAAAGAGAAAGCCTTCGAAGACGTAAAAAAAGTGATTGATAACCTGAAGGGCAAGGGTCTGGTGGTTTATGAATGAAACAGCTATCAGACTTTATCAAGGCTCCCTTTCGGCTCTTTTGGGACGTTACCACAGAGTGCAACTTTCGCTGCAAACACTGCTACTCCAATGCTGGTAAGAAGCTGCCAGATGAGCTCAACCATGAAGAGGCTCTGGCCCTCGTGGATGAACTCAAGAGATCTGGCATTTTCCGACTCTTCATTGCGGGAGGAGAGCCTCTCATGCGAGAAGACCTCTGGGATATCTTCAGAAAGGCGTCAGAAAATGAGATTCCAACTGTGATGAACACCAACGGATACCTCATTGATGATGAGATATCCCAGAGGTTGAGTCAGTGCAACCTCGACATGATAACAATCAGCCTCGACGGGTCAGTGCCCGCGACCCATGAGGAATTCAGAGGGATGAAGGGATCTTTCAAGAGAGCGGTGGACTCGCTCACCCTGTTGCGACAACACGGTGTGAACGCGACAGTTGGATGTGTGCTTCACAGGAAAAACGTTTCGGAGATGCCCGGTCTCATAGACCTCTGCATCGAGTGCGGTGTCAGGTCGCTGAACATCATGAGAATAGCACCGGTTGGCAGGGCAACACTCTCTGATGAGTTCTCTCTCACTTTCCCCATGTACGAGGAGATCATCCAGTCTTTGCAGGAGACCTATCCTGGGGTGAAAGACCAGATCGCACTGGTTTCAAACGACCCCATCGTCAGCACCTGGCTAGGGTTGCAGCAGCCCCATGAAAAAAAGAACCCCAAGGGGCATTATTGCCATGCTGCATCATTTTCAGGCTACATCCAGGCAAATGGAGACGTCTTTCCGTGTGGATATTTCCCCGTCGTTCTCGGGAATGTGCGGAATTCTTCCCTCAAAGCCATCTGGACGAGCAGTGAAGCGGGGAGAATCCGGAAGTTGACGAGTCAGCTTCCCCCAGAGTGTTTAGAGTGCGAGTATCTCGCCTATTGCCGTGGGGGATGCAGAGGAGTGGCATACACGCTGTACCAGAGAACTGACGTGAAAGATCCTGTCTGTTTCAAAGAATTCCAGAAGGAAACAGGAGGTATTGCATGAGCAAAGGACAGGCTAGGGTGCGGATACTCGATGTTCTGTGTTTTGTTGATCGGATTTTCTTTTCACGAACAGCGGGCGGACGCAGCAGGGATTATTCTCTCTACTACAATGTGGTGTTTCCAGTGCTGTCCCGTGTATCAACGTGGTTGGCACATCTCCTTTTAAGATCAGGGTTGTCTTCGATTGATGGAATTGCTGAGAATCTGGTGGTTTCTTCAAAATCAGAAGAGGATCAGATTGAGACACTCTTCCACTACGTGATGAAAACGGTGAAAAGGCTCCCAATTCGAGGATGGCTCTCCGCCGAAGAAGTGCACTCCCTGCACCACGGGGACTGTAAGCACATGTCAATATTGCTGTCTGCACTGTTGAAGCAAATAGGAAAAGACTCCACAGTGGTTGAGGGATTCACCAACTGGAAGGCAAATTTCACGAAGAACATGGTAGACAGGCCCAGGCTGCATGTGTGGGTCAGGGTAGAGGGGAAGACCTCTTACATCTGTGATCCCACTCTGAACTACTTTGGTTCAGAGAAGGGATTCGAAGAACTGGTCAATGGATTCAGAGAGTTGTACCATTTAGAAACTGTAGAAGTTACCGCAGGCAGGAACAGAGAAATCAAGGGGAGGAGGTTGTACGTCGAGCAAACCTAGAATCTGTCTCGTCCATGCCGCTCTGGAAAGATCTGTTTACCCACCACTTTCACTCGCTTGTCTGTCCTCCTATGCTACAGAAAAAGGGGGAGAAGTACGTGTCCTGGATTTGCCTGTTGACAAATCCTTTCTTGGGGACGCATTTCTGCTTGAAACTATAGGAAAATCCTTCTGCTTAAACAGTAACCTTACAATGACGATGCCCGACGAAGAGAAAAAAAGAAGGAAGCTGCTGGAGCTTTTCAGGACGTGGAAAGGGCTGGTATTGGCGACAGCACCAGACCTCGTAGGATTTACCGTGAACCACAAGAATTTCCCAGCTTCACTCTTTCTTGCGCAGTTGTTGAAGACTGAAGACCCTCAACTCCCCCTCATTCTCGGAGGCCCAGAATGCAGCATGGATGAAGCCATGCGCCTCGTTTCCTCCACAGGTGTTGCAGATCTGGCAGTCTGTGGAGAGGGGGAGCTCACCCTTTTCCGTCTCATAGAAGCTGTGGAGCACGAAATCCCTTTCACAGAAATAGAAGGTACTATACTGTTTCAGAACGGAAAGTTGATGAGAAATTCGCCTCGCCCTGCCATAAGTGATCTGAATGTGCTGCCATTCCCCGATTTCAGCGACTTCCCATTGGATCGATATCTGGGAAAGGTGCTGCCCATCACCATGAGCAGAGGATGTGTGGGTGCGTGTGCCTTTTGCAATGAGAGAATCTTCTGGGAGAAGAAGTACAGGTTCAGGAGCCCTGAATCGGTGGTGAAAGAAATCCAGCACAACACCGCGCATGGAATGACTGCTTTCAAATTCAATGACAGCCTCGTAAATGGAAACACCCATCTCCTTCGCAAAATGTGCGAGCTGCTCACAGAGAGCAACACGTGCATCACCTGGTATGGGAATGCACGTCCTGAGCACCTGTCTCTGGAACTGCTCGATGTGATGAAGAGGGCAGGGTGCTGCGAGCTTCGCTATGGAGTTGAATCCCCCATCCCCCACATACTTCTCGAGATGAAAAAGGGTGTCACTCCTCACGAGATCGAAACTATCTTGGAAAACACCAAAAAAGCAGGTATACGATCACAGGTTGACCTCATTTGCGCCTTTCCAACAGAAACAAAACGCGATTTCATCTACAGCCTGTGGTGGCTTCACAAGAACAGGGATTTGTTTCATCATGTTTTGCTCAACAAGTTCTCTCTTGCATCAAGCACGGAAATGTACGAAAACCCGCAGCACTACGACATGACGTACGTCCCTCTCTACGATGGAAGTGACATCTCCATGGCAGGGGTGTACAGGTGGGAGTCGACTGAGGTGCACGGAGATAGTGCACTGTTCCGATATGTCGTGATTACCCTGCTCGCCTCTGAGCTGGGAATGCTCCAGCAGTCTACCATTCCAGTTTCCCGTTTCCAAGACCTGGCACGCTATGTCCTGGACAAGGTTGAGAACCTCAGAAATGAGGGACTGTACCTGGAGGTGTACGACAAGATCTACGAGCGCTACAGGGAGGAGACATGATCACACCACCTCATAATACACGCTGAGCGTTTTTTCTTCATGTCTCTTTCATTGGAGCATCTTCTCGAGCTCTCAGACATCTTCATTGAACATAGAAGAGCATCTGATACATGATGCAAAAGTTTATATATTACAGTTCTTGACCTAGCGAGCATGAAGGAGATGCTAATCCATTTTAACAATATTCAGAAATCATACCTCGTAACATTCTCTGCAGCTCTGTATTTTGTTGGACCTGTGCTGGTTCTCTTCTACCAGGAAAACTCACTCAGCTATACTCAAATATTCCTGCTTCAGTCATGGTTCAACTTCCTCATATTCACCCTGGAGATTCCATCTGGCGTGCTCGGTGATCTATTCAGTCGAAAATCGGTCTTGATTTTCAGTCTTACGTGTTATTTCTTAGGTCTTACCGTTTACTCTCTTTCGTTTTCGTTTTGGGGATTTTTTGTTGGAGAAACACTCTGGGCGTTTAGTTCTGCGTTTAGATCTGGGACAGGAGAAGCTTTTGTATACGATTCACTGAAAGAGCTCAAGAAAGAGAGCGAGGCAAAGCAGGTTTACGCCAACCTGGAGTCTCTCGGCTTGGTGTCATTCGCAGTATCAAGCATCGTAGGATCTGCCGCTGCCACTGTCTTCGGCTTCCGATCAGCACTCTACCTCACAGTGGGTTCTGCTTCTGCAGCATGGCTCTTCATTTTGTCCTACAAGGAGCCTGTCCACGAGAAAGTTGAATTTTCCTTGGCCAACTTCGTGAAACAGTCGAGGGATAGCCTGAAGATCAGTTTCGTAAACAAGTCACTCTCCATCCTCATGTTCAATTCTGCCATAATAGCAGGAATACTCCTGGCCGTGGGTTGGTACTTCCAGCCCCACATGAAGGCTTCAGGCATTCCTGTTTCCCTTTTCGGTGTGGTTTATGCATTCATTTGCATGTGCTCTGCTCTTCTAGTAAGGAATGCACCGCGTCTCGAGTCTCGCCTGGGCCCGTCCAAGACACTGCTCGTTGTAGATTTGGGAATCATATCCGCAGTTTTCTGCTTCTCTCTCTTCCTGAATCCTTTTCTCTCTGTCTTGTGCGTCCTCACTGTCGGAGCGGTGCGAGCAACGCGAAGCGCGCTGTTCAACGACTATCTGAATCGATTTATTACGAGTGATAAGAGAGCAACTGTGATTTCTCTGAACCATTTCTTTGCTTCACTGACATTTACGATATTGGGTCCTATTTCAGGATATATCTCGGATCACTCTAGCTTTTCATACTCTCTTTTTGGTTTAGGAGTGCTTCTCTTGATCTCTGTCATCTTATTGAAGGTTCAGGAAGGGGTGGTAGAATAGATGATCTAGAAAGAGCACTCTCCTTGCTGGCTGCGTGGTTTTCAGACAATCCCTGCGTCGTGTCAGTGTATAACAAGAAACCCTTTTCCCAATTCACACCTGGTTTCAGTGATCTCGACCTGTACTTTGTCACGAAAGAGGTTCAAAGCGCTCAATTCTACAGGGACATCGGTCAGCTGTGCTATCAGCTCAATGCAGTACAGGGAGAAGTCCCAGGAAAGAGACTGTTGGACAATCCACCATTCTGCCTTCCGGAGGCTTCATTCTCTTATTTCTGCAAAATACATCAATGGAGTACCTCTAAGTGGCAACTGCTGTACGGAAAAGAGCTGAGGCAAGGAATTCCCTCCACCATCTCTCCAGAAGATATGGTGCAGAAACTCCTTGTTCCTCAGATATTTCACGGGGATGATGCAGCCAATTTCTGTGCTCTTGCTCCTTATCTAGTCCGAACCGCTCCCAAAAGAACACAAAAGATAAATCGCACAGCTATAAAGATCGCTTACTCAGATCCTCTGCACCTGGCTTCAGAATGTGGGCGGCCATTGCTCTTACCGGGAATGCAGCACAGAATAGAAGAAGTGTCTTCAAGAGACTACAATGGGGAGCAAGAACCAGATTTCTACGTCGATCTCTTTTTCTTTTGGATTTCTGCATGGAGGGAAATCATGGGGATTAGTAAACTCTCCTGTGAACCAGTAAAAGGAGGCAGTGCTCCCTCAATCCTCTCAAATTTCTGCCAGAAACACTCCCCTCTTATGGGAGGAATCAGGAGCGTACTTCACGCAGCCCTTCCCTACGATGATGTTGGAGTGGTGTTTTTTATAGTTGACCCCCATGAAGAGACTGAATTGAGGGAATCTCTTTGTGCGCTCGCCGAACACTTCTTCTGCTCTTTTGAGCCTCATTTCTACGCCAAGTTTATTACAGAGGAACAATTCACAGGATACCGTACAGCTTGGCCGTGGGAGCTCGAGGTCATCAGAAAGACCTGCTCTCTAGTCTCTGGAGACACGAGCGTGCTGGATCGTCTGCCAGCACCTCAGATTCCTGATTTAGAAAGACAGGGCAGGAGAGATTTTTTCCCTTTTTACTTCACCTCTCCTCTTACGGGGTTTGTTTATCTGGAGAATTCCAAGAAACTAGCTTTGATGCGTTACTACCAGTACCTGTTGTTCGGGTGCTGTCTGGGGAAATACCTGCTCTTGAACAAGAGCACACCACTCTCCTCCTCCCACATGATAGCTCTCTTTCAAGAAAAGAACCCTGATCTTGCCCGTATGATTGAACAAATGTACCATCTGTACCTGAATATCTCAGAAAGTTCCCTTCCGGCTTTTGAGCAAACGTGGAACACTCTCTTTCTGCCGGTGCAGCAGCTGTTTCAGGAGTTTCAAATAGTGTAGCCCACCCATGAGCCCCTAAACTGCCAGACGTGTGCCTAATTGATGAGACTCCATACAATCTCCCAGAATGTATCCTTCTGAGGGGAGCAAAAAGCAGATTTGGAGGCTATGGTTCCACATTTTTCATATGCAACTGCCCTGCACCCGCCTGCACAGACATATTTCCACACACAGCCTCTACATTCTTCAACAGTGTCTATACTAAAGGCCTTCAGTTCTGCCAGACTGTGCGAATTGTCCAGAATCTGTGTCAGGGACTGCTTTCTTATACTGCCCAGATTGAAGTCATCCCCAAAGACACAGGGATACAGGTAACCTGTGGGCGAGATTCTGAAAGATTCTCCAATTGGGCATCGTTTTGCTCCACCTTTGTTAGTAGCAAGAATCTTGAGGGAAGAAATATAGTATGATTCGATTCTCAATCTGTTTTTGGTCTCTCTGTCATATTTCCAGAGAGTGTGGATCAATTTGTTAACTTGTGCAGTGTTGGGAGCAAGGGAACGTCCCTCTCTTTTCCCTCTTCCCCGTCTGACAAAACAGGGACACTCAAAAGTTCCTACCCCATGATCGAGACAGTAATTTATGATAGCAGGAATCTCAAGAAGGTTATAGTTTGTTGGTGTTGTGGATATTTTGATGTTTTTCCCCATTCCGTAATCTAGTAGCATTTCTATTGTCTTAATGACCCTTCCGTGACCTTTTCCACGTAGAAATTCATGGATTTCTTTTTTTAGACTATCCAAGCTCACAGTGACGCCAACATGCAAATCCGCCACTCTTGAAACTTCTCTATCAGTCCAAAGAGTTCCATTCGTAATGATATGAATCTCCTGGACATTCCTTTGAGAAGCATACTCAACCAGGTCAAAAAGGAAATCACAGAGGAGGGGCTCCCCTCCACTCAGAGCCAGAGACCTGCCCCCCAGATCAACAAACTGGTCAATAACGGATTTCTCTTCTTCAGCTGTGAGAAGAGGTTCCTCAAATGTGTGCTCAACATAGCAGTAGGCGCATTTGAGATTGCAGGAGCGTGTCACCTCAAGAAGGAGATTGCTTAGATATTGTGAGCCGTACACAGCGCTTGGTGCGCCCAGCAGGCCTCTGGAGTAGAGCTTGGCTTCCACCCAGTCAACATCCCGTTTCAAGGTGTCGAGTTCTGTCTCATACTTCTGATGCAGTGCAGAGACGATGGCATCTTTACTATGTCCTCTGGACATCAATTCTACAATGTCCGTCGCAATACCTCCCAACAAGACCCATCTTGAATTCCGCGGGTTGACTGCAAGTGTGTGGCCTTTCTTCTTCTGTAAAATGAAATCAGGCTCCATTGTTTCACCTTCGAAAAAAAAGGAAAGAATAACAAAAAGTTTCTAACTAGGGCTCACTTTGAATAGGCACCTTAGTATGGAGTTGCTGATGCCCACATAGCAAGGCAGTTCTCTGTCAAGTTCTCTTCCATGAACTCGAAAACTTCTGGTTCTACATAAGACATCGTTTTCACCTCCTGTCTCTCTTCGGCGTCTGATCTTATAAACTTTTCGAGTATTCCTATGAGATATGATTGAAATAAAGTCTCGAATTTCTTAGGATTTGTTGCGAATTTCACAAGTAATGGGTCTTTACAAAGAATCTACAAAAAGTGGGTAGTCTTTGTCGCTGCATCCGTTATCAGTTATAATCAGGCCATGAAGGAAGTTCATGAGTGATGCTGAAGCCGTTACTTCGGCCAGAAGATATGACGCTTTTTGATCGGGTCTAGTGCTGATACTCGAGGACTACTACTGCCTCACAGCACTCACTTGTGATTTCCTTGTCTTCCAGGGTTGAAACAATCTTGAGAATTTCTCTGGTCGTATCCACGCCTTTCAGACAGCAAGACACCATCAGCTGATCCCCGAACTCCGCAATGAGAGAGCTCGTTGGAAGGAAACTAAAACTGGGCAGAAATCCAGTGGAAGGCTCAAAAGTATGACCAGTTGAAGGATACCATTTTGGGATTTGAAATGTACTACAAATACAAGAAGGGGGAGCTCGTCTGCGGTGA
>JADDYB010000222.1_pt1 | contig 17648 bp, 15 predicted proteins | sample 8641941 | NCBI WGS metagenome assembly JADDYB01 (sample SAMN16275377, study PRJNA637457) | freshwater sediment metagenome | isolation source: Lake Kineret sediment | place: Israel: Lake Kineret | collected 2013
GAAATCGTTAATGATACAGAATACATTAACTTGATGAATAACGAATCATATAATGTTATATACTCTTATAAATTGGAACCTATGATATCATATAGTATTAATTTAAAAAATAGATATAATATGATTAATGGTACCTGCCATATAGTTACATCAAATTATAATCCTTATTTCATTGTAGCTAGATGGGGATACAGTTTTCCAATCTATTTAAAACATATCATTCATATAATTCGAGAGATAAAAAATAATATATTACGGGATAAATAAATCTATTTATTTTGAATTAAGACATACATAGCCATGGATAATAAAATAAAATATAGCTCATGATCATAATTTTGGATTTCATCATCTTCTCTTTCGTCATGATTATGAATATCACCCATCACAGTGATATAATATAAATAATCTAATACCATTTAAAAATGTTATTAGATATTTAAGTATTTATCATTTCTTATTTTGCTTTCTAAATGATTTTTTCAGTACTGTAGTTGAAGTTCCAGTAGTAGAAGATGCCCCTGAATTTATTTGAAGCGGTGGTAAAGTTGAAAAGGTAGGTAATGTAGAAGTAATATCTATTTTAGGTAATTCAGGTAATCCTAGAGAGATATTTGTTTTAGGAGATACTGATTCTATCGGACGAGATTTTTTCTCTCCAGATTCGACGGGGAAAATAGGTATGAACGATACTGTATTTTCGAGGCATTCATTATCATTACTATTCTCGACTAGAGGAATAATTATTCCTACCTTAATCTCATCAACTGGTTCTACTTTAGTCTCATCAACTGGTTCTACCTTAATCTCATCAACTGGTTCTACCTTAATCTCATCAACTGGTTCTACCTTAATCTCATCAACTGGTTCTACCTTAATCTCATCAACTGGTTCTACCTTAATCTCATCAACTGGTTCTATCTTAGAAACAACTATATTATTTACAAGATCAACTTTATCATTTGATTCAGACTCAGTTTCAATAGTTTCAATATTTTCAACTTCCACATTTAATTCTTCTATTTTACCGTTAGTTGAATCTTCAGATGGAATATATTCCATATAAATAGGTAATTCTATCTTATTTAGACTTATTTCTTTATCATCTAATATAAATTCATCAAATACAATTGAAATACCCCCATTAGAAGTATTCTTTATATGTCCATATGCATACCCTTGTTTATAGTTTTGTTCAAATGAGAAACAAACATCATCTTCAATATGTTTTATATTTTTATTTAACCCAAAGGGATATAAAATAATAGGTTCTCTAATTATTTTACTTAAATGGACCTTAATGCTTAAAATATCATCAGTTATAGTTGATATATCCTTCTCATTATAATGTGTTTGATCATAAAAATATGGATAAAATGTTAGACTACCTTTGATTTTCTTCATATCAGCTGTATTTGTATTATCTGTATCAGATAATTCGGAAATAGAGGTTGTAGATAAAGATAATCTATTTTTTATATTTTTAGGTTCCGAAAATGGGGATATAGTAGATAAATGTGCCGAATCTTTCAAATCATCAGGGACTGTAATATCATCCTGATTATAACTACCAGCTAAATCAAATTTTTCATTTCCTACTTCTGTTTTTTGATCTTCTGTTTTTTGATCTTCTGTTTTTTGATCTTCTGTTTTTTGATCTTCTGTTTTTTGATCTTCTGTGTTTTGATCTTCTGTTTTTTGATCTGGTAATGTCTTTGTTTTCAAAATTTCATTATTTATCTTATTATCTTCTTTTCCATTACAACTACCTAGACCTTCTTCGCTATCAGTAATCGATGAGATCGGATCTAAATCAAACTCATGTTTGACAGGAATCATTCCGACAATCCTTTTTCCATTATTAGATGATCTTATTTCAGCTTCAAGGCTGTCTACTCTTTTAGATAAAACCTCGACTATATTTTTGTCTCTCTTTTCTTTTTCTTCAATATAATGATTGATAGCCTCGATATCAGTTTGTAACTTTATAAATTCATTGTAAGTAATTGTAATCTTACCTACATCCGCTATCTCGGTTATATAAGGTTTCTCATACTCATCATTAGATGAAGAAAAAGAATCATCAAGACTTTTTGGGTATCTATAATTAAAATTTAATTTAACTGGTTTACTACATTTACTTTCAGCGTTAAATTCCTCTTTTTTTTGTCTGGATCCATTGATGCCGAATCTTTGATTTTTTATGGTCTCTTCTCGTAATATTTCTTGATTATGTTTTTCAATCTGTTCTAATCGTTCTCTTTCAGATTTTTCTCTATCTTTCTTTTTTATATCCCTGTCATTTTGTCTATTTCTACTATATCTGTTACCTCTTTCTTTATCGGTTTTTTTTAAGTTTATTTTTTCGTCAGATTTGTTAGATTTACGTTGATATCTAGAATTGCTTCTAGACATTGTTCTATTTCGAGGATATATTTCGTTCCTACTATCATCATTTTCACTAATAGATTCAAGCTTCTTATTATCCCTTTTGTTAGTATTTTTGTTAAATCGATCAGGGCTTGCAGAACGTTTTTTCCTATCATATGTATTATTGCTTCTACCATTATTAGAATCTGTGGAATGTTCCCATGATCCTACATGATCGTCTACTAAAACATTTATAATTTTCAAATCTTTATCATTATTTACTGATGAGTCTTGTTTCTCGGGAGAATCAGAAGAATGTCGTTCGTGTCTTTTCCACCTAGACTCAAATTTTTGTTTTTTCTTGCCTAAGCTAGTAAATCCTCCAAACATTTTAATTGGATCTTAATGGTTTAGACAAATTATCATCAACATACTCTAATAATTAATAAGTAATAGATACTATAAATTATTACTTAAAATAATGTCCATTTATAGATCTGTAGATTTTTATTTGATCTTTTTGATTTTTGAGAAAATATGATTATTCATTTTAACTTTTTTATTTTAAAAATCCCGCCAATGGGAATCAATGGATTAAACGGACTCTTACGAAAAAAATGTCCCAACGCATTCGTAGAATTACCTAAATCTTGGTTCAGAGGTAAGCGTATTGCAATAGATTCTAACAATATTCTTTTTAGGTTTATGTCTAGAGCTCACAAAGAAATAGTCAACAGAACAGATGTTGCAACGATGGAACCTGATCGCGATGAAATTATTAAAAGATGGTTATATCATGTCAAGATGTTTTTAACCGATTTAATTAAAATAGGAGCTACTCCTATATTTATATTTGATGGTGAATACATTGTTGAAAAGTCAAAAACACAAGAAAAGCGTAAGGCTGATAAACAAAAAATGATAGATGATGCTGAAACTATGAAGTTATCGATACTAGAAGTAGATGAACTAGAACGTACCCCTGCTATGATTACAGATCTCAGAAAAAAGATGCAAAATCTAGGTTATTTGGGTTCAGATGAGCGAAATTTGATACAAGGAATATTATCATCTATTGGTATTCCAGTTTTGATAGCAAAAGGTGAAGGTGAGCAACTATGTGCGATGTTATGTATTGAAGGAAAAGTAGACGCGGTTTACTCGAGAGATACCGATCTATTAACATTTGGCTGTCCACTAACTATTAATGAACCATCCGGTTACATCTATAATGAACAAACAAAACAAACAGAAGAATCACTACAGTGCACAGTATTTAAACCAATTTTATCAGCGTTGGGTTTAACGTATTCTGCTTTCGTTGATCTATGTATAATGGCAGGATGTGATTTTAATGATAATATTCCACATTTGGGGGTCGGGAAAAGTTTTGACATTTTAAAGCAGTGTAAAAGTATTGATAATCTACCTAACAAATACCATAAAAAATGTAGTTGTAATAATATAAGACATGAAACATGCCAACGAATTAAAGAAGATTATGAAGATCAAGTAGATTGCCTTAAACATGTAAGATGTAGAGAAATTTTTGCTCATGCACCGTCAGAGAGTATTTGTCAGGATGAGATTGTACTTAATATCAAAACAGATCTCGAAAATGCTAGAGATAGACTAGAAATGTTTGGAGCAGAAGATTGGTTGAGGGATATTGTTCCTTTATATCAAAATGTTATACCAAGCTCCAATGTTTGTATTCCAAAACTGCCATCTCTATCTAGATCGACATTAAGACTCAATGTTAATAATACTACTAATGTAACTAATACTCCAATATTAAATGTTGCCAGTAATTTACCTAATGTAATACCTATTCAAAAAACTTCACCTAAATATATAAATAATAAACATGTTAAGAAGATGAATCTAAATCAACATGATAGATTGCAACACAGATGCTACAGTATTAATAAGAGAGACGATTTACCAAAAATAGATATAGCACCGAAACCGTCCCCAGTTTTATTGAATATTTTACATAAATAATTTATATCATATGATATAAATTATTTTATTATTAGATATCAACAAACGAGTTAACTTGATTTGGATTAACCATACTTAATTGAGGTACCTGATCGTAACCACCTCGGATCAGATGGGATCTCATTCTTTCCACTAAATCTCTCCAACGAAGATTATCTTTAGGTTTTAATCCTGTTAATGTTTTTAGCAAACTCCATGACATAGCACCAGCAGGGCTATTATTGATTACGGCATCAGCTGATGTTTGATTGTCACGGCATCCGGAAATGAATATTATATCTCGGTCTCGGATTGGATAGTTTTCACGGACTACTTTCATCCCTGATTTCCAAATGTATGGTAAATCCAAAGCAGATCCAGAATGGCAGCAATCGAAACAAACTCTCAATTTAACACCAGCTGGTAAAGCTGCAACAAGAATAGAATTTAAATCATTGTCGCGAATATACCCGACGTCAGATTTATTAAAATCAAAATCAACTGGGCATATACATTCATCTAATCCGTCTGTTTCAGATCTGTCATTAGTAGCAGTCAATTGTGATCCATGTCCACTGAAGTGTATCCAGAGAGTATCGCCAGATACTGCACTTGCAATAAATGATTTCATTGCGGTAAGAATGTTATCGCGTGTCGGACAGTCGGCTAATTTATAATTTCTGTCACTTCGATTATCTTTCAAAATTGTAAACTTTGTAAATCCTCTTTTTGATAAATATGCCTGAACATTAATAATATCTTCTTGGCACCCTCTTAACTCGCTTCTTGAATTATAATAATTTATACCTATAAGGAGAGCTTTCTTAGTTCCATTTACTTTCACTGATTTGTCATTTTCATTATTGTTGTTATCTTTTTGTAAGATCTGATGTTCTTCTTTTAATTCTTGGTTGTCGTTGGGATTTTGGTTCATTTGCTTATTTACTTAAGGTATATTTTTTATTTCTGTATTATATTTAATAACATATAATATGATTTAGTAAAGGATACATAATTATGTATAAAATATTTTTAAACGGATTATCAAAATTAAGATGTCAATAGATAATAAAAATATATTAACTATTTTTATTACAATGTTTTATTATAAAGAATATTATTTAGATACTAATTTAGCCAAATGTCTATCATGACACTCTCGACACATTGCTTTATAAATGTTTACTCCTCCTACCAATGTAACATCTGTATTCTCTATCAATCTTGCGGTGAAAGGAGCTTCTCTCAACTCTTTACGATTGATTCGGCACATATCGCAAAAAGCTGTTAATTTTTCAACTTTGTCAGCACTAGGAATTAAATCTAGGACTCGACCAAACTTGTGACGATAAGCATCCCCGTCTAGAGATGCTACATATACTGTCTTTCCATATGTAGTAGTCCACATCACTACAGCTTCATACAAATCTTCAAAAAATTGTCCCTCGTCAATTGCAATATATTGATAATCTTTGACATTTACATCTAGTAATTTACTAACTTTGATAGCATTAATCTTCTTAGATAATGTTTTATATTGACTGTTATGTGTAGATACTACACTATCTTGCGCTTCCGTAACTCGGTTATCAATAGCATGATTGATGTACAATACATCACATCCAACATCAGCCATTCTCGCTAGACGTAGAAGTATGGCAGTAGATTTCCCTGAAAACATGGGTCCTATCACTAGCTCTAACCTTCCGACGATACATCCCTCGTCGTAATATGTGTCGTCATCGCTATAAAAAGAATCTTTTTCAGTTTCAGATACGAGGGGTTGATTTTCAGTATCTGTTTGGTTAGTATCGGATTGATCAGTATTGTCGGATTGATCAGTATTGTCGGATTGATCTTTTGTCATATCAGTATAACTATCATCCCACGGTTGATTTCCGATTTCATTAACTATCTGATTTACATAATCAACCTCGATGTCACTACTCGGAAGTGTTTCAGAATAGATATATCCGTTAGATGAATTATAACGTCTCTTTTTAATTGGTTGAACATAATATTCTTCACTTGTATCAGATTTAGACTCGAGTTGTTCTGTTGGTTCATCAAAATCTACAGATTCTTTTTTGATAGGCTTGAATCCTTTCTCAATATCCCAATCATCACCTAACAATGGATTCTCCTTCCCATTAAATTGTTCAGTCATATCTATATTAATAGGAACATCTCCAGAATTCACTATTATTTTATTATAATAGTCAAACTCAAATTTCTTCCCAAAAACACCGACATCAAATTCATCAGGAATATCTACTGATTCTACCAACATTTTAGATACTGTCTTTTCATCTTCTTCCTCTGTTATTTTTACATTTTTTATCTCTTCGGCTTCTACTTCCGATTCTCTTTCTAGTTTTTTATCTACTGCTTGTGTTAAAGATTCATGGGATTTTGTACAGTTATTTGTAATCTTATCCCAATCAATAACTTCTATATTATATCCACAATTTGTTTCAATCTCTTTTGAATTATTATTTTCTAGTTTATTATTTTCTAGTTTATTATTTTCTAAATTGTTTTTGATATCAGCTACTAACACATCAATTTCATTGATGTCGTTTTGAAGCTGATCTCTATGATCATTAGATTTATAATTTCTAATAGAATTAATAGACTCATTTAACACTATACCAATATCTTCGCTATTATTCTGGTCTCGAAATATCGGTTCAGGGGGTTGATAAGTGCAGTTAAGTTCGTCGACTAATGGAGGCGTTGGAGTAAGTGTGCTACATAATTCTGGGATCGACATTACAGTATCTACATCAGTAGATTGTAAAACTGGGAACTCCCAGTACTCTAGATTAGTATTCCCCTCGGAAGTATATTTATTCCAACCAGGATGATTGGGAGATTCCCATCCGTTACTACCGACGGGGTCTTCGCAATTTTTTCGTGGATGATTTGGCGAATTATAATCATCATATGATATATGGGTTGAGATTAGAGTTTGAGAAGGTAAATGCTTAGAGGATAATAAATAACTTGGAGATCCCCAACCTTTCCCGCAATTAGACTTGTTATTATTCATGTTATAACTATCTACAATAACAATATTTTTATTATCATTATTCTTATTATCATTATTCTTATTACAGATATCATTAACTGTAATTTTATTATCAGAATTTTCGGACCAATCACTACTCCATTCATCGTCGGACCAACTTGAACGTTTTATAATCATTTCCATAGTTGGAGTATTAACATTTACCGTTTTATCGATAGTTATGATAGCGCTTGCTATATTCGAATCCGGATTATCTTGTATATTGGCAGGATTTTCATCCTCTTCGTCTCCAGATAAACTATTAGAATGAAATTCAGATATTTTATTTAAGGTGTTTGAGGACTCAACTTCTTTAATGCTATCAATATGAACATTCTTATGAGATTTAATATTTGTATCTGTATCGTTAATTGATTTCTCGTTTTGATTTGTTCTATCTACCGTTGTGTTTAGCTGAGGTCTACTTGTATTTTTATCTGATTTGAACCAATTGAATAGACCACTCATCGATTTGATTTGAAGTTGAAATGTTTCTATTTAGATCAAACTTGTTCGAAATAAAATGTCTCGAACTGCTATTAAGATCACGGAAAACCTTCTGATACGTAGAATAGATCCTGTAGTTATTCTTCGGAGATATTTAGCTGGAGAATTTAAGAATATGACTATGCCCTCGGACAAAGTTATTTTGTCGACATCTTTCGTCAATTTAAGTCAACGAGTAGGGACTGATCAAACATCTGAAACTTACCGATTTAGCGATAAAACTAATTCCGGACAAGTTATTATAACAACGAACCATGAGCAATATAGATATTCTAAAGATGGTAGTGATATTGGGGAAGAAAAACCGATTGCATATTGTTTATGGTGTAGAAGGGAGATAAAAACCAATCCAATTGGCATCCCTGTTGAAATGGAGACGGATAAACATACGAATAATACTATATTTAATATCGAAGATACATATGATACGTTTGGATGTGCTTTAGCTGCATTAAAGAAGATATACTCATGTCATTATATGCATAAAGACCCACTTTATATGGACGCGGAACAAATGTTACATTGTTTATATCATAAAATGCATCCTGATAAACTTGGAACTAGAATTCTTGAAGCGAACGATTGGAGACTATTAAAAAATAATGGAGGGCCGTTAGAAGAAGAAGAATTCGATAATGATCAATGTATCTACGTTCAAATTCCAAATGTTGTAACAGTTCCTATAAAACGTCAATATATCAAACTAAATCTAGTAAAGAAAAATTAATATTTTGTTAAATTAAAAATAAGATGGATGAGAGATGCAAAGCTATAACTTTAGGTGGGACTAGATGTCCAAAAAAACTGTTGAAATGGAATGTTGTAGTATACAAGCTCACAAGAAACAGTTAGGATTAGATAAATTAAAAACATTGGCAACTCCTGTTGCTGTTCCTATTTCCGCACCTGCTAATGTTCCTATTACTATAAGTAAAGAAAAGAAAAAGTAACAGTTCCAACTCGGGGTATGACTCAACAGTTGGAAAAGAGCTACAGAGGTGTATATCCTACTTCATCTTATACAAGTTTAGGCTTCGTTCCTACTGAATATAAAAAATATTATCATCCTACTATTACAAAATATTGCACTGAAGGGAGTGTACCATGCCCAGAAGATTTACTACTGTACCTACAGTTCTTATTGATTTATGTAAAACATTAGATAGTTCGTGTATTATTCATCTGGAATATCCTGGAATTGAATGGACCAATGAAAAAGACGAGATTCGCGTAAAAACGGAACAGCAAAAAAAAGCTAGTATGAGAGATAAATGAAATCATTACTTTCACGACCTTAGTGACAATCCAAAACAAATATGGGTATAGATCCTTATTATTGCATGTGACAAGAATATCATTCTGAAAACACTGCATTTAAAACATTGCTGTTATCTGATAATGATGATGATAAAGGGTTCGAATATCACTGAGACGTAGTTGTCCCTGATACCTATATCAAACATGGGTCTCGCCGTGAAGAACGTGTAGTATCGGCTGAATTGAAGAAGAAAATTAGGCAAGATTCAATAGATCATCTAGGACAAGAATACAAAATACATCTTCAGCCTAAACCGGAATATAAGATTGCTGTAACACAAGAATTAATTAAATTATTGAAATCCGATCCTGAATTCAATTCATGTATAGATACTTGGAACGCAATAATTCCTTACAGTAAAGTAATGGGTGAATTAAACTAGAAGCTATAGTTATATACCCAGTTAAAGATGAAAAATTGCGCTAGATATTCATTGAATACTATTATTAATCATTTTAACCAATTTAATGGTAAAGAAATAGGTTTAGACATAACTCCGCGACATAACGCCAAATATAATGAATTAATCTATTGGGCTAATGGATCAGAAGATCATAAAAAGTTATTACCAGAAAAGTATTTCACTAGTCCTGAAAAGATTTTTTTATTGGGCATTAGATATACCCAAATTAACTTTTTAAAATAAAAATTAACTGTAAACTAATATCTTTCAGATTAATTTTTATTTTTCTAGCAGATATAAAATGACTTTCTGGATTACAGATCACGACTTCAAGGATAGAAAGAGTTATATAATAAAATGTCCAGGTACATATAAACTCGAGCAAAATATCTCATTTTGCTCTAAACATAATAAAACATCAGCTATTATCATTGATAGTGATAATGTAATATTAGATTTGAACGGGAAAGAGTTAAAGCAAAGTAAACATGATAAACATTCACAGATAACCGGTATCGCGGTTAAAACAGGGCATTCTCATGTAACTATACTTGGTTCTTATGGTTCAGTAAGAAACTTTTCACAGAGAGGAATTTATGTAGAAGGTGGTAACGAGTACGTTACTATAGGCGATAATACTACATTAACTGTAAGCGGATGTGGTTACGGTACGCCGTTTGCTCTTTTGGATGGTAGTGAAAACATTACTCAATTCGGTATCCAAATTGGTGAGATGGCTTTCTTAGCTAAAGCTGGTTTCGGTATCTATAACGGATTAGTTAGTCATGTCAAATTAGCCAATGTTACATCATCACAAAACAATGTAGGTATTGCATTAGGTGAAGGATCTGAATATTTATTTGAAAATTGCTCTTTCTCTAACAACTATGAATATCGTATTTTGAATAATACTCTTGCCACTTTAGGTGGATTTATAGTTGAAAATAGCGTAGTAATATACGGGTTGGTTTATCTATCCAATCCTTTATTTGCACCATCATATGGTATTGACAATATTGTTTTTGAAAACTGCACGTTTAATTCTAATGTTGCTAACGGTTTAAATCGTACCGAAAATATTTATCCAAGCGGGGCCTACTGTGATTCTTTCTTCCTTGGAGTTAATGTTAGAGGGTTGAAGATCAGCGGTTGTCAATTCAACTCTAATTTAACTAAACTAAATACTGTTTCTGGAACCCTTAACCAAACGCGCGGATGCGTGTTAGCCTCTGGTTCATCTACAATTGTTCAAAATTCTGAATTTTCTAATAATGAAGGAGGATTTTGGGTAAACGGTTTGGCTATATCAGGTTTGACACCACGTGAGGATAGTTCTAACAAAGATAATTTCCCTGCTCATTCAACAACTATTCGTAATTGTGTAGCATCTAATAACAAAGGTGTCACTAATAATCCTGCACAAGGATTAATTCAGATTTTTGGATTTTCTATACGTTATGCCGGCGGATTAAGATTGGAAAATTGTGTAGCTGAAGATAATATAGCCTCTTTGAATTATGATGGTGATACTGATGTTTATATCTATGCTGCTGGTATTTTCATCTATAGTTCTGAATTATACTGTGATAAATTCGCTAATAATATATTAGTAAATAACTGCAAATCATCTCGTAACCGTGTAGTTAAAGGTAAACTAGGAACTTCAGCCGGTTTACGCATATTAGATGATCTATGCGAGAATATCGTGATCGAAAATTCAGTATTCACTAGTAATTGGTTCTTGTTTGAAGATGGTTATCTTCCAGCAGATTATAATATCATAGGTGCTGGTATTGACTTATATAACGAAGAGACCGTTTACACTGGACCATCTACAGTATCGGTACTTAATAACGTTGTTCAAAGTAATGGTATCTACGGTATTAACACTAACCTAGATTTTACTAACATTCAAGGAAACAAAGTATCGAATCATTACTCCGGTATTAATCTCGGATTTACTGATGATCAAGGTAATCCAGTAAGCACTAGCTGTTACTCAACCGTTCTAGATAATACTGTCTTAGGAGGACTAGGGTTTGGAAGTATTACAGGTAACGGTTTTGGTATTTTTGATGTTGGTGACACTAGCCATCCTAGTACCAATTTAGTTGCTGATAACAGGGTCTTTAATATAGTTGCACCTTTTAATGTATTTTATCCCACACCTGTTCCAGCTCAATATTCGTTTAATCCCAATTCCTATCCAGCTTTACCAACCGTTTCAGGTTCTAACTATGGTATATATAATAATAACCCTTGTGACAAGATATATGCAGCATGCGTATTACCAATACGTGGGATAAACAAACAATTCGATCCTAAAGTTACTGAAAGTGTTAAAAAGGCTAATTTGATACAACTTCGTAAGTACCATCAATTAACGTTAAATGCAATAACTGTCAAGGCTTATAATATCCGGAAAAGCAAAATATAATTATATTTTTATACACTAATATAAGTAAAAATATCTGATCTAGTATCAGATATTTGCGTTTGAAGGTAAATACTTTCTATCTTTTAATAACTTTCATCATCTTTATCTTTATCATCATCATTATCGTCATTATCATGCTTTTGTGCCATCATCATAAGCTTATTTGCCCATCTTTCATTACAGCTATCTGCAACCGGACTGATCGACATCTCTCCGATATCCAATCTATCCGTAGTTTTATCTGTCTTATACACCATTTTTAAAGGTTTATCACTAAAGGGATTTACATTAAGATTTCGATGATTTACAAATACGTCTAACGATTTGGTCACATGAATGAGACTATCTCGGTCAATATCTCCACCTAAAATAGTGTGTGATGATTCTTCAACGTTAGTGAAATTGTGCTTAGGTGTACGAATAGATACATTAGATCCGAATAACACGTCAATACCAGCAATAGTTCCTCCATTCAAATATATTCTCGTGTCATCGCAATTTCTAACCATCACATGCTTAATTTTACTCTTAAATACTACTGTATTACGATTGAGTCCATCCAAACAATATGAATGGTTCATCAATCCGTCAATAGTAATTGTAGTTCCAGCTTTAGAGTATAACTCAGTATTATCGTCAAATGAATTGGCATAGGTGTTCAATCGTTTCTTAGTTTGACTTTTTTCTCCATGTAATGTTAATACTTGTTTGATATTTTCGTTTCTGTTATCTGCTACTCTTTTGGCAATTTCCTGATCCGAATCTCCTTTGAAGTTAATCTCGTCCCAAAATTCTGGGTCCATATTAATTATTTTTTCTTGAAAAATAAAATAAATATCTTAATCAATTATATCTGCCAATATCTTCTAAATATTTCGGCACATCGTCGGCACCATACTCTTTTAATACAATACCGTCCTTATCTACAATTATTTTCTCACCTCCCATTTCTTTTGCACTTATCATATATGGAATCCCTGGTTTATGAGTTATTTCAATTCTCTCTTCTCCTTTAACTAAATATGCATTTCTTCTTCTCATATGTATAGCTTTAGCTTGATCAAATGGTACGCATAAATTGTAAGACTTTCCTCCGTAATCAAAAATAACCAACGCTGATGGATGTCCTTGAAATTGCTTAAATTTCACCTCTTCGCTATTAGATATTTCATTAACCTTTTTCACAACCTGATCTGCCACATATTGTCTAATCTTATATTTTACACAATAGTATGTGTAGTAACTAATAAATCCAATTCCTCCTATCATAGTAAGTGTAGTATAGATCGAATAACCATCTATCATTTTATATTTTTATTTTATAGTTTAACGGTATATATCATTTGTTGAATAACAAATGATAAACGTAATATGGTTATGACTGAAGATTTGAAAACATAGTAAGAGGACCCCCTGATATAAGTGTGTAGTTCCCCGTTGTTTTACTAAGAGAATATAAATTGATAACTCCTCCTTCAGTAATTGTAAAAGGGGTAGTGTCGTTTGTAGACAAGTTTTGTATATAACTATTACCATTAGCGGTATTATCTATGAATCCGCTAGTATTACATTCAGATTTATTTTTATTTAAATTGGTATTTGTACTCTGATTAATTTGGTAACCTATATCATTGGATATAGCAGAGTTAGAAAATAAAGCAGTACAATCGCATAAATTCATATATAACCCGTAATTATTATTATTCATAAAATTGTTTATTAGTTCTGCTACTTTTACGTTATTCAAAAATATACCGTAACCTGGATTTATAGGTAAAGATCCGACTGCAGGGCCATTTGAATTAAAAATACAGTCTTTAACAACTAGTGCTGTAACCCCTGCAGAACCATCTACCTCGCCAGCATATAATCCATATGCTCTGCTAAGTGAAGATGAATTAGTGTTACCACTACATCCTGATAATGAAACTGTATATTGAACAGTTGTACTAAGTCCCGGGAGAAAGAATCCGTAACATTGTCTTCCAGCTAGATTTGAAATAGCTTCGCATGAATTAAATTTAGTGTTAGAATATGTACAGTAAAATCCGTAAGTATTTCCGAAAACACCGTCTGAACTGTTCTGATTGGCTTGACAATTAATTATATCGATATTATTTTGAGTATTATTAGTACTATTTATACCCCTAATTTTAAATCCTCCTACTTCTGCCAGGCCGAGTCCACGGCCGGGTTTATGATTATTCGCAGAACAGTTACGAAATAATACTGTATATTCGACATCTACAACTTCAAATCCATATATTGATGAATTAGGTATAAAAGATGTGGTATCGATCAAATTCTGATTACAAATATTACCAGATAAGTACCAGTTTCCGGAAGTTGAGGCAGGTGAGGGTGGAAGTAGCTTCATTGTAGTACCGTAAAAGGAACGTACTTCAATAGTAGTATCGGCACCGCCGCCTATTACTTTATTAGTGCAAATTTTAGATGAATTCATAGTAAAAGTTGCCATTGTATGGAGGGATACTCCGTGAAATATAAGTGAAACTGCATTGGGATCGCCTTTAACATAATTATCAGTCATTAAATGGTGAGCCATAAAGGTATTGTTACAGTTTTCTAATCTTAAACAATGCATAGTAGCCCTATGAGGTCCTGACACAGATACACCATCACCATTGATAATAAAACTACCCAATATCAAACTTCCAGAATTCTTTAAATGTACCATATATATATTAGTATCTACATCGGATGAGAAATAAGTAGTCAGAATAGAGATATGGCTAATCTTAACATCAAATGCATTCTCTACCTTGATTATACTTTTAGTAATACTATCTGTTCCACCAGTAGTATTATAATTAATATTATAGAATGCGCAGTTATTTATGAATATCATCTGAGAGTTCTTAGCATAAAAAAGCGATTCTTCGCTATATGAACCAATGTTGTTGATATCCAAGCCACTAAATCTCAAGTAATCGGAGCATTGTATATCAAATGCAAATCCGGTAATATTATCCATATACCAGTTTGCAACTCTTATATCATAACTGTTTTCGACTAACATACCACCATAACTGTTTGTAGTATTAATAGATTTAAATGTAACGTTAGATGAGCATACAACGTGAATAGCGACATTATTTTTACTCTTGACAGTACCTCCGAACACATATACTTGATTACAATTAATAAATTCAAGAGCAAAATCGTTATCATTCTCCAGAGTCATTCCAGCTAAATTAAGCTGCATACCTTGAATACCGCAGAAAGTAACCTTACCCTTGAACGATTGACCTAGCGCAAATAGACCACCAGATGGTGTTCCTGGAGTAGACGCAGGACAAGCTACATCGCATGCTGCGCATGGAGGATTCCTAAAAGGCGGAGGAATAGGAGAATGTGTTCCACTATAAGTAGACGTACCATTGATCTTGTATGGAATAATTGATGTCGGGAACAATTTGTTCTCAATAAAAATCTGATCAGTGTTAACTTTATCTACATTTAAGAGTCCCCCATTTGGACCCGTAACATCTATTGTTTCGGAAAATATTGATTTAACATGAGATTTGTCAACACATTGTTTATTGACATTTTGTCTATATATCTTTTCACAATTCTTATGCTTATTACGATTATCACATCGCTGAGACATTTTAAATAATTAAAAAAATATTATTATTTAGTTTCAATAGATAAGACATCTTTTGTTAAAACACGATGGCCTTGTTCCATCATCACATAGACATCCTCTTCGCCTCTCCTTTTTAGCCTGTCTCTGTATATTTCCAACCATTTATCTTCTATTTCGGGTTGAGATTTATATTGCTCTCTTATTTTATCTACTCGTTTGTCATATTGTTGTTTGTAATATTCCATTTCTTGCTTGTGATATTCATAGTTGGATTTATTTTTAATAGCATTAAACCAGTTATGGGCATAGTATTCTATCGTGCTATGATCTAATTCTTTACTAACTTGTTCTTCCAATTCCTTTGATATCATTTCTCTCTTTTCTTCTGCTTCTTTCTCTTTCAGTATTTTAGATCGATATTGCTCTTCTAAATCCTGGACTTTAGTGTCAGGATCTAAGTAAATAGTTCTATCCGGTTTTTTATGTTCGTCGATATCTTCCCAATTACAAGCTTCAGTAACATAAATGCAGTCGTGCCCTGTCTCTCTTATTATTTTATCAACTTCTTCTAATGCTCTTCTTTTACTAGGGTAAGCTCCTAGATATATTTGTTTGCCATGTCTTCCATCTTTGGGTTCGCTGAATAAAAAATATGCATATATTACAAACTCCTGATCAGAAGGAGGGGTTCTTTTCTCTAATAATTTATACGTATTTGCTAGCTTTTGTAACGAGTAAAATTTCTGCTCATTGTTACTATTAGACATTTTAAACAATATACTATTGAACAAAAGATATTATCACTTTTGTCTCGGCTTATTCAAAACTGATTTTAAAATAGATTTGTATCTAAAACATAAACCAAACAAGTAAACACAATGTCTCAAGAAGATACACGCAACGTTATTTCGCAAGTTCTGGGTGTGGACAACTCTGCTGCCTGGGACGTAGTTTCATCCAGTCCGGAACACAATCTCTACATGGTTCATCACAAGCCTGAAGCTAATATGTCTGATTATGGTCAGATTCGTGGAATCGTCGTCGATACCAAGGCCAAGACAATCGTGGCAAGATCTTACGGTTACACGCCAACTATCGTATCCGATCAAGTTCTGATTCAACCTGGCGATGGTAACATTCATCTCATCGACCAACTGGGACTCGAACATACAGTCGATCCTGCACGCTCCCTGTTTAAAGTGGGGTTTGAAGGTACACTTATCAATGTGTTCAAGCATGATGGGATTGTTTATCGATCCACTCGAAAGCGTTTGGACCCGTCTCGTTCTCGATGGGGGAATTCTAAGACTTTCATGGAGATGTATTGGAATCTGGGAGGACCGTCTGATGAAGTACTGTTCGACACCGATTCAAAATATTCGCCATACTGTCATGTTTTCATTGTTGTGCATCCAGATGTTCTGGTAGTGTCAAAAGACAATATCGGAGCCGGATATTTGGTTTATCTAGGACCAAAGCAGATGTGGTCTCTTGAATACGATTACTGCCCTTACAAGCAGGTTCAGAGAGATGGAAGTCTCTTACCAGGCGTTACTCAGGAACAGTTTGATAATGACCCTCGTCCCAACGCTGGCTGGATTGATGGGGATCTTCATGTTCCGGAAACCGTAGAAGACATGGGAGCAGATGAGACTCACGATGGACATGCTATCTACTCTCCCCATAACCTTTCTATCGAAGAAGCTAACAAGCATCTTCAGTTCGGATTTTATAAATCTTTTCCAGGTGCTGATAAACTGGATCGACGAATGTTGCCAGGAGAGTTCGTCATCGTCTACCAGTTGGACGAGACTGGTGCTACAACTGGTTTGTTGCGAGTTGAGTCAACTGCATACTCATGGCGAGCGGGAATGAGAGACAACGACCCCAACCTTCGTCATCGTTTTACTCAACTTGTTACTGGTTCATACATACCTTCAGATGTATCAT
>JADDYB010000223.1_pt1 | contig 17642 bp, 17 predicted proteins | sample 8641941 | NCBI WGS metagenome assembly JADDYB01 (sample SAMN16275377, study PRJNA637457) | freshwater sediment metagenome | isolation source: Lake Kineret sediment | place: Israel: Lake Kineret | collected 2013
AAATGCATTCCGAGGCAACGATATTAGCAAATTCGACCTTATAATCTTCATCAAAAACGATAATCCCGTCGTCACCCATCTCGACAATCTTCTCCAGACGTTTGATCACCTCTTGGAGATTCTGTTGAGCCTCTTTTCGCTCAACCTCTTTTAGCTTTCTTTCCAGTTCGGCCACTTTCTGTTTTAACTCTTCATACTTGGGATTCTGTTCCATAGTTAAAACCACCTTTCAATTTTTGAAAAAGTTCGCTTTTTTTCTATGAATGATTTAAACTCTTCCCTCCGGCGGCGTGTCTGCACGCTATAGTGCCTGGCTTCGCCGAAAGGCTCCATGTAGTCAGCCGTTTCGCCTGCCTGCGCGAAGCCCCGCCTGCCAAAGCCTTGTGCGGCGAGCAGGCGCTACGGCGAAGGCAGGGCACGCAGGCGTGGCAAAAGTCGCTCCTTATTCGTCGCGACGCCCTCCGGCCGCCTCACCTTCTCGGCGGCGTGGCAAAAGTCGCTCCTTATTCGTCGCGACGCCACCCTATTTTACAATAAATGACATGACTTGTGTCAAATTTTAATAGAAAAAAGGGAAGGGTTATGATAAAAAGAAATGAAACTACTTTGAGGAGCTTAGTATGAAAAAAAGAAAGATGGTCGGTTTTATTGGAACAGGTAATATGGGTGAGGCCTTGATCGCCGGTTTACTTAAAGCCAAATTCACAACCCCCGCACAGATCATGGCCTTCGATGCGGATGAGGAGAGGCTTCGGTTCATTCAGAAAAAGTACGGAATCAAGAGGGCCTCGGACAACAGCCATCTTGCCTCCCAATGCGACCCCCTCCTTCTCTGTGTCAAGCCCCAATCGATGAAAGAGGTCATCGAAGAAATGGCAGATTCCTTAGACCCCTCCAAACTTCTTATCTCGATTGCCGCAGGGGTCCCTCTCTACGCGATCGAAACCTATGCTCGGAAACAACTTCGCTTAATCAGGGTGATGCCCAATATTAATGTTCTTGTCCAAGAGGGTGCCTCTGCCATCGCCCCTGGGAATCTGGCCACCGACGAGGATCTTAAATTGGCGAAGACCATCTTCGACTGTGTTGGGAAATCGATTACCGTCCACGAACCCCTGATGGATGCGGTGACCGGTTTGAGTGGAAGCGGCCCTGCTTATGTTTTTCTAATGATAGAGGCGTTGACCGATGCGGGCGTTCATTTGGGGATGACCCGAGCTCAAGCCCTCACACTGGTCACTCAAACGGTGATGGGCTCTGTAAAATTCCTCTCCGATACAGGAGAACACCCTGCGCTGCTCCGTGAGAAGGTGACTTCTCCCGGCGGAACCACTGCTGCGGGACTCTATAAACTTGAAGAGGGTGGTTTACGTAAAATCTTGATCGATGCGGTGATTGCAGCGACCCAAAAGTCCAAAGAATTAGGAGATAAGATGAAACAGTAAATTCATCCAGCAGGTGGAACCGTTGATGTTCAAGGGGGATGAAACGAATAAGATCTCGACAAACCCTTGAGGTTGTGTTAGGGAACATCAGGAGCGATATGGCATTATGTTCCGATATATTGTGATAGAGGGTCCAATCGGAGTCGGGAAAACGAGCCTAGCAAAACTTTTGGCAAAGGAATTTAATGCTCGATGTATTTTGGAAAAAACAGAGGACAACCCCTTTCTCCCTAATTTTTATGAGGATCGGAAAAAATATGCCTTTCAAACCCAGATTTTCTTTCTGCTGAATCGTTTCCAACAGCAGAAAGAGATTGCCCAGCTCGACCTGTTCAACCAAATCACCCTGTGTGATTATCTCTTTGACAAAGACCGAATATTCGCCTCCGTCAATTTAGACGATCACGAGCTCGCCCTTTATGAACAGATTTTTCACCTCCTCACCGGACAGATCCCTTTCCCTGACTTGGTCATTTTCTTGCAGGCCAAACCAGAGGTCATCCTGCATCGGATCAAATCAAGAAATGTTTCTTATGAGAAGGAGGTAGATTTAGATTATCTCAAGACATTGATCGAAGCCTACAATTATTATTTTTTCCACTACGATCAAACGCCTCTTCTGGTCGTGGATACCAGCGAGATCGATTTCGTCAATCGAAAAGAAGATCTCGACCAATTGCTGCGAGAGATCAAACAAATGAAGAAGGGGACATGGTATTTTATTCCGATGAGGTCTAAATAATTGATACTTCGACGGTGCCAAACCCCATCCTTGAGGACGGGGTCAAAAGCGCCGCTCAGTATCAACCCTGAGCAAACCCCGAGCTTTAGACCGGGGAAAGTCGAAGGGTTAATTCGGATCTAAAGCATGGAAGTTATCAAGACGATCAATAAGATGAAAGAATTTGCCTCCCAAACCAGAGGGGCTGGGAAGATCATCGCCTTCGTTCCTACAATGGGATATTTCCATGAAGGCCATCTCAGCCTCATGAGGGAAGGCAAAAAGCGGGGAGACCTTCTCGTCGTTAGTCTCTTCGTCAATCCCACCCAATTTGCTCCCCATGAGGATTTCAAAAGTTATCCTCGAGATTTTGAAAGGGACAGAAAAATGGCTGAAGGAGTCGGAGTCGATATCATCTTCGCTCCCGAGACAGGGGAGATGTATCCCTCCGATCATCAGACGATTGTTCGCATCGAGAAGGTAACTCAGAACCTCTGTGGAAGGTTGAGACCGACACACTTCCAGGGGGTTACGACAGTCGTCATGATGCTCTTTGAAATTGTGACGCCCCATGTGGCTATTTTCGGAGAAAAAGATTATCAACAACTGGTCACGGTTCAGCAGATGGCCAGAGATCTCCATATGAATGTTAAGGTGGTGGGAATGCCGACCGTCCGTGAGGCGGATGGGTTGGCTATGAGTTCTCGGAATACATATCTTCTGCCAGAGGAGAGGAAAGCCGCCCTATCCCTTTATCGATCCCTACAAAAGGCAAAAGAACTCCTCCAAAAGGGAGAGCGAAAAGCAGATCGGATTCTTCATGAGGTGAAAGGGATCCTCCAATCCGAACCTTTGGTCAGGATTGATTATGCCCAAGTCTGTGATGCCTATACATTACAAGATGTGGACAGGATTGATGGGGATGTGGTCATTGCCTTAGCCGCTTATCTGGGTAAGACGAGGTTGATTGATAATCTTGTCTTTCGACCCCTCTAAGATGTCATTTGCCACATCATTGAAAAAGCCCCAAGAAAAGATCAGTTCTCTGTAGAAGGTTTTTCTGCACCCTCTTGGGGTGTTTCTTTTGGCGGCCCCTTTTCCGGTTTTTTCTTTTCACCTTCTTTCATGGTGCCTGCAGGCGACCCCGGAAGTCCTTTCGCCCGAAGTTTCCTGCTTTCCTTTTTTCTTTTTCTCCTTCTCGCTATTTCTCGATCCCTCTCACGTCTTGACATAGAAACCTCCTTTCAGAAGATCATAAATCCTAAATCCGAATATCGAAATCTTTACCCTGTTAAGTAATTTTCCCTGAAATTGACAATTTTTCTTTTCCAGACGGAGCACAATCCATCAACCAGAAGTAACTCAAAGCATACTTAACAGGGCAAGCAATACCAAAATCCAAATGACCCAATTTTCAATACGTTATATTAATTTTTGTTTCGAGCTTTGTATTTCGGTGATTGGAATTTGTTTCGAATTTCGCCCGCCCGCCGAACAATTTCTTCGGCAGGCGGGGATTTCGTGCTTCGTATTTATAACTGAGTGGACCGTAGATTCCCACAAAATCTTTTTGTCAATCCTACGGCTCACATCGAGGTAAACGACATAGATGACTGATCTCTTCCATCGCTTGATGAGTCAGGGGAATGGCATCGGACTCCCTCTCTGCAAAAAGAGGGGAACCGATGCATACTTCCACTCGCCTTCTCCACCCTGACCTCTCTCCATATCGAATGCCTACAGGAATAAAAGGGATGGGAGTTCCCAGTTCCGATTGGAATCTTAAAATCATCTGAAGGAGCCGACTTTTCCCTGAGCCCACTCCATTTCGAAAATAGGTTCCTTCTGGAAAGATGACAATTTTCTCGCCCGCTCTCAATAAAGAGACAAGGGTTTTGAAAGAGTCGAAAGTTCGGATGGATTGTTTCCGATCCACAGGGAGGCCTCCCGCAAGGGAGAGATAATTTCGAATCAAGGGATATTTAAAGAGTTCCTTCTTGGCCACAAAGTAAAGCAGTGGCTTGAAGGCCAGGCTGATGATCGGTATATCGGTCCAGTATTGATGTTTGGGGAGGATGACCATTGGCCCTTGATCCGGAAGCGTTGTCTTTGTTTCTATCTCGATCCGATAAAAAAAGGGGAGCACCATTCGGGCAATCCCTTTGGTCATGAAATAGATGATGGAATTCCTTTTCATCATCCCTTCAATCTATCTCGTCAGTTTGTTGAGTCCGTTTGGATCGTTCATTTCGTAAGATGATCAAAACGTTCTAACCATGGGTTAATACGAATCTAAAAGATCTTCTTTTGGAACCTCTGGAGGCACTTCGGATTTCATCCATGCCTTCTTCGCCTGCTTGGCGGCATTCATCCCGGCCCTCAAGGCATCGCGATTCAGTCTCTCTGTGCCCCGAGGAACCCTAGCTAAGACAGCGGATTCCATAGCTTTCGGAGTAACGACCGGGCTTAATTGAGAGAGGGCTCCCAGAGCAATGATGTTGGCGACGACCTCCCTTTTGAATGTCTCTCGAGCCATACGAGTAAAAGGAATCTGGAAGACTTTCGGGGTGGGAAGCTGTCCGACGAAGGTTGAATCGACAATAAGCAATCCATCTGGTTTTAGATCCGTATAGAACTCATCACAAGATTTTTGGTTCATCGCCAAGAGGAGATCAAGTTTCATGGCTTTGGGATAATCAATCTCCTCATCGCTGACGACCACCTCCGATTTGCTGGATCCCCCTCTGGCCTCAGGTCCGTAGCTCTGGGTTTGAGCGACATATTTCCCATCATAAATCCCAATCGCTTCGGCAAGGATAATTCCCATGAGGATCAACCCCTGTCCCCCTGAACCGCTCAGCCGTATCTCATACCGATATGGCATCTTAACCACTTCAGACGATGAACCGTGAACGACGGACTATGAACTTATTTTTATCGTTTATTGTTCATCGTCTACCGTTCATCGTTCCCTTATCTCCCTATCGTTTCTTTGGCTCGTTCCCGAATCTTATCGTACTCATCCTGATAAACAGGAAGTTCTTTATCCACCAATACCCCAATCACGATCTTTTCCTGCAATGCCCCAGACTTCATGGTCGCAGCCTTCTCCACAGTGACAGCGTTATCTCGTTGCCATTCCATCATCTCCACGGCCGTTCCCAGACGGTTCTGTTTTCCGTATTGAGTGTGGCAGTGAGCAATGACCTCCACCACTGAGAAACCTTGTTTCGAGATCGCTTTCTCCATCAAGCTATCCAAAAGTTTGGCATGATAGACGGTTCCTCTTCCTACAAAGACCGCTCCGGCTGTGACCGCCAACTCCGAGATCTTGAAGGCCTGCTCGATATTGGAATAGATCGTGGTCGAGGATCTCATTCCATAGGGGGTGGTTGGAGAGTATTGTCCGCCGGTCATCCCGTAGATACTATTGTTGAGGATGATAGCTGCCACATCAATATTTCTACGTGCTGCATGGATGAAGTGGTTTCCTCCAATGGCTACGGCATCACCATCGCCCATGATGACAATCACCTTCAGACTGGGTTTTGCCAGTTTTACCCCGGTCGCAAAAGTGAGGGCTCGACCATGAGTGGTATGCAATGTATTAAAGTCCACATAGACCGGAAGTCTTCCTGAACATCCAATCCCCGAGACTAAAACGATCTCATCCTTCTCATAGCCGATCCGATCAATGGCTCTGATCAGGGCACCCAACATAATCCCAATCCCACAGCCTGGACACCAGACATGAGGAAATTTCTTATCATGTCGGAGATACTTGTGAATGAGCTTGGTCACCTCTGCCATCACGAAACCTCCATAATTCGATTCGATATCTCCTCAGGGGTGATGATTGTTCCATCTACTTTGTTAAGTGTGAAGACCTTTGCGATCCCACGATTGACCCGCTTGACCTCCCGTGAGATCTGCCCCATATTCATCTCAGGAACGAGCAGAATTTTGGAGATCTGAAGGACTCTCTCCACGGCCGATCTCATAAAGGGCCAAATCGTGACGAGCTTGAGGAGTCCCACTTTCAATCCCTTCTCCCTTGCTTCGATCACTGCTCTCTTGGCGGATCGGGCCACACACCCATAGGCGACAATGGTGATCTCAGCATCCTCAGTTTGGAAAAACTCAGCCATCTGAATCTCTGGAAAATGCTGTGTGATCTTCCGATGGAGCCTTGCAATAAAGGGACCGATCTCATCGGACCTCGATGTGGGAAAACCTCGAATGTCGTGAGTCAGACCCGTCACATGATATCGATAACCTTCCCCAAAATTGGCCATGGCTGGAATGCCGCTGGGTGTATCTTCATAGGGAATGTACCATTCTGGAGGAACGGTGGGTTTGACCCGATTGAAAATCTCAACCTCTCCTCCATCCGAAAGAACCATTTTCTCTCGCATATGGGCGACCACTTCGTCGATCAAAAGGACAACGGGCGTTCTAAACTTTTCGGAGAAGTTAAAGGCTTTGATGGTGATGTCATAACACTCCCGTACCGTCGATGCGGAAAGGACGATGGCAGGGTGATCTCCATGGGTTCCCCACCGTGCCTGCATCACGTCACTTTGTGAGGGAAAGGTCGGAAGTCCTGTACTCGGTCCCCCTCGCATGACATTGACGATGACACAGGGAACCTCCGCGATGATGGCAAAACCCAAGTTCTCCTGCATCAGAGAAAAACCTGGGCCACTGGTTGCCGTCATGGACTTGACCCCTGCGAGAGAGGCACCGATGACTGCACCCAGGCTTGCAATTTCATCCTCCATCTGGATGAAGGTCCCATCCTCTTGAGGAAGTCTAATCGATAAGATTTCAGAAATCTCCGTAGCCGGAGTAATGGGATAGCCCGCAAAGAAACGGCAACCTGCTCGGAGGGCTCCCTCCACTACTGCCTCATTCCCCTGGAGCAACAATTCTTTCTGGTGAGATTTCTTCTTCCTTTGGCTTTGGCTCTTCCTTTCCACCTTTTACTTCCACCCTCTTTTTTCCCTTGGTTTTCGCTTCTACGGTGATGGCAAAATCCGGACACCGGATCTCACACCATCCGCAATTAATACATTTCTCATTATCCTTCACATAAGGATACCCTGCTTCATCTTTGGCCAAGACACCTGTCGGACAAAAAGCAACACAAATACCGCATCCTTTACACCATGCCTGGTAGATATCTATTTTCGGTGTTTCCTTTTTTTTCTTAGTTTCCACTATCACTCTCCCCTCTCCTTCTTGAAGGAAGTAAGGAAAAAGCCATTCGTTTTAAATTTCCCTTTATTAATGATAATTTAAAAACGGAAAGGTTGTCAAAGGTTTTCAATGAGTGCAGAGGCAAATTCAGAGCATTTGAGCTTCTTAGCTCCCCTCATCTGACGGGCAAGATCATAGGTGACGGTCTTTTGTGAAAGGGTCTTCTCGACCGCTTTTAAAATCCTCTTCCTTACTTCACTCCATCCTAAATAGTCAAACATCATCGCTCCGGAAAGGATGAGAGACCCGGGATTGATCATATCCTGATTCGCATATTTGGGTGCTGTTCCATGAGTGGCCTCAAAGACAGCGGCCTCATCTCCGATATTCGCTCCCGGTGCCATACCCAAGCCTCCCACCTGGGCTGCCAAGGCATCGGACATATAATCTCCATTGAGATTTGGCATAGCAAGGACATCATAGTCTTCAGGCCTTAAGAGAATTTGTTGAAACATGGCATCGGCAATCCGATCTTTGAGAACGATCTTCCCAGAAGGAACTTTTTTTATCCTCTCTCTCTCCACTTCGCTTTCCAGTAGAATGCGATCTTTGAACTCTTCCTGGGCAACCTCATACCCCCAATCACGGAATGCCCCCTCTGTGAATTTCATGATGTTTCCCTTATGAACCAATGTGACACTTTTCCGGCCATGAGCAAGTGCATATTGGATGGCCATCCGAACCAGACGCTTTGTTCCAAAGCGACTGATGGGTTTAATTCCAATTCCTGCATCCTCCCGAATCCTCTTTCCCATCTCTCTCTCAAGAAACCCTCTGAGCCGTGATGCCTCTTCCGATCCTTCTTTCCATTCGATCCCTGCATAAAGATCTTCTGTGTTCTCACGAAAAACAACCATGTCCACCTTCTCTGGATGCTTTAACGGACTCGGCGTTCCCGGGATGTATTTTACAGGCCGAATGCAGGCATAGAGATCGAGTCTTTGTCGGAGTAATACATTGATGCTTCGGATCCCTCCGCCTACAGGGGTCGTCAAAGGACCTTTAATGCCGATTTTGTATTCGCGAATCGCCTCGATCGTCTCCTCCGGGGCCCATTCCTGTTTTAAATGAAATGCCTTCTCTCCAGCATAGACTTCAAGCCAGTGCACTTTTCTTTTGACCCCATAGCATTTCTCTACAGCGGTATTAAAAAGTTTTACCGATGCGCTCCAGATATCCGGCCCTACTCCGTCTCCTTCGATGTAAGGAATAATCGGTTGATCCGGGACATTAAGCTTTCCATCTTTACCGTATTGAATTTTCTCTGCATCCATGTTTTGTGTCCCTCTCATCTTTTGAGACAGATTCTATACCTTTCGAAAAACCAAAGAGGTGCAGTTGCCGCCAAACGCAAAGGAGTTGGAAAGGACAACCTCCACCTTCATCTCACGGGATTTCCCTCGGACATAATCGAGATCACAATCCTCATCCCCCTCTTGGTGATTGAGGGTAGGAGGAATAAATTGACGAACCATCGATAGGATCGAGGCAATTGCCTCAATGGCCCCTGCAGAACCAAGACAATGCCCCACTATTGATTTAATGGAACTGATGGGAATCGAGTAGGCTCTTTCCCCAAAAACATTTTTTATGGAAAGCGTTTCGACCTTATCGTTGAGCGGTGTCCCGGTTCCATGGGCGTTGATATAATCCACCTCAGAAGGAGCGATTCCACCCTCTTCGATGGCCTCCCCCATAATTCGAGCTTCCCTCATTCCAGTTGGTTCGGGAGCCGTAATATGATAAGCTTCTCCCCCGATTCCATATCCCAAAAATTCAGCAAAAATCTCTCCGCCTCTCTTCATCGCTTCATCGAAATCTTCTAAAATGATGATACCTGCTCCTTCACCCAAAGACATCCCGGCTCTTTTTCGATCGAATGGCTTACAGGGAGAAGGGTCCATTGCCTTTAAAGAATTAAACCCACCAAAAGTGAGTTCGCTCAGAGCCTCGCTCCCTCCGCAAAGAACAGCTTTACATCTTCCATTTCGGATGAGATCCGCCCCGTAACCGATGGCTGTTGCTGACGAACTGCATGCCGTGGTGACAGTAAACTTCGGACCTGAAAATCCGAATCTTTCTGCAACACGATCGGTGGTATAACTTGGTATAAAAGGCCAAAGCAGGGAAGGTTTCGACTTCCCTTTGAGAAGGACTTCTCGGTGATAGGTCTCTGCTTCGAACATCCCTCCTGCACCAGCCCCTAGACAAACTCCCACTTCCTCTGAAGGAAAAGAATGAATCCCGGAGACTTTCACCGCTTCCCCAGAAGCGATGAGAGCAAATTGGTCTGCTCTCGAAATTCTTTTCAATTCTTTTTTCTCAAAGAATTTCTCAGGTCGATAATCCCTGATTTCAGCTCCAATTTTGCAAGGATATTTCGAAGTATCAAAAAGAGTGATCCCTCCGATCCCCGTTTGACCATCTTTCAAGAATTGAAGAAATTCCTCCGCATTCTTTCCAGTCGAGCAGAAGATACCCAACCCTGTGATGGCGACTCGTTTCATCTTTTTTATCAACACCCCATAAATAACTCCCCTCCCCTGGCGGGAGGGGATGCACCCTGTTAGATAGAACGTTTCCTAGATAACAAGGCTGAATAAAAAACCATATCTAACAGGGTAAAGGGGAGGGGGAACCAAATTTACTCACCCCTCTCCGAGCCAGAGGCTCTCTGAGCCGGCGGCCACCCCACCCTCCCCCATCAAAGGAAAGGGAAAGAGGAGGTCAAATGATCCCTCCATCGACCACAATCGTCTGGCCGGTGATGTAGTCCGAATGTTCTGATGCAAGAAAGAGAACAACCTGTGCGACTTCCTCCGGCTTCCCTATCCTTCCGAGGCTGGAGGATTTGAGGATCGCTTCTATCTTCTCCTTAGGCATTTTTGACACCACTTCTGATTCGATCAAGCCCGGAGCTACGGCATTCACATGGATGTTGAAAGGACCTAACTCTCGAGCGAGGGACTTCGTGAAGCTGATCATCCCTCCTTTGGTGGTCGCATAATTGGTCTGACCAGAGGTCCCAAGAATCCCGCTGATAGAAGAAATATTAATGATCTTCCCTTTTCTTTGAGGGATCATCTTTCGAATCACTGTCTTACAACAGTAGAAGAGGCTATTGAGATTTATCTTGATGAGAGATTCCCAATCCTCATCACTCATTAACATGAGGAAGTTGTCCCGGACGAGGCCTACATTGTTCACCAAGATATCAATCTTTCCATATTGGGCAAAGGTCTCCTCCACCATCTCTTTAACCTGATCGAAGTGTGTGACATCTGCTTTATACAGACCGAAGGCCAGCCGTTTTGATTTCGCTTCGCTCATTAGTTTTTCTGCGGCCTCGACATCCCTTGAGAAATTGGCGACAACCTTCGCCCCCTCCTCAGCCAAGAGGAGGCAGGTCGCTCTTCCAATCCCCTTGGTTCCCCCAGTAACAATAGCCACCTTTTCTTTCAGTAGCATGTTCATCCTCCAGCTTTAAGAATTTCGAAATCCGAATTCTACACTCTTCTTAGTCATTAAGTCACTGGGTAATTAGGTCATTCAATAACTAATGACTAATTGACCTAATGACGAAGTAACTCTGTTATTTGGTGCTTAACCCAAGGGCTTCACCCTTGGTCTCTTCATCCTTCCAACCAATTCCCACAAGGGTCCACGAACTCGAAATTTTCGTATCTGCTCTATCAGATTCTGCGTGATGTTAATCTCTAATCCCGGAACGATCCATCGGTTTCTCATCAATGCCTTCTCTTTAACAATCTCTTCCAACCTTCCTGCTAAGATTGGTGAGATATAAAAATAAGGATAGATCAGATTCGAACCTCGGTCAATCACTCTTTGAGATAAAGAGATTTGCTCCATCTCCGTGCCCGGATAGATTCGGATACCCAACATGGCAATGACTGCCGTGGGATTGAGTTGATCCATTAATCGAAAAGACTCTTCGATCGTTCCTTCATCTTCCCCGGGCCCGCCGAAGAGGAGATAATGGCAATGATTGATATTCAATTTCGAACAGAGGTTTGAGGATTGGAGGATATCTTCTTGAGTGAACGACTTCTTATAATGCTCAAGCATCCGGGGAGATCCTGAATCTGTTCCAAATTCTATCCCCTCACACCCAGCCTCTTTCATCCAATTCAAAAGGCTCTCGGTTAAAAAATTAGGATTGACAAAAGCACTCCATTTGACATTCACCTTTCTTCGAACCATCTCACGGCATAAAGTTTCTGCATAGGAGGGTGGATAATTAAAAATATCGTCAACGAAGTAGATATAATCTATCCCCTCCTCAACAAGGTGATAAATCTCCTCCACCACCTCTTCTGCCTTTCTCAGCCTGACTTTGTTGCCTTCTAATAGAGGGTAAGTGCAGTAAATACAGGAGAAAGGGCAGCCTCGCTTCGTCTGAACATTTCCCATCCCGCCTTCTTCTAAATACCGACGCGTTTCGAAATAGCTCCGATCGGGGCTTTGTAGGGGAAAGACCCGAGCTCCTTCTATCAAAGCTGGAAAAGGCTTCTCTTTAATGAGGAGATAAGGAGAGGGGGAGATCGGACCACCTTTTTCGAGATCCCTCACCAATTGAAAGAAGATCTCTTCGCCTTCTCCCACGATTCCAAAATCAACATCGAGATGTTGAAGAAGGTCTTTGGGGGCAAGCGAATATCCTGAACCTCCGATGACCAATCGTGATGAAGTGGTTTGGCGACAAATCCCGACAACCTCCTCCACTTCTTTAAGATAAGAGACGGAGGTCGGATAGGTGAGATTATCGAGATTTCTCAGGGAGATGCCGATCAGGTCGGGTTGAAAACGATGAAGGGTGTTGTTGAGATCAACCGATACCTCGTGAGAAAAGCAGAGATCCATGACTTCCATTGGATGGCCTTTCTCTCTAAATGCCCTGGCGATATAAGCCAAACCTAGAGGGAAGACGGGAAAAGGCATTCTCTCACGGTTGACAGAGATCAGTAGAATCTTCATAGTAATTTCGTGATGGTGATTCGTGTTGGTGACTCGTGTTATGAATGCCCCATTCAGCGATTACCCATACGATAACCTTTTTTCAACTCTCAATGCTCTTGAGCACAGGGAGTTGCTCCCTTTTGATCCGATGGATCACTTCCATCTGAGCGCCCCGTAGGACGAAATTTGACATTAAGAAGTGAAAGAAGTGATTCCTGGGACCCCAGAGCAAGCGTTTCAAGATCGACCGAGGAGCACAGATATATTTCTGGGCCCAGAGATATCCCGCTTGGAGCTCTTGGACTGTCATCTTGCTTGGTCTAAAGACGGCGTGACTCATGTCATAATGGGACCAGTTGTGGTCAAAGATTCTCCCTTCCTCTTCCAGTCTTTTTTGAAGAGGGGTCCCTGGAAAGGGAGTGAGAATTGAAAAAGTGGGAAGTTCAATATTATTTTTTTGAACAAACTCCACCGTACTTTTAAAGATCGTCGCGTCATCTTCATCGAATCCAAAGATGAAGGCACCCTGAATACCAATCTGATGTCGTTGAATTGTCTTGATCCATTTCGATAATTCTTTCGCATCGACAAATGGCTTCGACACACCGTCCAAGTTCTCCTGCAGAAGCGATTCAAAGCCGATGAAGAGCGAGATGCAGCCGCCCTCTTGAGCCTTTTTAAGAAGCTCTTCATTCAGGGCAATCTTGATGGTGGTGAACCCCATCCACTTCACTTCATAGTGTCTGAACAGGTCGAAAAGACCCAAGGCATAATCCTCTTTGGCGGTCACATTGTCATCGGCTAAAAAGAGATATTCTCCTTTTTTCTTGATGATCGCCGACAGTTCCCGATCGATCTCTTCAAGGGGACGGAGTCGATAACGCTTTCCGTTGATGATCGGAACAGAACAAAATTCGCATCGGTTAGGACAACCGCGAGTGGTCTCAATGACTTTGAAAAACGGCCGGTAGCGCTCCGACAAAAGGTCCCTTCTCGGAAGAGGCATCCCTTTTAAGTCTGACCACTCCCGATTTTTATAATAAGGTTTGAGTTCCCCCGCCTCAAAGTCTTGGAGAACTCTTTCTAACTTCCCTTCGGCCTCGCCGATAAAGACCGAGTCAGCATGCTCTTTTGCTTCTTCGGGAAGAAGGCTGGGGTGGACCCCTCCCAAAATTACCTTGACTCCCCTCTCACGGAACCGGTCGGCAATCGCATAGGCCCTCTTGATCACGCAGGTCAGACCGGTGATCCCGACTAAATCGACATCGGCGTCAAAATCTACTTTTTCAATCACCTCGTTGATGATCTTGACCTCATAGGTTTTGGGAAAGAGGGCGGCGAGGAGAGTAAGGCCTAATATAGGAAAAGGATAGAGCGTGTCATTAGAAAACTTAATCCCTTTCTCCCTTGGGAAGATGAGAAGAACTTTCTTGTGTCTTTGCATCATGGCATCATTCGATCATTAAGTGATCATACCCCCTCACCTTTCTCCTCTCCCCTAAGGGGAGAGGGTGGGGGTGAGGGGTCAAGGTTCGGCTGTCTCCATGGTCTTTTCGTGGCATTCTCCCAAACATATCGGAGGATGAGCCGATAGGCCATTCGTTTGAAAGGATTCGGATTGAAGAAAGCGCCCAGGAGGATCCTCGGCTGAGTATAATATTTTTTCAGATAGGCTCGTTGAAGATGATGGACCTCCTCTGCCGATAAAAATTTTGTATCCATCACAGGGTGCATGAAATCATATTTACCCAAATCCCTCTCTCTAATCCTCCCCAATCGTTCTGCCTCTTCAAAGTATTTTGTTCCAGGAAGGGGAGTGGTCAGGGTGAGGACTAAAAAGTCGCTCTGAGATTTAACAAATTCGAAGACCTCCTGGATCGTTTCTTTGGAGTCATTCCAATCTCCATACATGATGTTGGCCATGACCATGATCTTATTCTTTCTGAGAATATCAATGGCTTTCTGAGCCAACTCCCTGGATTGCTGTTTTTCATATCGGTTGAGCACATCGGGCTGGATGCTCTCAATTCCCAACATCACTTCATAGAGACCAAGGCGTTTCATCTCGGGGACGAGATCTTCATCCCGAAGAATATCTTTGATCCGGGACTGAAACCAGAAATGGATCCGGAGACCTGATTTCCCTAACTCTTCAAGAAATTCTTCCACCCGCTTCCGACTCCAGTTGAAGGTGTTCTCGTTGAAGACAAAGAGGGTTTTACCATATCGTTGATGGAGATGAACTATCTCCTCTACCACCCGCTTGCCGCTTCGCCCTCTCCATACCGACTCCCAAAACTTCGTCTCAGAACAGTAAGCGCAATGGTCTCCGCAGCCACGGCTCGTTGAAATGCCAAAGGCCCTTCTCCCCATTCCATGCCAGTAATAAGCCGCCGCCTCCATATCGATGAGGTGGTAAGCAGGAAAGGGAAGGGAGTCCAGATTAGGAATTAAGGATCGCCTCTCATGGATGATGACTTTTCCATTATCGGAATAGGCAAGGCCCTTCAGGCCCTTCCCGGACCCGCCTCTCGAGAGCTCCTGAATGAGTTGGGAAAAGGTGATCTCCCCTTCCCCTAAGATAATATAATTCAGTCCCTTTAGCTCCTGGAGAATGGTTTCGGCCATCAGGGTGAAGTGGCTTCCTCCTGCCACGATGATGGAATTCGGTGAAAGCTTTCGACAGAGGCTGATGGTTTGGATGGCTTCCGGCGATAGACAGGTGGCAGAACAGGTGATGCCGATAACATCCGCCTTGCTCGTTGAAACGGTATCCCCAAGACTTTTCCATGGGGCCGAAAGGGCAGTGGCATCAACGATTTGAACTTTACTCCCTTCCCTTTCTAGGTAGGCGCCTAACTGAAGAAGACCGAAAGAGGGGGTCCACATCCGAAGGCCTGGAAAGAGTTTGTGAGGCGGATCGATCAGAAGAACCTTCATAGGAATTAAGTCATTAGGTAATTAAGTCACTGGGTCATTCAAATTAGGAAGATCAAAGCTTTGAGCTTTGAACTTCTATCTACACCTCCAAATATTTTCGCATCGCTTCAATTCTTTCGAGCACCTCTGGAGGAACCCGATAGAGAAGATTTCCTTTAAGATCGGTGAGCACATGCGTTGTGGAGCCCGTGGTGAGAATCTTTCCGTTTTCTTGTTCAAGGACCCTATAGTGAAAGATCAGTTTAGCCACCTCCGTCCTTTCCATCGTGGTCTGGATGATTAGAGAATCACCAAAAGTGGCTGGGAGTTTGAACTGGCAGTTCATTTCCACCACCGGTGCCAAAAGATTCATTTCCTTAAGCTGAAGGGGACCCATCTGAAACTGTTGGGTCAGGTCATTTCGGCCCGTCTCAAACCAACCCACATAGTGACCATGCCAAACCATTCCATAAGCGTCCACTTCATAAAATCGAACCTGGAGGGATGTCTCGTGATATTTCATCTCACATCCTTTCCGGTAAACCCCGTTAGAAAGGACGGGGTTTTTAACCCCTCTTTTCTATAAGAATACAAATATTACCCGTAGCATCCCCGCCAAAAATACCGGGGCTTTCTAACGGGGTAAACGATCGGCAGCAGAAAAAGCCTCTGCCTCGCGATCAATCCATCGCATCAATTTCGTAAGCGTTGTTTCATGTCCTACTTCGATAAATTGGGTGAACCCCTCCTGAAGCAATTTCTCAACACATTGAACCCAATAGACAGGTCGCCCGATTTCCTGGGAGAGAAAATCTTTGACCTCCTCCCTTTTCAAAGGTTTGATCGTCCAATGATTGAGGATGGGGACTTTTAAAGGTTGAATCTTAATCTCTTGAAGGATCTCCACAATTTCTTCTCTTAAAGAATAAAGCAAAGGGGAATGAAGAGCTGTATTGAAAGCAAGACGGGTGGCGGAGATGGCCTTTTGAGAAAGGGCAAGGGAAATCGCCTTTTCCACTCCCTCCTCTTCTCCTGAAAGGACAAAATGCATCGAGCCATTATAATTGGCGATAGAGAGATGGAAGCCATTGAGGTCTTGACAGATTTTCTGAATTTCCTCCAAAGGAAGACCGATGATGCTGGCCATGCCTCCAGGGTGAATGGCCCCTTCTTTTTTTAGGAGCCTCCCGATGGCCTCGGTGATGAAGAGGCCCTCTTCAAAACCGATGGCCTCCGAGGCAGCTAAGGCTGAATAGATTCCCATGCTATGCTCGGCAAAAATATCCGGATCCCATCCCGCGGCTCGAAGACGATAGAAGTGGACCATAGAAAGGAGGTAGGTCGAAATCTGAAGCTTAAGATTGAAATCATCCTCTTTCTCCTCATCCCCAAATGAGAAGCCGAGGAGATCAAATTTCGTCTGGTTAGATGCCCTTTTTAACAATTCTTTAAAATACGGATCCTCCCTCAGGGGATGATGATCCTCCAAGATCGGCTTCTCTTGAAATTGGCCGGGAAAGCAGAAAGCGATTTTCCCTTTTGATGACTTCATGCAGTCTCTGGGTGTTCTAAAACATATTTGGCCATGGTTCTCACGGATTGAAAGACCTTTTTCCCCACCTCAGCATCGGGAATGATGACTCCAAACTCTTTCTCCAAACCCAAAACGAGTTCAAGGGCATCGATGGAGTCCAGCCCGAGACCTTCGCCGAAAAGAGGGGCATCGTTCTCGATCATCTCCGGGGTCATATCAATGAGTTTCAATCTCTGAATAATGAGTTGTTTGATCTTCTCGATCAGGTGATCATTCGGTTCAATCATTCTTTTCCTCTTCCCCCCTCACCCCATCCCTCTCCCCTATGGGGAGAGGGGAAGGGAGAGGGGCACAATTTTTCTCCTCCCAATAAGAATAAAAATTATACCATTGATCTGGATATTTTTCGATATACGCTTCAAATTTTCTGACCAGTCTTTCCATGCCCTCTCGAATGACGGCCTCCCGATCTTCTCTCGAAGAGGGATTAAAATAGATGGGAGGCTCAATAATTCCTCTATATTTTCGATCTCTTCCCATCACCACGAAGACCGGCAGAACCGGGGCTCCTGTGGCCATGGCCAGGATGGCGACGCCGATGGGGAAGGCCGTTTTCCTATTAAAGAAATCAAAAACCATGGTTTTTTGAGACTCTATCCGATCTCCTAACATAGCCACAATCTCATTTCGACGAAGAGCTTTGACGGCATCCAAGATGGCCATGGGAGAATCGTCCTTCGGATTGATATAGAGATTTTTTATTCCCCTTCTTCTTCTCATCTCTTCC
>JADDYB010000224.1_pt1 | contig 17584 bp, 15 predicted proteins | sample 8641941 | NCBI WGS metagenome assembly JADDYB01 (sample SAMN16275377, study PRJNA637457) | freshwater sediment metagenome | isolation source: Lake Kineret sediment | place: Israel: Lake Kineret | collected 2013
AAAGCCAGTCGATACATGTAACGTTTCAATCGTATTGCCTGAAGACGCAGTCTATCTTGCTGGGACAGTGGAAGGATTCACTTATCAAAAAGATAACCTGCCTGAATACACTCATTCACCAGCAAACATTCTTTTCTCCTCATCTGGTGGAAAGATACAACCAACTGTCATTAGGGAACTTGAGCGTGAGATAAAGATAAGCGAGCACGGAACAATCGAAGGTTCAGACAATTATTACATAACAAACAAAGCTAACTCGCTAGTAAACTTCATTGAAATAAACTTGCCTGTTGCTGCTTCCAATCCAAGTGCCCAAGATCAATTTGGAGGAAAAATGATTGCGCCTGCTGAAGTTGACAATAAGACGAACCGTTATAAGGTTGCTTTCAACTTGCCTGTAGAAAGTGGCAAATCCACTAGATTTTCCGTGAAATACTCTTTACCTACAGATTACCTCAGTCAGGAAGGAACTGGCAACTTCGTTTTCAACATTTCCCTATTTCAACACTTGGATTCTTTCATAGAGCAATTGTCAGTAACATTTATTCTTCCCGAAGGTGCAAGGATTCTAGATTTTGAGGACACTTTAGTTAACGATATGCGCAGTGTTTCGAAAAATGTGTTTCAAGAAGCGGTTGCCATAACAAAGCAGGCCATGTTCTCTCTGGACAGTTTCAGCGTCGAAGTCAAGTATGGCTACAACTCTTTATGGTCGTCTTTCCGTTACACGCTGTGGGTATGGAGCTTGGCTATCATTGGGTGCACAGTAGCATTTGTTTGGAAAAGACCCGAGTCTCCAGCGCATATTATTATGCCTACTGTAGGTGTGAAGCTCGGTCAAGATTATCTCAAATCGTTCGTAGATTCTTATGAGGAGAAAATTAAAATAACCACGGAAATTGACTCTCTTGAAACCAAGGTGCAGAAAGGAAAAATTCCGAGACGTCGATATAAAGTGTTGAGAAAAACCCTTGAAGCGCGTCTTGCTGTGTTATCGAGAAATTCGGAAGAATCAAAAGTGAGAATTCGTGCTGCAGGCGGTAAATTCGCCGATTCAATGCGACAGCTTGAAATTGCAGAAACAGAAATCAACGAGGTTGAAACTAACATTAAAAGCATTGAAACACGTCACAGTCGAGGAGACCTTTCACTGGAAGCGTACCGAAATCTTCTGTCTGGTTACCAGCGCAGAAAAGAAGAAGCCCTAACGGCGATTGACGGAATCCTTCTGAGGTTACGTGAAGAAATCCGTTAAAGTGAACCTAAACGCTTTTATGCTACTGCCTAAATTTCAATGAAATTCTAGTTAAAGGAGAAATGGGAAATGGTGAAAATAGTTGTTGATAACGCTAAATGCACGGGATGCGGAACATGCGTCGACACTTGCCCAGTAGGAGTTTACGAGATCAAAGACAACAAGTCAGTTCCAACGAAACCTGAAGAGTGTCTGGTGTGCAGAGCCTGCGAGGTCCAATGCCCAGAAACCTCAATCCAAGTGATCGAATAAGCTTAAACCACACAAACGAAAACTGCACTTTTGAAGTTGCTAATCTAGATTCCAAAAAACACTTTGCGATTTTTTAACTTCCTCTATTGTCTTTTCACCACGCGTCTTAACGTCTTTCTCAGCCATCAGCACTCTGTCCTGAACAGCATATTGAGCACCACTCATTTCTGCAGTCAATGCGGCGCCTATTTTTCCAACAAATCTTAAACTGTACCCCCCTTCAAGAACTGAAACAAGTCTTCCCTGACACGTTTCTGATGCCAACTTCATTATTACTTCATAAACTCTCGTGTAACATAGCGTTGAAAGAGAAAGCTCCCCCACAGGATCAGCGTAGTGACCATCCAATCCAGCTGACACCAGTATGAAATCTGGTCTATATTGACTTGCCACTGGCGTCACAATCTCGTCTACTGCTTTCAGATACATTTGATCTGTAGTTCTGAAAGGGAGCGGGACATTCACGTTATAGCCTAAACCTTCGCCCTCTCCAACTTCATCCGCAAAACCTGTCTTTGGAAAGAATGTTGGATCTTCATGAAGACTCATGTAGAGAACCTGTTTCGTGCCGTAGAATATATCTTGTGTTCCATTCCCATGATGCGCGTCAATATCCAATATGAGTATCCGCCTCAGCCCATACTGTTTAAGCAAGTGTTTAGCAGCGATGGCGATATTGTTGAAAACGCAAAAGCCGCGCGCTTGAAACTTGCTTGCGTGATGCCCAGGAGGTCTCACCAACGCGAAGGCGTTTTCAAACTTCTTTTCCATTACGAGATCAACAGCGTTGAGTGTTCCGCCGACTGCAAAAAAGGCAGTTTCGAAACTTTCAGGGGAAACCACAGTATCAGCTTGATCTAACATGCCTCCTCCGTGTTTGCAAACATCTTGAACGTGCCTAATGTATTCTGTGCCATGAACCAGTTTAACATCTTGCATGTCAGCCTTTTCTGGTTCAATAAGCTGACAATTCTCACTGTTCAAGAGTCTGCTCCGTTTCAGTTCTTGTATTATTCTCTGAAGGCGTCTGGCTGATTCTGGATGGTCATCGCCAGGATAGTGTTGATAGTATTTGGGTGAAAAAACCACTGCGGTTCTGCTCATTGTATTCCTTTCTCTTTCAATGTTGCTTGAAATATCCCATCCAAGTATTCTGTAACAGACAAGCTTTCTTCTTTTGCAAGTTTCTTGAGAGCGTTGCTCACTCCTGTCGTGTATTGTATCGCCTTTTTGGGTTTTTCCGTTACAAGTCTTGACATGCCCATATTCTCAGCTGCATGCCGCAAAACCAGTTTTCTAAGCGAGTTTTCTTCGCGGTCAATTTTCAGTTCTATCGGCAAGCTTGTGGCGAATTCTGCCATCTTGTACGTTGCAAAGGGCAGACATAGTTCCACATTGTGAAAACTGCAGATTTTCAGGTCTCTATCCAAATCTGTTTCGTGTAGTTTAAGAATGTCATTAAACATTGTTTGCTGTGTTTTCTCTTTTCCAAATTCAAAATACTCGTCTGCGTATCGTTTGTATCCTCCGAATAGTTCATCTGCGCCACTTCCTGTGAATAAAGTTTCAATTCTCATTTCAGACGCTCTTTCCGCTGTCCAGTAAACTGGAATCGCTATGCTTGTTTTAACGGGATCTGCTTCTTCAGTTACCCAAATAACCTTTCGAACGGTTTTCTCCACTTCTTTCTCGCTATAGAGGTAAACATGGATTGGCAGACCAAGTTTGTCTGCAACTTCTTGCGCATGTTCTATTTCCTGCCGCTTTTCTAGGCTTACGTGGATCAGACACACATTTGCTCCTAAATTCTTGGCAAGAAAAGCTATTATGGCGCTGTCTAACCCTCCTGAAAAGGCAACTGCTATTTCTTTTAATCCTGAAACTCTTTTTTTCATTGATTGTTGTAACAGCTTCTGAAGTTTTCTAGCTGCAGTCTGCATCGATGTTTTTTCGGGTTTTGAATGAGTAAGCGTCTTGACAGGTATGAACTTAAAGCCATGCTTGTCTATTACGGCTGTGTGCCCAGACGGAAACGAATGTATCTGCTTTATTTGACTTTTCCAAAACGCCTTGTGTTCTGAAGCAAAAACTGCTAGGTCAGAGTTTTCTCCATAGTAAAGCGGGTGGATGCCCATTTCGTTTCTGCCTGCAATCAACCTTTCAGGCTCAGCTACTGCGAAGGCGAAGTTGCCTTCAAACTTTTGAACCAGAGTCTTGGCGGCTAGTTCTCTTTTCTCTCGGAACATTTTTGCGGCGATTTTGACAGACTCTTCCGGCGTTTTTGGGTAGATTCTTCCGTTGAAGATGAGTGCTGCGTTCTCAAGTCTTGTCAGCTGAGGATGTTCGTATCGAATTTGTGGAATGGTAGTTCCGACAAGTATTGGCGAGTCTATTTTCTGTTTTTCTAGCATGTTGATTGTTCTTTCTGTTCTTATCAGGTCGCAAGTTCCTATTCCCAATGTTTCCGTGTTTGTTGTTTTCAGCGTTTCTAGTATTGCGACTGCTGTCGTCATTGCGTTTTCGCCTTTCTTGTTAAGTACCGCGATTATTGCGCCCATTTTGTAGGATCCTTCAGTCTGGTCTGCTGGACGTGTTCGGTAAAGCATTAATCTTTAATTGTTCTATCTTGTTGACGGAGGGGATAAAGAGTTTGCCTGTTCTTCCCATTGACACGGGGCGTTACGGCACTGCTGAAATGAAGAGTGTTTTCGAAGAGGAGACACGTGTCCAGAGATTGCTTGATGTAGAAGCGGCTCTTGCATGGGCGCATGCGGAGGTTGGAGACATACCGCGAAAGGATGCTGAGAAAATTGTAGCAATGGCTTCGCTGAAACATGTTAAGTTGAGTCGTGTGAAAGAGATTGAGCGTGAAATCACGCATGATGTTGCTTCGTTGGTCAGAGCCTTGGCTGAGGTCTGCGGATTAAGCGGGGCGTACGTTCATCTTGGAGCAACAAGCTATGACATTGTAGATACGGCAAATGCTCTCCAGTTGAAAGATGCTTTGAATCTCATAGAGAAGAAGTTGGATGACTTGGAGAAGGTCCTGATGGAGAAGTCTCTGCAGTACAAGAGCGCCATGATGATTGGCAGGACGCACGGTCAGCATGCTTTGCCAACTACTCTGGGTTTCAAGTTTGCGGTTTGGACGCGTGAGGTTTCACGGCACATACAAAGACTCAGGCAGTGCAGAGAGCGCGTGGTAGTTGGAAAGATGAGTGGGGCAGTAGGCACTCAGGCTGGTCTGGGATCAAACGCAATCAGGATTCAGGAATTGGTCATGAAGCGTCTTGAGATTGAGCCTGCAGAAATCTCCACTCAAATCGTGCAGAGGGATCGACATGGTGAACTTGTGTGTCTGCTGGCTTTGATTTCTTCTTCGCTTGACAATTTCGCAACTGAGATTAGAGAGTTGCAGAGACCTGAAATTGGCGAGCTTTTTGAAAGCTTTGAGGTTGAAAAACAGGTTGGCAGTTCCACAATGCCCCAAAAACAGAACCCTGAAACCTGTGAGAAGATTTGCGGTTTAGCCAGAATTGTCAGAGGTCTTGTCATCCCTGCGTTAGAAAATGTCATAACGTGGCATGAGCGGGACTTGACGCAGTCTTCCGCAGAACGCTTTATAATTCCTGAGGCTTGCATCCTGGTTGACCACATGCTTCTCCTGATGAGTAAGATAATGGCTAACTTGCGCGTTGACGAGCAGCAGATGCTGAAAAACATCGAGTTATGCCGAGGACGTGCCATGTCTGAGGCAGTTATGATGGCACTGGCAAAGAAGGGCATGAACCGTCAGGAAGCACACGAGCTTCTCAGAAAACTAGCAATAAAATGCGATATGGAGAAGAAACATTTCAGAGAGATTCTCATTGAGGACAAGACTGTTCATGGGAAGATGAATGAGAAGGAAATTGACGTTGCTTTGAATCCGAGAAATTACTTGGGCACTGCAATGGAGCAAGTTGACGAAGTCGTCAAGAGAGTAAGGAAGGAGCGCCAGACTAGAGGGCTGTCTTAATATTCCGTTAAAGCTTTTTGTTTCCAAACATCTTCTTCTCCCAATTTCTCCCATTTGTCTTTCTTCACAAATCCGCCAACCTGCTCCTTAATCTTCTTGGCAAGCTTCGATCCTACCAACGGCAGGTTCACCAAATCTTCGATAGGCGCATGTTTCAGCTCCTCAAGTGTTTTGTATCCTGCATTGTATATTATGCGTCCACGCACTCTTCCAACACCTTCCAACTTAACCAGCGCCAGCAACTCTTTCTTAACTCCCTTTTCCACCCTCTGCCTAACCTCAAGAGCCAAAGGCAAAACCTGTTTGTTACCGAAGAGCGTTGCCAATTCACAAGTTGCGTGGAGCAGCCACTTTGCATTTTCAATAGTTCTGTAAAGATCTCCCGGTTGCACATGGAACTTTTCAATAATCTGATCTTCGCTTGTTTCTTCAGTCCATGCGTGCAGTGTCATGGCAATTTTTACTTCGCCGAGAAACTGTTCATATGTTATTCTGTCTTCCCATTCGTCGGGCATACTTGCCAAAAACTCTTCTTTGTGCTCTTCAACGAAAACTGCAATTTCCTCGACTTCTCGGCTGTAAGGTCTCAAAGGCGGACCCATATCCGGCGTATGTGCAATCAAATGGAGTAGACTCATGTCTGTCAAGAAAGCGGTTTTCTGTTTCAACGCGTCGCGGATCACGACTCCCGAAACTGGGTCTATGTATAACTCGCTCACTCTTTTTCCAAATCTCGTCGCGTTAATATCGTTACCCACAACTTCAATCATTTCCTCGTCATAAAGGTACTTGAGAATCTTGGCTATGATGTTCCTCATTGCGTCAATGTCGTATTGATGTGCGTAGAAGGTTCTGCTGAAAAACTCGAAAATGCCGTTTTCTGTGTGGGCAAAATCCGCTGCGATTGTTGCCAACACGTGAGACCTCAGGATTCTTTCAACCGCTAGTCTGGACCAAATGCGTTCAGGTCGCGCAAGAATGTAGTTTTCCATCAAGAAGTCTGCTTCATCACTGGTCTTGGCAATGAGTATGGCTTCTCCAGTCTTGTCATATTTTGGTCTTCCAGCTCTGCCTGCCATTTGTTTGTACTCTAAAACACTGATTGGGTAGTACCCATATCCTGCTTCGTATCTTCTGTAATCTTGAACAATTACTGTTCTGGCTGGCAGGTTTACGCCAAAAGCCAAGGTTGGTGTCGCGGTCAGAATTTTGATTTTTCCCTCTCGAAATGAGTCTTCAATGATTTTTCGGTGTCCTCCGCCAAGTCCAGCATGATGAAAAGCTGTGCCGCATCTGACGAGTTCCGCAAGTGACTCGCTTATTCTTGTCCTTTCACCAATTGCCAAAATCTTCTCTGCTTCGTGCTCCAACGCTCGTTTCATGGGTTTAGACAAAACTCCTTGAGTTTCATCCGCGATTTTTCTCGCCAATGTTGCCGCATTTTTCCGCGTAGATGCAAACACTAGTGCTTGTCCGCCTGATTTTATCGTGTTTAGCGCCAGATTGATTAGTGAGTTTCCTGATTTCTTCTCTATCTTTCGGGCGTCTCCACTCTTGTATTGAACTTCATCTTGTAAGAGAACTCCCTCTTTTAGGGAAACTGGTCTCCATTCTGTCTTAACGTGGTTTGCCTTAAGCCATTCTGCGATTTCATCAACATTGTTTATCGTTGCACTCAAAGCCAAAACCTGCATGTCAGGATTAACCTGCAAAAGCCTTGCCAAAACAACCTCCAACGTTGGACCTCGCTCAGCCTCATTCAACAAATGCACTTCGTCAGCAACCACAAGAGATATTTCGTCCATCCATTTTGCTCTGTGTCTAAGAAGCGAATCTGCCTTCTCATTAGTAGTTATGATGACGTCGTATCTCTCGAGCCACGGGTCGGTGCTGTCAAAGTCACCTGTGCTTATACCTATTCTTACGCGTTTCCCATCCTTCTTGATTATGGTAGTGTATTTTTTGAATTCCTCAAATTTCTCGCTAGCCAAAGCCCTCAAAGGAGTCAAATAGACTGCTTTCCCGTTCCTTTCTACTATGTGTTTAAGAGCGCAAAGCTCTGCAACCAAAGTCTTCCCAGAAGCAGTAGGACTGGCCAAGACAAGATTTCGCCCTTCAAGCGCCCCCGCCTTTATCGCTTCCTCCTGCGGAGGATAAAGCTCCATGACTCCTGATTTGATTATTACGTCCTTGACTGATTCTGGAATTTGCAGGTCTGCTGTCTTCACTGAGATGCACCATCTGTCTTATTTCAACATCAACTACCGCATAGACAACTTAAAATGTTATGTGTAAGCTTGCTATTCCTTTAGGGTATGTTTTTCTACTAGATAATCGCTACTAAAAAGTGAGGCGTAAGCCTGCCTAAAAAAACAGGAGCGGGTTGTTAATGACTGAAAACGTTAAAGCATTACTTAAAGCGCACAAAGGCTTGAAACACGAAGTTTACTTGGACATTGAAAACTCTAACATAGTCCCAGACGAAGTGGTCAATGCCATGCTTCCGTACTATAACCAACGAGCGTACGGTAACCCAACACTAACACACAAACCTGGATGGGAGGCATTCGAGACAATAATGGACTCTGCGCAGAACATGGCAAAGTCTTTAGGTTGCAGACTTGCTGAGGAAGTGACCTTTGTTCCAGGAGAAACAGAAGCCAACAATCTAGCAATACTGGGAACAACATTTCCGCTGAAAAATCGAGGAAAGAAAATTGTCATTTCAGAAGTTGAGCCCATAAGCGTGTTGCACGTTGCCGAAATGCTCCACGACTATGGAATTACCACGACCAAAATTCCCGTCGACAGCGAAGGCTTTTTCAGTCTCGAAAAACTGGGAGAGGCCATTGATGAAGAAACACTTCTGGTGAGCCTTTCAGCAGTAAACCACGAAATCGGAACAATAGAGCCAATCAAGGAAGCAGTAGAAATAGTCAAAAACCGAAATCCCACAACAGTTTTCCACACTGACGCCTCAGACACCTATGGGAAAATCCCGTTTGACGTGCAGAAGCTTGGTGTTGACTTAGCAACTATAAGCAGCTACAAGATTTTGGGGCCTCGAGGAGTAGGTGCTTTATACGCTAAAGAAGGCCTCAACATAGCAAGAATCTTGGAAGGCCAGATAGGAACGCAGAAACTTTGGCCAGGAGTCGAGAACACTCCGCTGATCGTCGGTTTTGCAAAGGCCTCTGAACTGATGTTTAAGAATTTTGAAGAAAACGTGAATGGGATGCGGAGACTGCGTGATAAGCTTATTGAAGGAATAATCGGAAAATTGCCTGAAGTCAGGCTTAACGGTCCTAAAAACAGTGAGAGAAGCCCTGATAATGCAAATATCAGTTTTCTAAGGTGCGAAGGCGAGGCGTTAACAATTGAGCTAAGCCTGAACGGTGTCTATGTTTCAAGTGGCAGTGCTTGCTCAAGACGGCTTCTTCAGCCAAGTCATGTTCTTGCTGCAATAGGCAGAAAATACAGCGAGGCTCACGGTAGCTTGTTAATGAAAGTCACACGTTGTCACACCGAAGAAGACATAAACTACGTCTTGGAAATCATTCCAAAAGCTGTGGAACGCATAAGAGGAATAGTTGGCTCTACGGAGGTGGATTGACAACGTCTAGAATGCCTTTACCATACAATCCGAAGATACTTGAACTGTTCAGAAACCCGAAGAACCTTGGAAAAATGGAGGATGCAACAGTAATAGCCGTGGCTGGAAACCCCATGTGTGGAGACATGATAACCTTTTATCTGAAAATCAACGACCAAGACATCGTTGAAAAAGCATCCTTCGAAAGCTACGGTTGTGCTGCAAACATAGCGACCTCAAGCATAGTAACGGAGCTTGTTAAAGGATTAAAGCTTGAAGAGGCGTGGAAGATTTCTTGGAAAAACGTGACAGAAGCCGTGGGCGGCTTGCCGAGCGTCAAGTTTCACTGCGGTATACTGGCAGTTGGAGCGCTTAAAAGAGCTATACGAAAATACTATGAAACGAAAAGTGCCTCACCTGAATGGTTGCAGAAACAACCAAGTTTTGAAGAAAAGCAAGCACTGAAAGATGAAGACCTGGCAAAACTTCTGGCAAAAAGAATGAAATCGGGAGAAAGTTGAACAAAATGTTAGACACATACAAAATCAGGGAAGATTTTCCAATTTTAAAGCGGAAAATAAATGGTTGTCCATTGATCTATTTTGACAATGCTGCAACATCGCAAAAGCCGAAGCAAGTTATTGAAGCCCTCCGAGATTTCTATGAGAACCATAACGCCAACGTTCACAGGGCAGTTCACACTCTCTCCCAAGAAGCTTCTGAGTTATATGAGAATGCGCATAAAGAAGTCGCTAATTTCATAAACGCGAAAGACATGGAAGAAATAGTCTTTTTGAGAGGAACGACGGAAGCAATAAACCTAGTTGCCTACTCTCTAGGTCTTCACAATCTGGATAGTGATGACGAAATACTAGTTTCTCTAATGGAACATCACAGCAACATAGTTCCTTGGGAAATTCTCTCGAAAATAAAAGGGTTCAAAATCAGATACATGGAACTCAACAATGATGGAACCCTGAATTTTGACAGCTTCCAAGAGATGATTTCCAAGAAAACCAAAATTGTCTGCGTCAGCCACGTGTCAAACGTTACCGGAGTAGTGAATGACGTCAAGAAGATCGCGAAAATCGCGCATGAACACGACGCTTCAGTGATGGTGGACGGAGCGCAATCTGTTCCACACTTGCCGGTGAACGTTGAAAGTTTGGACGTAGACTTTCTTGCCTTTTCTGGTCATAAAATGTTGAGCCCGACGGGCATTGGAGTGTTATACGGCAAACGCGAGACTCTTGAGAAGATGACGCCTTTTCAGGGCGGAGGCGAGATGATAAAAGAAGTTTCCTTTAGTCGAACGACACACCGCTGTTCTATTACTTGGAATGATTTGCCTTGGAAGTTTGAAGCCGGAACACCAAATGTCGGCGGTAGCGTTGGTCTGATGGAGGCTGTGAAATATCTGAAGCGAATAGGCATGGAGAACGTGAAAGCACACGAAGAGATGCTGACGAAACATGCGGTGCAACGTCTCAGTGAATGCAAAAAAGTGAAGACTTATGGACCAAGAAATGTTTCTGCTAAATGTGGAATAATACCCTTTGGCGTTGATGGTTTAAGCTCTCATGATGTTGCACTGTATCTTGACAACTACGGGATAATGATTCGAAGCGGCTTTCACTGCGCCCAACCTTTGCATGAAACGCTCAAGCTGAATTCCTCAGCAAGGGCAAGCTTCTATATCTACAACACTCCGGAAGAGATAAGCAGATTTGCAGAAGTCTTGAAGGAGATAGAACAGTTTTAATGGTTAACATTGACGACTACGTGACCCGAACTGAAGGAACGTGTGGCAAAGAAAAAGATGTCATAGTCATATTCAAATACGAAAAGAAAGATGAAGTAATCAGGAAAATCTTGCAGAAGGCACACATGGAAAAATCGCTTGCCAACATAATTTTCGAATTGACGTTTAAAGGATTTTCTTTTCGGCTTTATGGAAGTGGCAAAGCTATTTTCCGAGATTTGAAGGACAAAGAAGAGTTGAACGATATTTTATCTGCGCTTTTGTCGTAGTGTTTCAAACCACGTTGATGAACTGGTCTGTTTTCCTGTTCTGACGTCATTCTTCAGAGAAGACTTTAGCCACTTTCTGCAACTCCTTAGTCACAGTCATCAAAAATTTCACCCTTTTCTCAGCCTTCGATTTGTATGAAGTAATTATCGTTTTCAATTTCATCATGATTTCGCCACTGATCTCAATGAGAACTTCGTGGTTTTCCTGATCTGAAAGGTTGAGTATTTCCACTTCCCCATTTTTGTAAACTACGACCAATTGTCCAGTGAAATACAAATAAGCCCTACTTATTCGCCCATCATAAGCTTCTGGAAGCGAATTAACAGAAATCTCGAGTGTTTTGGTGAAAGGTTTCAGAATCTTGAGGAGAAAATTGAAAAACTCTTTGACAAGATTTTCCTCTTCTTTTGCAAGCTCGGACATTTGTCCGACGTTTTCCTGCATCTCTTTCAAAAGCCCTAAAGATTCCTCTTCGGTTATCTTCTTATTCTCCATTGTTGGCGATGCATCTATGATTGCTTTTGGTGCTGATTCAGCCTTAGCTGTTGGAGCTGCAGGATGTTGTTCATTCTCACTCATGCCAAGTCACTTACGAAAGGTCGCAACTCTTCTAGTCCCTGCCTAGGCAATAATAAGCGTTAGTCTGTATAGAAGATTCACGTACAATGTTTGGATACGTCAGTCTAATCTTGTATAGCAAGACATAATACTTTTATCACTCGCCCAAACCTAATACCTCTAGGAAGAGACAATGAATCAAGAGACAAAAACACGCGGATTAGGATACGGGACAGACGCAATAAAAGGAACTGCCGACTATTCCACCAAAACGGAATCTGTCTCATTGAAAAAAGGCAGTTCCAAAATAGTGGTTAACATAAGCAAAAGGCGCGAAATGTCACAGTCTCCTCATTATCATAAGTATAGCATCGCAAAATACGACCTTCATCCAGGATATATCTTTCCCGAGTTTCTCCAAAGTCTGATTCCAACTGGAACGCCAGAATACGTGGACAGCGGTCAAAGGTATGTAGAACGTATCATTCGCGCACTTTATTTTTTCAAGCAATGCGCGTTAATAGGTCCTTCTGGAACTGGGAAGACCCACATAACCTATCTTGTTGCTGAACTGACTGGTATCCCTGTGTGGGAAGTGAACTGTGGTCTGCAGACGTCATCTTATGATCTCATCGGCAGGTTCATAGGTCTTGGAAAGGAAAACTGGGTTGACGGACAGGTGACCAGTTGGTTAAAGTATGGTGGTCTTCTATACCTCGACGAAGCCAACATGATGAAGCAAGACGTGGCAACGAGGTTGAACCCCGTGCTTGACACAAGAGGTCACTTGGTTCTAACAGAAAAGGACAACGAAATAGTTACGCGTCATCCGTATGCAACTCTGATAATCAGTATGAACCCCTTCTCCGCTGAATTCTCAGGAACTAAACCATTAAACGCTGCCTTCAGAAGACGAATGAGCGTTTGGATCAACTTTGATTATGAAAGTATAGGTGATAAGATCTCACAACAAGAAGTTGCATTACTCGTAAAGAGAACAGGTATTGACGAGGACATCGGGTACAACATCATAAGAGTCGGTGCTGAGATGCGGCGACAATACAAGGCAGGCGACCTTCCATATGGTCCCTCAATAGGTGATCTGACTCACTGGGCAGTTTTAGTAAAGGACGGCTCTGATCCAATGTCTGCAGCTGAAGAGACAATTGTAGCCTTAACCAGCGACAGCGTTGAAGTGCAAGCAGATGTGCGAAGGCTAATTGAATCATTCTTCAAAAGTTGAATGAACAAAGCTTGCGGTGAATCAAGTGGGTTTTCTGGAATATGCTTGGTCAATATTTTTCGAGAAAGATCAGCTTAAAACGAAACTGCTGATGTCCTCCAGAGTTCGATTTCCACAGTTATCTCGCGATGAGATTGGCTTCGTAGGGATCATTCCTGAACCATCATTTAAAGAAGGCGAAAACGGTGAAAGAATGATCTCTTTAATGGGATACCGTTTTCCTGATGATGTCATGGGAAAAAGGCAACTTGTAAGCCTTTATAGGGCAGCAGTTTTTCATGCTGGAGGACACATTCTCTTCTCTGGCTTTCAAGATTACGAAAAATGGCGGAAGGACAAAAATCCGCTCTTGGCGAAATACGCAGTCTCCATAGTCGAAGATCTGAGAGCTAATGCTTGTCTTTCTGCAAGATACAATAATAAACTAACAGATTTAGCGCTTGCAAATACTTTGGCTCTGAAAAGACTACGCCGCATAGACAGATTGATGAATCCTGCAACGAGAACGATGGCTGGGCTCTTAATTCAGGTGCACACGGGTCAAATGGGTGCACGTCTGAGAAATGAGCAAGAAACAATCACTAGACTAGCTGACCTTCTCAGTCAATACAAACAGAAAGAGTTCCAATCAATTACTACTGGACAAACAGGCTCAGAAGAAGAGAAACTAGGAATCGCCAACAACATATATTGCGAAATGGAAGACATCGGACCCATCACAGAAACCCCGTTTCTTCCCCACACAGAAGAATTGGGACCATGCTCAATATTCTCTACTTCATACGTCGTGAATTCGGACATTAAACTTGAAGAAGACTTTAAAAAATGTTTAGAATTTCTAGGCGGAAACCTTTCAGAAAATGAAGAGGGAACACATCAAAAGATGGCGGAAGCTGAGTCCAGTCAGGTATTTGACTCATGGCAACATCAAAAAGAAAGAGAAGAACGGTTAACCTCGAAATATGAACAATTCTTGCCCCTTACGCAATTCAAATCTGTTGAAATCCCAGAACAAGATTACACAGAATTCCTGCGAGTCAAATCCAGATCCAAAAGTGAAGGACACAGACTAATTGAAAGTCTTCTTGTGGCAAGGGACGCGATAGACGAGGATCCTGCAAAGATGTACGGCGTGTTGGACCTGCAGGAAGTGATACAAGTCATCGCCAGCAAAAGTCCAAGAATGGATGTGTTCATGCTGGATGAAAACTTGAGTAAGAGCTATTCTTGGGTGATTTTACTTGACGCTAGTAGAAGCATGAAACACATAAAGGATTTTGCGTTAGAAATTCTGTTGACTTTAGCCGAAGTAGCGAATGAAGTGCTCATCGACCCAACTTCTTGGGGAATATACGCCTTTAACGACAGATTCTTTGTTATTAAAGACTTGAAGGAACGATACAACACTAGGGTTGCAGGTCGGCTTGGCGGAATAAAATTTGAGGGCTCAACATATATGCCGGACGCGTTGACTTTGGCTTGTCAACTTCTGAAGGCAAGACCTGAAAACATGAGGCTAGTCACGATAATCTCTGATGGATGGCCTCATGGTTATTCGGATGTTGACAATGCGTTGTCACAAGTTCTCAGCACTATGGCGGGAAGAAACATCACCGTTATAGGAATCGGCGCAAATAGTCGTCGGGCAGAGACATTGTTCAAATCTCATTGTACTGTTTATGACCTGCGAGACTTAAGTAAGAAGTTCTCAAATCTGTATTTCGAAGCAAGCAGAATTGCGGCTGAGACGTAAAATTGGACAAAAATCGAATCTGAGGATTGTTGAAGATTGGCTTGTTCGACGTGCAATTCTGGCATATTATTGCTGAATTTGCTCTGCAATTGAAAAATCTGCTGTAAACTCGAATTTCTCGCCTGCACTGCCTCTCTTTTGCTTGAAAAATATCCTTTCAGGCACTCCATCATGTATGTATGTTACGTACAGCAAATCCTTTCCTAGCCCGTATCTTTCTAAGTCAATTATCGAATTTTTGGCTTTCTCAAGTTTGCTGATTTTGGTTTTCAGTTCTTCAATTGCCTCAAAAAGTATTTCTGCTTCTCCCAACTCATCGGATGCAAGCATGACTTCTTTGAACTGAACCCATTCAATCGACGTAGCTGTTTCGTTATCCTGTTTTTTTCCCCCTCTTTTACCGCCTGTCTTCATGACTTTTTGCAGCTCTGCAGTTTTCTTTGTCCATTCAGGGTTTTTTGCGGATTCTGGGTTTCTCAGAAGGGTTCCAAGCCATTGGCTATAGTCCTCAAGCAGCAACTTGCACTGACCTGTCTCTGCTTCGATGTTTTCTCGAAGCTCTTTGAGCGAGTAAAACGTTCGAATTTCAGTCAAGAATCCGTTCATAATCTAGCCACCTAAGATTCACTTCTTGCCTCGTTTTTGGGCGTCTCCCCAGTAGCTACTGCAGTTTGTTTTTCAACCGAGCTTTGATTTTCTCTGTCACCTGTTATCGCTTTAGCAGCATTTTTCAGTTCCTTCTTTATTCCTTGGAAGAAGTTGACCCTTGTGTTCAGTCTCTTCCTATACCGTGTTACCGCATTTGCCAGTTCAGGTATTACAATCCACAAGACAGCCATTACAGTTTCAGGAGGATACCCTGCAAGAGAAGCCGAGTTCGCTTCTCCGCTTTCTTCTGTAATTATTAGGTTTCCGTCTTGGTTAAGAACTGCTTTCTTAATTTTCCTTTGAATTGGTAAATCCTGATGGGGAATGCTGAGTGAAATGTTTAGCTTCTTCAAGATTCCCTTTAGAGAGTTGCAAAGTTCACTAATGAGTTTACTTTCCTCTACTAGAAAGTCGCTCAGCTGCAAAGTTTCCTCATTCATGTTTTTCAAGATTTCTTTCAGTTTCTGTTCACTTTCCAGTACAGATTTCTCTTCCTCACCTGACATTTCACCGTTTTCTTCAGTGAGCAGAACAGGTTGCAGAAGACCTTGTTCAATGTGAATTTCGCCTTCTTTTGGCGCTGACTCTGCTTTTCCATTTGAGTTAATCTTTGTTTCTTCCATAACTGATTTCCTCAGAGTCTTTGATAACATGGTGTCTGTTGAGTAATTGATTGTTCAGAATAATAGAGTTAGTATGTTGTGAAATGTTACGCACTGACAAACTGTCTGTTAAAGATGTTCTCTTATGAAGAACAGGAATCAAATATGTGAAACTGAGCTATCGTATGTTTCCACGTTTCTTGAGTAAAGCTACTATAGTAATTGCCCATGCACTTATGATGCCAAAAGACGCTGCATATAAGGTATAATCTATTGATAAACTTGCACTTTCTGCCGGAGGATCAATGTGAAACAGCAATATGTCAGAGTCCCCCAACACATTTCCCACAGAAACTTCGGCATATACGAGGTACATCCCTTTTTCAAGTTTCATCTGATCAATTGTCGCGCTACTTTCCCACTCATAAATGCCTGTTCCGTTTATTTTCTCGATCATTACATCAGAGACCCACTGCGTTCCATTTGGACAGTATATTTTAATCCACACGCTAGCATCAGATATAGGTCTGACAGTTTTGGAATCTTTAACCAAGGCAGCTAATTTTATGTTTATTTCTTCTTGAAGACCATAGTCCGCGATACCGCTTAGTTTGATAACCGGCGTCACAGGAGTGGGAGCAAAGGCTAAAACTAATTCACTATTTTGGTCGCCGAGATAAGTACAGGGGCTATCTAGATACGGTCCATTCTGAGTATCTGAGCCTAATGCGTTAAATTTGGATTCTGCGATGCCGTTGTAGCCTAAAATATAGCTTACAATTACCGATGCCCATAACCCATCAGGGAAACCTTGCACATTGTCCAGTTTAACTGCAACAATATTGTTCCCAACTGCTGTATCTGAAAGCCACCGATCTCTGAAGCAATGTATTCTAAGAACTGTTCCATCCGAAGTTATATTATAGTATTCATCAGCCTGGGTGGTGAAGTGGCATCCAATTTGAATTACGTCCGATACTAAAAACGTATGCTCTTGCTTCTGCCCTGTTTGTTCATAAATCTTTATGAAACTTCCAGACGATATAGGAATGATGTCAGAGTTGGAGTTGGCACCGATTTTTCTTACGCTTGTTGAAGTTGTCAAGCATATTAGAAAAATCAAAAGCAAGTAAACTGAAAATCTGCTATTTCTCATGCGTGCCATTCCCCAATTGGTCCGCAAGTTATATAGAATAGTGGTCATATTTATGGTTACCGAATCAAGTATAACACGATTTACTGTAAAATCAACATTCGAATTTTGCTAATCATATTCACCAAGTAACTCTGATCGCATGCATACAGCGTAAGATAAAATCAGAACAGTGCAGTTTCTAATATGCTTGAAGCTTTTCAAAATACTCGCTAATTTTTGGTTATTGTTCACGTTTTCTGCAATGTTTGACGATCAGGATCGCCATACTGAGATATATAACTGCGCCCGACACTTGGCGCACCAACTCTGGAGCGCACCAGAACCAACTTGTGCCGCCGCTGAAATGTAATCCTGCGATGAACCATGCAAAAGCAAGATCGACAGCAGCTTCAACTGGGATCGCAATTCGGTTTGGAAGCTTAACTATGTTTGAGTCTAAACTCAAAATCATGTAAATCGGCAGGTTAATTGACAG
>JADDYB010000225.1_pt1 | contig 17538 bp, 14 predicted proteins | sample 8641941 | NCBI WGS metagenome assembly JADDYB01 (sample SAMN16275377, study PRJNA637457) | freshwater sediment metagenome | isolation source: Lake Kineret sediment | place: Israel: Lake Kineret | collected 2013
TCTCTAGAGCTGCCCAGGAAGGCTTTCCAGGTTTGATACTGCAATTGATCTGGTCCTCTTTCTTGTATCTCCTTCGTTGAGATTGATCTGAATGCTGTATCCGCCCTTCCTGGGCAGCTCTAGAGATTGAGAGATGCAAGCAGGTCCTGCCTAATTGGTCTGCCTGCTACAGACCTTATGCATATACAGGAGGACATCCAGAGGGTCTAAGGCTATCTAGTCAACGAATGGCTGGAATATATGTGGTATCTGAGATCGACTATCCACACCTCTTCTCTCTGGCTATGAGAACCAATCCCTTCGACCAGACGGCTTCGCCTATTGTTAATGGAAAAGACACTCATTCCTGTCAAAATCAAGGAAATTCCAGCCATTAGAGGACGATACCCGCGTCGCTCTTGCAACTAACAAATAATTCTACGACTCTTTGAGGGGCGGTCAACCACAGGGTCCTGGAGCTGGAGACGGCCAAGGAGGAGATACTGGCGGAGGTCTTAGGTGCCCGGCCCTCTGATGTGGAGGAGATGATCCAGAGGAGTTTTGATGAGAAGAGCTGGAGCAAGGAGGAGCATTTCTTTGACGACGAGGAGCTATTCAAGGCATTGCTGGACTATTTCAGCCTGTATCTTAACTGGTTCGAGCCGAAAACCATAGATTGGAGGAACTAAGCCCTCAAAACCCCTGGCACGGGTTATGGGGGAAAATCCGATAGGAAATACTTTCAGGGCTCTACATAATTCAAATACGGCTGAAAAGTTCATCTTCTTGGTATTCTCATCCTTGACTATAAATAGTGCTCTCCACGTGTACATAATGGAATTATCTTAGGAAAGCGAAAAGCGAGATTCATGGATCCTTTAGAAGGCAAGTTTCCGCGTTTACCCGAAAGAATAACCCGTATGGGCGAGCTGGCCTACAACCTCTGGTGGAGCTGGCACCCTGAAGCCAGAGCCATCTTTCACTTGCTGGAGGGCAACGGTGCCGAGTTTCGGACTTACAACCCGGTGAAGATGCTCCATGAGCTGGATGGCTCTGTTCTGGATGCCGCTGCCAAGGACACCCGCTTTCTAAGGCGTTACGATGCAGTTATGGCCAGGTTCGATGCGGAGATGAACGCTTACGGAAGCTGGTTCTATTCCAGGATTGCCGATCCTGGGATGCTTCAAATAGCCTACTTCTCAGCAGAGTACGGCCTGCATCACTCTCTGCCCTTTTACGCCGGAGGCTTGGGCTTTCTGGCCGGTGATTTTCTAAAGGAGTGCAGCGACCTGGGAGTTCCCATGGTCGGTGTGGGGTTCATGTATCCTGAAGGCTACCTCCACCAGAAGCTCTCTTCCGATGGATGGCAGATGGGCGAGAGTGAGGTGCTCGACCGGGAGCAAGCCCCTATATGCCATGTCCGGGATAAAGACGGCCATCCACTAGTTATCAAAGTACCCATAATGGACCTGCACATCTACTTCGAGGTGTGGAAGGCCCAGGTGGGCCGGGTACCCCTTTACCTCATAGATACAGATATCGAAGGGAATGATCCGTGGAACCGGGGAATGTCCGCCCGCCTGTACACCGAGGATCATGAACAACGATTGGTCCAGGAGATCATCCTGGGTATCGGCGGAACCCAGATCTTGAAAGCCTTGGGCATTAAGCATTCCATCCTTCACCTCAACGAGGGCCACTCTGCTTTCGCCATTTTGGAGAGGATCAGGGAGAAGGTAGAGAAGGGCATGAGCTTCAGAGATGCGTCTGAGCAATTAAAGGGAACAACGGTCTTCACCACACATACACCGGTTCCGGCTGGCCATGATGTTTTTCCATTCGGTCTAATGGACAAGTACTTTAGCTCCTACATACCTCTGCTGGGGCTGGACCGAGACTCCTTCTACAAGCTTGGCATCGATCCCAAAGACTCAACGGCCGGGTTCAACATGACTGCATTCGCGCTGCGCATGTCGGCATACTGCAACTGCGTGAGCAAGAAGCATGAGGAAGTTACTCGGAAGATGTGGCAGCACCTGTGGGCAGATCTGCCGGAGAACAAAATGCCCATACATTACATCACCAATGGCGTGCATATTTCGACGTGGATCGACTCCCGGATATCGGCGCTATTCAATAAATATCTCGGTCCCAACTGGCTGGCAGATCATGATAACTCATTCATCTGGGAGCTAATCGACGACATACCTGATGATGAGCTGTGGAGGACGCACCGGCTGCTGAAGATGATAATGATGGCCTCTATTCAGGAGAGGGCCAGGCTGAGGTGGCTCGAAGATCACGCCGATCCCAATATAATGATGGCCTCAGGAGCTATGCTCGATCCCAATGCTCTCACTATCGGATTTGCTCGTCGGTTTGCCACTTACAAGAGGGCCGCTCTGATCTTTCAAGATGCGGAGAGGCTGAAAGGAATTCTAAACAAACAGAAGAAGCCCGTCCAGATCATCTTTGCCGGAAAAGCACATCCTTCAGACTACTCGGGCAAGCTTCTGATTCAGCAGGTCTTTAATGCTGCCCGGGACCCCTCCTTCGGTGCACGGATTGCCTTTGTGGAAGACTACGATGAGGAGATTGCTCAGTACTTAGTGCACGGCGTGGATCTCTGGCTAAACAACCCACTGCCACCATTCGAGGCCTGCGGAACCAGTGGCATGAAAGCAGAAATCAACGGAAATCCCCAGCTAAGCGTTCTGGACGGTTGGTGGATTGAGGGGTTCAACGGCAAGAATGGCTGGGCTTTTGATGGAGGCGGCAATGTTAATAACGACTCCAGAGACGCGCAGGAACTTTATGACATCCTTGAGAATGAGATAGTGCCTCTATATTACGAAAAGGACGAAGCAGGCGTCCCCCACGGCTGGATCAGGATTATGAAGGAGTCGATGAAGAGCACTGCTCCGGCCTTCAGCTCTCGAAGAATGGTCAAGGAGTATGCGCTGAAGTTCTACCAAGGCGCCATGAAATCGGCTAACGGCATAAAGCCGTAGGTTAAATGGCGGCGGCTGCAGCACGCAATAGAGCTGCAGGGCATGAAAGGCGCTGCAGCATAAAGACAATTATAAGCCAGTAAGTCATCAAACGGTGGGCAATTCGTCTCCAACTGAATAGCTTGACCGTAATCTATCTAGACAGACTTGCACGCCAGCAAGGCAAAACCGGCCAAATAGCTATGCCCAGTCCTGGATGACAGCTCAATAAGTTGATAGTAGTGTGAGTATTAAATAGTTATAAAACCAATTTGGTGCAAGAGAAAAATGAGGATCGGAGTCTTTTCCTGGGAGAGCTTATATTCAATAAAGGTTGGTGGGGTTGCTCCATGCATCACGGAGCTTTCAGAATCTCTGGCTAGAAAAGGTCATGAGGTGCATATTTTTACTCGCCGTGGTGATTTCGATGCATTTGACAAGATCAATGGCGCTCACTACCAGAGGGTAGATTTTGATGACTCTGGTGATATAGTTGCCCAGATGGATAATATGAGCAACGCCATGTACGATCTATTTGGAGAAGTTCAGAAGATCTTCGGCAGATTCGATATTGTCCACTGCCACGATTGGCATCCTATTCCAGCTTTAAATCGAATCAAGAAAGATTACGGCCTACCCTATATTTTGACCATGCACAGCACAGAATGGGGCAGAAACGGAAACCACTTCGGCTATGGCATATCCAAGGAGATATCCCACCGAGAATGGCTGGGAGCGTATGAATCTTCAAAGATCATAGTCACAACTAGACATATGATGGAAGAACTCACGAGGGTTTTTTCTGTTCCCAAGAGCAAAATCAGCATTATACCGAACGGCATCGTCGTCGGGAAGATGAGGAGACGCCTGGATCCAGGAAGGGTGAAGGAAAAGTACGGCATTCATCCATTGGCACCAGTGGTGCTTTTCTGCGGAAGGATGAGCATCCAGAAGGGGCCCGATCTTCTGATCGAGGCCATACCACAGATATTGAAGAACCGACCCGATATGAAGTTTGTCTTCATAGGCCAAGGAGATATGAAATCTCAGTGTGAGCAGAGGGTCAGAGATCTGAACGTCGGATATGCCTGCAGGTTCTTAGGCTATACCTCTGCCTCGACAAAAGAAGAGCTAATGAATGCCTGTGACCTCATCTGCATTCCCAGCAGGAATGAACCCTTCGGCGTGGTTGTACTGGAGGCCTGGGAGGTATGTAAACCAGTGGTTGCCACCGAGGCAATCGGCATAGTTAGGAATTTCGAAGATGGACTGCTTGCCTACATCCAGCCTGAGTCTATAGCCTGGTGCATCAATAGACTGATCATGCACCCAGAAGAGATGAAGAAGCTAGCCATAGCTGGACGCCACAGATTGGAGATCGAATTTGATTGGGACTGGATCGCCCGGAAGACTGAACAGATATACGACAAAGCCCTAATAGACGGATCTCGCAGCCAAGTAGCAAAAGCAAGGCTTGGCAGTTAGGCAGCCATTCGAAAGACGGAAAACGGGCATATAGCATCAAATATTGATCGAAAGATGATAAAGATGAGAGAGGGCTACGAGACTTGACTTATTACATAACTAAGGGACCGATTCGAGGATCCTGCGAGCATCAGCACCGAAATATCTACTATGCATATCACTGTCTAAGGCACGATGTTTTGGCCGCTCAGAAAGAGGGTCTCTTTTCGGATAGACGCGTTTGCGCAGTCCAGGATGGACAAGAAAGAGAGCTTTATGAGCATGAAATAAATGAGTTGGATCATTGGAGAAGAGTGATATTGAAGAAAACAGCTTTTCACCAATAACGGGAAAGATAAATTTCGACTCATGAAAATAATGATCTTGTGCACCCGGAATCGATTGGCAGAATAGCGTGTATGCAATTTTGAGAGCCGGAATTATTGAGCAAAGTATATGAACTAAGAGAATTAGATCAATATTGACCTCTGACATATATCAAAGGAGGCAAGAGAGCATTTATATTGTTATTGAGCAAGTTGGATCGTCTCCTACTAACTGGGAGGATGCTGCAAGAAATGCAGTCGAGACGGCATCCGAATCCCTTAGAGACCTTAGAATGGCCGAGGTCACGGAGTTTGACGTCAAGCTGGACGATAAGGGAAAAATAGTTGCATACAGGGCCAAAATAAACCTTTCATTCAAATACGAGAAGGGTGGAATGGATTAGTATATATTTAATTATTTTTTTAGTATCTCTCTTTAGGCGTCGGATCTAGGATAAAGGTCGGCGTAGTCCTGGAATTAGAAAAGTAGAATTAAAGCACCAAGCCTTAGCAAAAGAAAAGGCCAAATGCTCTTTCTAATAAATATTCGTTATGCATTTCAATAGTTTGAGCATATATCTCAGCGGTCTGATCGGCAATCCGAGCCCAGCTGAAATACTTCTCTACTCTCTCCCTTCCTCTTTTTCCCATTTCCATCAATTCTTCTTGGGACAAAGATAACAATGGATTCAATCCCCATTCAAATATGTCTGCCGGATTCTGTCCATTTACATGTGCACCGGTCCGATAATCACCCGAAGAGACAACTATCTCTCTGAATCCGCTAATACCACTTGCTCCAACTATGACCGGTTTTTCCATAGCCATTGCCTCCAGAGCTACAATCCCAAATGGTTCATATTTGGAAGGAAATATCGCTATATCGCAAGCTGCTAAATGACGAATTCTCTCCTTTTCAGAAACAAACTCAAAACATGTCTTTATTTTGTCTTTTAGTTCTAGCTGGGAGATTAAATTGGTCACTGATTCTTCAAGACCTCCCTGCCCCAAAATCACAAGTTTGACTTTGGGATCTTTTAGCATTGTCATGGATTCTATTAATTCGATGGCCCCTTTCACTGGAATTAATCGGCCAATAAAAAGTAACATTTTTTCGTCATCTTCAATTTGATACTTTCTTCTTGTATCCAATCTTTCTTCATCACTGACTTTCTTGGGATCGTATTTTTGAATGTCTACTCCGTTCCAACATACCCTAATTTTTCCTGGGTCAAATCCTTGATTAATAAGATCTTCTTGCATGGCAAAACTAACTGTTATGATTCTCTGAGCAGCTTCTCCTGTTTTCCACTCAATAGAGGCTATCCTTTGGGAACCATTTCCCATTGCCCGTCCCCGCTCAGTGGAATGAAGATGAAAAACAAGTGGCAGTTCCGTATTACTTCCTGCAATCATCCCGGAAATTCCGGATAGCCAATCATGGACCACAATTATATCAAATTGTTTTCCATCTATTTTTATTAAATCGATGAACTTTGACGCGCTGAAAATATTGTATAGCACAATTTCTGGAATCCCCCAATGGTGCATATCATTAGGAACCACTGATTCAAGTACCCCTTTTGGAAGATTTGTTGTCATTGGTCGATAAATATCTACCCCGCCAATATTTTCTTGAGTTTTTAAAGTGCCATCATTCAAGGCAAATATTGTAACCTCATGACCCAAGTCCGCCAAAGCCGGGCACATATACTGGGCATATGTGCCCAACCCGCCTACTATCCTTGGAGTATATTCCGGAACAAAGTACGCAATCTTCAATATCTCACCTTTAATCATATCATTCTTATATCTTCATGGTTCCTCTTCTGGACATCAGACGCATTTCATGATCCTTTCCTAGCTTCAATTTTCGATATCCAATTACATATATTCCAAGAGATTACTAAACGATTTATTCTCAATCAGGCCTTCAGGTAAATCCCAGTTGTCTATGATTCTTGCCCAGTAAGAAGACAAGAGTGTAGCTCGCACCCTCCTGCTAATAGCTGCTACAATCACATCTTCTCGATAAGCTCTGCTTTTTTCAACTCCAAGTCCTTATCGAAAAAGGGAGCTGCAAGCCTGGCCAGCCTTCAAGCCACATCACTCCGACTTTTGCCTCTCCTCCTTTTCTTGGCTGGCATTCTTTCTAGTATAAGATTGATTGCAGAGATTAATAAGGCTTGTCCACAGGTTCCATAATCGAGTTTCTCATGTTACCTCAAAGGTGATATAGTAACTCGACAAGATCCTCTTAAGGTGACGTATGCTGCGGATCTGAAGAGGATGCCAAAGCTAAAAGCTGGTGGCAGTCCTGGCGGTGAGGATGAAATGATAGAATTCCCAAGAGCGTCGAGGAATACCAGGAATACACCTGTCAATTCCGCATGCAACATGGAGTCTACTGGCATATTACGGCCACAATGCTGAAAACTGCTGCTGATATGATACTCGAGATTCAATTGAATGCTGCACAGCGTTTTATGAATTTAGAAGAAGATAGATATCTCGTTACGGATGATTATTCTATTTTGATTTTTCTGGAAGAGGCCAGCAATTCCTTGACCATCATCGAGCACGATCCGTTACTCTATGAGGGCGCCAGGGAGATGACGGAGTACGTCTCCCAGGCCATGGGGGAGAGGAGGCCAAAGAGGCCGCAGTCCTGCTTTGCTCACCCGTAACTGACACGTTCCTGTAGGATCTGACCAGAAATGCCGATCGTGTATTCTACTTCGATGAAGGATTGAAGTTCATGGAAAAAGATTGAAAGTAAATCGATCATTTGCCTTCTAGCTCCTTCTCAGTCTCCAGCACCTTCAGGGTGATCTTCATCACCGAATCTGGATTGATGGATATGGAGTCTATCCCTTCTTTTACAAGAAACTCGGCAAATTCCGGATAATCGCTGGGAGCCTGGCTGCACAGGCCGCTATGCCTCTTGTTCCGTTTGGTTCCCTGGATGGCGAGGGAAACCATTTTCTTGACGGCTGGATTTCTTTCGTCGAACTCCTTAGCAAGCAATTCGGAATCCCTCTTTAATTAAAAAGCTTTTGGTATATAAGTTTTTAGACTTCTTGGTATCAACAGATATATGTACCAAGAAATATTAGTATCATATGTTTAAAGAGAAATTGAGGAAAACCAATCCGAGATTTGGAGGATAAGGATGATGAATAAGATTACTCAGAAGCAAGAGCAAGAGAAGTTATGGAAGCTCGTGCTTGAAGTACGTGCCAAGAACGGCATGACACTAAGTCGGATGAATCATGCCCTTGAAAGGCTTGGCAAGACTGGCATGATACCCCAGTAGTATCGCTGAAAAAATGATTGGAGTCATGGGGGAATGGGCGATGCTTGCATCGGCCTACTAGGCGCTAGTTTTATTGTCAGATTTATTTAAATTGGTGCAAATTTGAAGCACAAGCTCGCCCGGCTTATTCGTTGCTATGCTTCGGCCTGACTTTCATGAAAGAGGTTAAAATGGATGATGAATTGATTTGCAAACGTGATGCCTTAATCAAAAGACGTGCGGAATTAATACAGGAAATAGCAGCTTGCGCCGACGCAATCGAGAGAATCGATATGGAATTGCAGCAAGACTTTTTAGTTCGGACCGGAGTTTCGTTTTCCTTAAATTGTCAGTGGCCGTAAGCAGCATCTCCCGCCCCGAACATTTAATATTCACTCGTTCGCATAAAAAGTGGGACTTTCGCTCGGACTTATTGCAAAGCCGTTGCTACTTGGTTACCATGAAAACGCCAAGAAAAAGACGGTTAGCGGCCTTATCCGCTCTCCAGGCATTCATTTTTCCTCACTTCATATCCGGCTTTGATAATGGTTTTGATCATTTCATCTAGGCTCATCGATGTTGATCGTACACTGAAATACTTGAAAGCTCTTGGTTTGCCGAGTAAGTCCTCTTGGTAAGTCTCTTGGTTAATTAATAAATGGTAAAGAATGCACAGCACTTTTCTCGCTAGAGCAACGACACCAATTTTCGTACCTCTTCTTGCCTTAATCTTCAAGAAGAACTTCTTGAGTCTCAAGTTTCGCTTAGTCCTAATAATGGCATGTGCTACCTCAATGATCATGCTTCTGATATGAGGCGAACCGTGCTTTGTGATGTGGCCGTTAATCAGCTTGCCTGCTGATTGATACACAGATGGTACAAGTCCACAATAAGCTGCAAGTTTTTCCGGGGAACTGAAATCTCTAAAATCTCCTATCTCTGCCAGGATAGTGGATGCAGAAATGAATCCCATCCCTGGCATGGATAAAGCGATTCTCAAATCTTCTTTCCGTGAAGATATCAGGTCCGAGATTTTGAAATCGATTTCTGCAATCTGTTTAGTAATAGCGTCTATCGTATCCAGATGGGATTGAAGGAGAAAAATCTGTAAGGGAGATAAGTTGGCCTGAATGGTTCCACGTATCTCTTCCTTAATCGCCTTTACTCTTCTCGAAGGTATGCTTTCTAATATCTCTTCCAGGTCCATGCCATTAAGAAGTCCATCGACGATATGTCTTCCTGATTTGCCAAAAACGTCGGAAAGCACTGAGGAAAGCTTGATACATGCTGCCTCTAGCTCATAAGTAATCTGATTTTTGATCTTGGTTCTTACTTTCATCAGGCTTTCTCTTGTCCTTGTAAGGGATCTCAATTCACGGTGATCTCGAGGAAAGATTCGAGAAGGAGAGATAAGATTTTTCAGACAAATCTCTGCAATCCACTCGGAATCCAGTGCATCTGTCTTTCTTCCTGGAATGTGCTTAATCTGATAAGCATTTGCCAAAATGAAGTTTACAGATCCATCTAAGACGTTGTAAATCGGAAGCCAGTAATTGCCTGTCGATTCCAAAGCTACCTTATGACAACCGTTCTCCTTTAGCCAATACTTGAACTTCAAAAGATCATTCAGGCTAGTATCGAATCTATCCTGAAGCTTCAAGCCATCGCTGGAGAGAATAGTAGCTACGATAAACTTGTTGTATACGTCCACTCCGCAAGCTATTTCTCTTTTTCCAGACATTGTGCCCTCGCAGTTGCGATATGGGTAGATTGAGAAACCCTTGTGGTGAATTGCCATTCGCGTTCCCAGGTGACGCATTTCGGTGCTCAAGAAGTCTGGCTACTTTCTATGACGGGATCTAAGTCCCGAACTAATTAGCAGCCTTCACTACCCATATCAAAACTGCAACCCGCCACAATTGTTTTCATAGTTTTGGGTGCGAATCGAGATTCATGGATGCTTTCTATGACATTTCCAGGTGATATTATCACTTCAAGGATTCCGCCGTAGCCCTCAGCGCCTCCATCATGCTCTTGGCCACAAGTCCCCGGAACAATTCGAGACGGAGGTTGCTTTAAATACTGTTGCTTAACTACCTGTCTACTATCAGGGGTGCAGTCCAGGCGACAGGCTTAATATTTATGGCAATGTTAAGATCTTCATATGGCCTTCCAAGTACTGGCGACTGTCGGTGGAGGCGGGACCAGGCTTTACCCGCTCACCCTGAGCCAGCCCAAGCCCTTGGTGGAGATCTGCGACACAGCGATAATAGCCGTCCTATTTAGGCTGCTGGCCGTCCAGGGCGGCCGCAGGTTCACCCTGGGCAGCAAAGGTGCAGACAACACCCTGGAGCTCTCCAACTATTTCAAGGCGGGTGAGGGCTTCTTCAAGCGTCTGGGCATCAACGACCCCGACGGTTTCTGCTACCAGCCTCAGTATGATGACAAGGGCAGCGCCGACTCCCTTAGATATTGCATAAATTACTTCGACATCAAAGATGACATAGTGGTGGTCTCGGGTGACAACCTGATCGATATAGATCTTAAAAAATTCTTGAATTTCCACCACCAGCACGAGCCGGTCCTCACCGTGGCTGTCAAGGAGATGAAGGCGGGTGAGAGCCTTTCCCAGTATGGCGTAGCAGATATCGATGAAGATTTTCGCATTAAGCGTTTTGTAGAGAAACCGAAGAAAGGTACCGAGCCCAGCAGGATGATCAATACAGCATTCTATCTCTTCTCACCACAGATCCGTGAGATATTGCAGGAGATGGGCGATGCCGCCAGGGATATAGGCGGCGACCTAATTCCCTATTTGACCGAGCATGGATACAAAGTTTATGGCTATCCAATCAAAGGCTATTGGATCGACATAGGCACACCAGAGAGGCTTCTCCAGGCAGCCATGGACGTGCTGGCTGGAAAGGTCGAGCACTTTGCATTCAGCCACGAATACAAGCCCCACCAATGGATACACCCTAGTACCCTGTCAAAGATCCAAGGAGACCTTGACTCCGGGGGGATCAAGCTAGAAGGCAATATATCCATCGGCAGGAATTGCCGCATTGAGCGTGGAACGATAATGGAGAATTCCCACATCGGCCACACCAGCATGATCGAAAGGAACGTGGAGATCCGAAATAGCATGGTAATGAGTTTCTCCAACATCAAGCGCGGCGTGGTCATGAATGATGCAATCGTTGGAAGACATTCCACTATCGGAGCCAACTGCATCTTGGATGCCCATCAACCGCATGCCAACAGAAAAATTCCGGTAATAGGAGAAGATTTGGTCCTTCCGGCCGAATCCACGGTTCTTCCGGGAACTAGAGTGGCTCCACTGAAATACAGCCACAGGGTTCTAGCTACGGGAAAGTTCGCCGAGCTGGGGGTTGACGACAGAAATATCTATTTCACAGAAAAGGCTCTCTGAGGGTGAGAGGGGCCTGAGCTCTAGGTCCTCGGGAGGGTATCCCTTCGCTTGCAGTGTTTGGGTCAGTTTGAGTTCGAAAGATGTAAATAATTTTGAAGATAAGAAGGAGATATATGACCGATGTATCCCTCTGCTTTGAGGTCCATCAGCCCGTCAGGCTCAAGAAAGGGTTCTTCTGGGAAGGTTTGCCTCTAAGAAAGGTCGCTTCCGGCCATCTCAAGGATTCCTACTTCGATGACCAGGAAAACCGTAGGATTTTCAATCGCATATCATCCAAATGTTATCTCCCCACCAACCGGATAATCCTCGACGAAATAAAACGGTTTGAGAATGCCGAAAAGCCATTCAAGGTCGCCTATAGCTTCTCTGGGGTATTCTTGGATCAGTGCAGACGTCACAATCCGGAAGTCTTGGAGTCATTCGTGAGCCTCATAGATACGGGCAAGGCAGAGGTGATGGAGCAGACCTATTACCACTCCCTGGCTAGCCTATACGAAGATAAACAGGAGTTCTTCGAGGAGGTGAAGATGCACAGGGAGCTTATCTGGGATACATTCGGTCTGAAGCCCACCACCTTCGAGAATACAGAGCTTTTGTACAACGACCAGATTGCCCAGATGGTGGAGAGCTTGGGCTACAAGGCCATCTTTGCTGAAGGCGTAATTGCAGACCCCAACTACGTTTACAAGCCTTCTGGCACAGAATTATCCCTGCTTCTGCGGAACTACCAGCTGACAGATGACGTAGGGTTCAGGTTCTCGGCCACCTGGTGGGAAGAGTATCCTCTGACTGCAGACAAATACTCTAACTGGCTCTCCTCGACGCAGGGGCAGTGCATAAACCTGTTCTGCGATTACGAGACCTTCGGGGAGCACCAGTGGCCGGAGACCGGCATCTTCGAGTTCCTGAAAGCCTTGCCGGGAGATATTCTCAAAAAGCAGAATCTGAGCTTTGCCCTGCCAAGCGAGATAGCTGCAAAGAACAAAGCCGTTAAGGAGATAAGCATCCAGAATCCGGTATCATGGGCTGACCTGGAGAGAGATACCAGCTGCTGGCTGGGCAACGCTCTTCAGTGGGCCTGTTACACTTACGAAAAACGACTGGAGGCTCCTGTGAAGGAGAGCCTGGATCAAGAGCTTCTGGATGTGTGGAGAACCCTGGGGCTTTCCGATCATCTGTATTACATGTTCACCTGGGGCGGTGGATCGGGCGAAGTTCACAGTTACTTCAGCCCTTACAACAACGCCTATGACGCTGCAGTAACTTTTTTTGCCGTGCTATCTGACCTCCACTTCCGGATTAAAGAAAGGCTGAGGCTGGCTGACGAGTCTTTCAAGTTCTCCACAGGAATTGACCAGCATACCGGCGATGTGGCCTGGAGCCTGCAGGCCCTGCACAGAGCCCTGGCCAAGGTCGATATCAAGTCGATTGAGTACCACTCGGGAAATGGGGATCTGACCAAATGGGCCAGGACCAGCCTGGGAGACGAGTTGCTCGCAGATAAGCTGGAAGGGCTCGGTGATCTCCAAGGCGAGAGACTCAGAAGGAGGTTGCTCAAAATTATCGAATCCAGTCTGAAGGGGCGGAGCTAATACGCCAAGATAAGGAACGATCAGGCCTCTTCCCGCGCTGATAGAGACTGCAGCCATTAAGGTGGAACTGGTCATGGCTGCCTGAAATCTCCATAGAGTTCTCCGAATACCGGTTGGAAGTTAAAGGGCCGATAATCGAAGTCAGGTTAAGTCAAAAAGGCGACGGCGCACCCCGCTGCAAGCTACGGGGTATTCAATAGAATAAATTAGAAAATGAAGATGAAAGTCCACAAAGTGACTTAAAAAATCCAAACCAGGGGATGAAAATGTCGAAAATAACAGTTAGCTTGATCAAAGCGGACGTCGGCGGCTATCCCGGCCACTCGAGCGTCCACCCCGCGCTGATAGAAACGGCGGAATCGAAGCTTGGGCAAGCCAAGAAGTCAGGCGCCCTGATAGACTTTAGAGTGCTGGCCTGCGGCGATGACCTGGAATTATTATTGAGCCACAAAAAGGGCTGCGACGATGGCGAAATCCACGGCCTGGCCTGGGAGACCTTCGAGGAGGCTACTGAAAAGGCCAAGAAGCTCAAGCTCTACGGAGCCGGTCAAGACCTGCTCGCGGATGCCTTCAGTGGTAACATCCGGGGATTGGGCCCAGGCGTAGCAGAAATGGAGTTCACTGAACGCATAGCTGAGCCCGTGGTGGCCTTCATGATGGACAAGACCGAGCCTGGAGCATTCAACCTGCCCATATTCAAGATGTTTGCCGACCCTTTCAACACCGCTGGCCTGGTCATCGACCCTGGGCTGCATCACGGATTCGCCTTCGAGGTCTGGGACATCATGGAGCACAAAAAAGTCTTCATGAACTGCCCGGAGGAGATGTATGACCTGCTTGTGCTAATCGGAGCTAAGAGCAGGTACGTAATCAAAAGGGTTTACCCCAAGGCTGGCGGCAAACTGCCCGAGATGGAGCCCGTGGCCGTGGTCAGCACGGAGAAGCTCTACCAGACAGCAGGAACCTATGTAGGGAAGGATGACCCCGTGGCGCTGGTCAGATCTCAGTCTGAGCTGCCCGCCTTAGGAGAAGTCCTTGAGCCTTTCGCGCTAGCTCACCTGGTCAGCGGCTGGATGAGAGGCAGCCACAATGGACCCTTGATGCCCTGCGCATTTGAGGACGCTCACCCCACCAGGTTCGACGGGCCCCCAAGGGTCATAGCCGCTGGCTTCCAGATGGCCTATGGCAACTTCGTAGGTCCAGTGGACCTCTTCAAGGACCCTGCCTTTGATAATGCCCGGAGAAAGGCGTTAGACATTACTGACTACTTGAGGGCCCATGGACCATTCGAGCCGCACCGCCTGCCCATGGAAGACATGGAATACACCACTCTTCCTCATGTCATGAAGAACCTAAGCGGCAGGTTCGCCGATGCAGAGTAGACCAGAGACCCACCGCAATTTTTACATTCATTTTTTGTAGTATGAGCTGTATAATTTGCTTAGAATGCATTATAAATCGAAGAGGCGGCTGGAGAGCCGATTCTGGAATGGTTGAGAATCCTGATATCAAGGTTGAGCCTGATAAGGCAGCATCGCAGAAGCCCAAGAAGAGGCGCAGGCTGAAAGTGGCTCACCCAGAGAGGTGCATAGGCTGTCTGGGTTGCATGTTCGCCTGCAGCCGGGTCCATACAGGCAATGCCTCTCTCCAGGACAGCGCAATCAAGATTCAGACCCAAGGCGGCATAGAGGGCGACTTTCGAGTAGTGGTTTGCAGGGGATGCGATGATCCACCATGTGTCAGGGCATGTCCAGCCGGAGCGTTGGAGAGAAAGCCAGATGGAAGCGTAGTATTCCACGAAGATCTGTGCACTGGTTGTGGCCAGTGTCAGGAGGCCTGCCTCATAGGAGCTATATCCCTCGGAAAAGAAGGAAAGCCCATAAAATGCATGCACTGCGGAGCCTGCGTAGCATTCTGTCCGCACGGCGTTCTAAAGCTGGAGGAGGTGCCCGCTTAATGCTTAGGAAGGTTCTATACATCGATCTGGGAAGAGAGGAGTCTTGGGTCGAAGACAGACAAGACCTCTTCGATCAATGGATGGGAGGAACTGGTGTTGGCATCCGACTTCTCATGGAGGAATGCCCGCCAGGAGTCGATCCCCTGTCGCCGAAGGCTCCTATCATCTTCTCCATAGGTCCCTTAAACGGCATATTCCCAGTAGCCACCAAAATGGTGGCCACCTTCAAGTCTCCCCTCACTGGAGAGCTGGGCGAATCCTATGCTGGAGGGAGGCTGCCTCTGGCGGCCAGGTTCGCCGGACATGAGTCCATAGTGATAAGAGGGGCAGCTCAGAGGCCATCGTACATCTCCATCAACAATGCAGATGTGAAGATCAAGGACGCCACCTCCATATGGGGGATAGAAGCCCAGACAGTAGGAATGATCCTGCGGGAACGTGAAACTGGCAGCGGACGGCGCAGCATAATCCGCATTGGCCCGGCAGGCGAAAATCTAGTCAGATATGCCGGAGTTGTGGTTGATACCTACAGGCACCTGGGAAGGCTGGGTCTGGGGGCTGTATTCGGATCAAAGAAGCTCAAGGCGATGGTGATATCGGGAACGGAGCATGCAGAGATCCCCGATCATAAGAGGTACAGAGAGGTCTACAACCGCCTGTACAGCACCGCGGTTCAGACTGATGTAATGGAGAAATACCATGACATCGGCACATCGGTCAACATAAACGTGCTCAACTGGCTGAAGGGGCTACCCACCAAGAACTTTCAAAGCTCCAGCTTCCCGGAGGCCGAGAACATCAGCGGCGAGATGTTCGCCGACAAATATCTCTTGCGCAGGATGTCTTGCGCCGGCTGTCCCATCGGCTGCATACACATCGCATCCCTGAAGTCTGCCTTTTCGCCGCATCACGAGTTCGAGCTGCGAAAGGTCTCCTATGACTACGAGCCCATTTACTCTCTGGGATCAAACCTGGGGGTATCTACGGCCGAGGGGATATTACAGCTGATCGATGCTTGCGAGAGGCTGGGACTGGATGTCATGTCCGCAGGCGTTGTTCTTTCCTGGGCCACCGAAGCTTATGAGCGCGATCTGATCTCGCCTCAGGAGACCAGCGGGGTGCCTCTGCAATGGAATAACGTAAAGAGCTATCTGAAGGCCTTGGATTTCATAGTCAGGCCACCCAATGAATTCTATGCGGCGCTTTCCAGAGGAGTGGACTATGCCTCCGCTAAGTATGGGGGCAGCGACTTTGCCATGGCTCTGGGAGGAAACGAGGTTGCAGGATATCACACCGGCCCAGCTTCTATTGTTGGTCAGATAGTGGGCGTTCGACATTCTCACTTGGACAACGCTGGCTACAGCATTGACCAGAAGGCGGCCAAAAAGCGGCTATCTCCGGAGCAGATGGTGGATGAGATAATCAAAGAGGACAATTCTCGGGGAGTATTTAACTCGCTGGTAGGCTGTCTGTTTGCAAGGGGCGTCTATACCTCAGAGAACATAATTGATGCCCTTGGCGCGGTGGGCATAGAGAGGACCAAAGATGATCTGGACTCCTTGGGCAAGAGGATCTTCGACGAGAAGTACAGGTTTAAAACAAGAGAGGGCTTTGACCTTTCCAAAGTAAGAGTTCCCAAGAGATTCTACGAGACTGTGTCCACCCTGGGCAAGGTCGATCCCCAGACGGTGGATGAGATGCTGCGGCTTTACAGGAAGAAGAGAGGATGGCTCTAGCTCCTCCTCTATCCTGGCATCTTTTATCAGCCCTCTGTAGGACCATCCTTTCTTTTTGTCTAGCTTCTTAACCTCGCCTGCTCCGATGTTGAGTACCTCTGCTATCAGCTCCAGGGCCACCCCCAGCCCCTTCTCCACCATGGGTTTCCTCCTTTCTCTGATTTGGCTGTGCGGCCGCCTAGGCGCTCGAGAGGCTTCTCTACCCTTTCCAGAGTATTTGTCCGGCTCAATCTTCGAGATCTTCAGCATGGAGCAGGTGTGATGGATGACTGGCTATGCAAGTTGTTATCCATAGCGTCGAGCCATGTCGTAGATGACGGCTTTCTTCCTCAACACGATATTCTCACCTACAGGCCAGTTCTCAACCTAAGATTCGAATCGCAAGATTAATCGGGCATGGTAGCGCTACTAGTAGCGTTCAGTGGAACTTTTCTGTGAAGTAGATATTTCTGTCGTCCGTTCCCAGCTCAACGAATCTTCCCGTGGCCAGAATGCTGTGGCTGTGCTTGAGCGGGGCCACCCTAGTTCCTGGACCCACCACCGACTCCCGGGGCAGGAATGCGCCGGTAGCTGGGGATCTCCTAATCGCGGGAGAAAAAAGAAAATAAATTACTAGAATAATAGGAAAAACAGCCCATATGGCCAATATAGACCATAGGGTATCGATTACAGCTTCAACTTACCCTGCAGCTGAAAGCGCGTGGAGATAAACTGATCTGGTATCAGATTGGTAGCAAAAAATTGGGGGTGAGGAAGACTGCAATCC